>Ga0126381_100000370_pt1 | contig 48553 bp, 71 predicted proteins | sample PanSoiMetPlot_28_FD_96465 | JGI IMG/M metagenome (GOLD analysis project Ga0126381, IMG submission 96465) | Tropical forest soil microbial communities from Panama - MetaG Plot_28 | ecosystem: Environmental > Terrestrial > Soil > Tropical forest > Bulk soil | place: Panama | collected 2016-02-17 | reverse complement strand
TTTTTTTTTTTTTTTTTTTTTTTTTTTTTTTTTTTTTTTTTTATAGGGGGAGGTTACCCACACAGCCCAAGGATGGATACTAGACTACTAGAGATATCAGGGGAGGACTAGAGGAACTAGAGGAGACTAGAGATACTAGACGGGGCGTCGCTTAGCCAGGGATTGGACGCATTCCCGATGGCATTTATCGCGACCACGGAAGAGGCCATTGAGGCGCAAAATGTTACCAAAGCCGTAGGTGTCTTTCTGGCCACTTGGGGATGTAGTCTTGCCGCAGATGGCGCAGACGCGGCCGGTCTCGATCTTCTTCTTGGGCTTCTTCATAACGTCCTCCCTTGATGATGAGGTTACGCTGTTCAATTGAGATTGTCAACAAAGAAAAGGCCCCTAGGCGATGCCTAAGGGCCAAAACATCAAATCATCTCCACGTAGTTGATCTTGACCTTATCGCCAACCAACCTTCGGAGGTTAGCGAGAGCATGTTCGGGACTTTGGCCTTTAACTTCAACGTAGCACCAATCGAATGGGCCTTCCCCGAACTTCACGGTAGCGGCATACCACTCAAATTCGCCAGGTATGTTCATGGTCAACCTCCCTCAATGCTCGCCAAAGCCAATAAGCGAGCGCAGCCTCGAACATCTGCAAGCTTAGGCTAACCGCCAGGCAAGTCATCAGGAACTCTCGCATCTTTTCCTCCTTGTTGCCAATACCTTACCCACTCAAGGGCACTTGGCCTCTGATGTACCTCCCAAGTCCTTCTTTCACAATCGAAGGTCTTAAGGAATTCCATCTCTGGGAATTGTATAAACATCGCGTTTACAAGTTGAAGTAGGTTGCTTTCCCAGCATCCGACTAGTGAGTGCTTATCTAAGTCGCAGATATGATAGTCGAACTTTCTATAATGCCAGCTATTCTTTGTCATGATCGTCCTCCTTAAGCGAGCCATAATCCAGCCCAATGCTTCCACAAGCTTTGCACTTACGATCGGTAAATGCCTCATATTGTTTCTTTGACCAGACAACCCTTGGCATTTCATCCTCTTGCTTGTGGCCACATTCTTGACAAGTCCGGATGAACTTGCGGCCAAATTGGAGCTTGTTCATCTCAGGCATGACGCTTTCTCCAAAAGCTAAAGCCGAACCAACGACATTGCCACCACCATATTCCACCAATCTTCCTCATGACCCAACCCTCCTCTTACTTGCGCGTATATCCCGACTAACTCGCTTGCGAATTCCAGGCTCCAGCTTCATCCATTCATCAACCAACTCTGTTACGACACTAGCTGGAACGTGGCTAGGCTTATAGCCCTTTTCCTTCAGCCATTCCCTAACACTTGCCCGAAGCTTCATCCTGACCATAGTGGTGATTACTTCCGATCTCGTCCTCATGACCGATCCTCCGTCGGGCAACGAAGATGCAAGCGATCGGAATGAAGCACGCCATCCTTATCGCTCCAAACAATCTTCTGATGGATTTCCCTATTGGCGATGCTACAACCACAATTCGTACACCAGTAGGGCTTCTTCGCCCTTGGTCGCGTATCGCTAACAATCCAACGTCCATCTCTGCTTTCGGACTTCATGGCTCTTACTCCTTTCAAGGTTAGATCGCCACAAAGAAGGGCCGGAATGTCCCGGCCGGAAAATACTTTCGCACTCCGGCCGGGCCGTCAAATCACGTTTTCGTGACCAGCGCGTCCTTAGGCTGCAACCACAATCCCAGGGGAGATACTGGTTCCAACCAATCCCCCACCAAGAACCTCATTGATCCGCTGAATGGTCGAAGTCAACTCAGCGTTCTTCTGCTCCAACTTCGCAATCTCCTCCTTTTGCTTCTCAATCAACGAGGACTGCTGATTGTTCTCGTCGGCAAGCACGTCGTAGCGTCGCTTCCAATAGTCCCTATCCTCCCGCATGCTGTCGAGATCAGCACTGGCACCTCGCAACTTCCCACCAAGCTCGAAGCTCTTCTGGCGCTCTTCGCTAAGTTGAGTTCGAAGCTCTCCCATGGTAGATTGAGCATTGGTCAGGTCAGTCGCCAATCCACTCGCAATGCTCCTTGAGCCCTCAAGGGTTTCAACAGCCTCCATCTTCTCCCGACGCTCAGCGGCCAACTCTAGCTCCAATCTCATGATGGTATCCTTGAGATTGTGGACCTCTTCGCTCAGCTTGGCTATCTGATCGCTGAGTTCAACCACCCTCGAAGCTAGCGTGCTTCGTTCGACCAGTGCATCCACAACCTTACCGAAGATGCCTTGCATGACACCACCATTGGTCACATCAACATTGAAGATGGTATGCTCTTCACTCATCGTCCTTCTCCTGAAAGAAGGGGAGCATTGGCGCTCCCCAGGGGTTACACTACGTTAGTGAGCCGTCGGCCGAACCGCGGGAGCCTTGGGCTTGATCAAGCCAGCTTGGGTGACGCTAAGAACAGCATCCTCGCTTGCCTTGGCGCTCCTCTTCTTGTTCTTCTCAACAAGCTGCTGAGAGACAATCTTGCTCGGGTCCTTCAGCAAGTCATCGAGGCTCTTGATGCTGGATGCCTTCTTCTTCTTTTCCTCAACATTCTGCATGGCCAGCTTGACGATATCCGGATCACCCTCAATGATCTCATTCGCAAGCTGGGTTTTGGTCTTCGCGGGAACCGTAGTATGTTTGATCCCGCTGCGCTTCAGGATGTCAACGAGATAAGCCTTGGCCAAGCGACGCGCTTCGACCATAACCTCCCTTGAGGCCTTTCCTTCGGCTTTCTTGCCAGGGATCTTGATATCGCCCTTGAGCATATCGGCAATCCTCTTGCTTCCGACTTCAAGGGCCTTCTCTTGCCGCTCTTCGTCATCCGGGATTTCATTCTTCGTGATCTTCGTCATTCCGCCATTCGCATAGTGTTCAACGCCCCAAACAAGGGCCTGTTCATAAACCTCTTCGGGAAGATCGGCAAAGCAAACATCAACATCCGCCTTCGCTTTGCTGATCCTGATCTGGTAGAACCTCTTCACCTCACCATCCACTTCGCGTTCAACAAACGTAGCCATAGCCTAGTTCTCCTTGATGAAAAGGGAAGGCACCATTGCCTTCCCCTATGCACGATCGTGCTAACCAATTCTCCGCTCGATGACTGAGAACCCAACGGTTTTCAGCAGCTTCGTCAACTCAACCTTATCAGCTTCGTTCAGAGACTTCAATTCCTCCACAAATTGAGTGAAGGTTTCCCCCGGAAGCAGACCAAAGAACTTCCGCATTGCCGCCACAAAGGTGATGATCTCACTCATCATTCCTCTCCCAAGCCTTGAGCTCTCTTGACTGCTTAAGCACGATGGTCAACTCAGTCTCATATTCCTCTGAGATGAAATCCTCATCAAAGTAATTCGCAAGCTCCAATATTGTGACTCGAAGCTTATCCCATATCTCTCGCTCGGTCATTTCCCTCTCCCTTACTTAAGTTTGTACCAAACACTAGTCGGATAGTCCTTCACGTATACTTGGCCCATACCAAGGCCAATTCCAACGCCATGCACATTATAGGAGGCTGGCGCCATGATTGCCCAAGGCCCGAACTTAGTTTTGCCATCTATGAACTTGTCGGTTACTGGCTCCCCAAAATCATCAAAGCATGGAACTCGTCCAATCCAAACCTTTCTTTCGCTCATTTCCCTTCCTCCTGGGCGGACCATCCGCCACGCCCCTATTAAGGCACGGAATTGTGGCGGAATTATGGCACAAGCCACGCTCATTTCGCATGCCTGCCATGCGCCCCGTGCATAGCTCCTCTCTTCCATTCCCTCGATTCTGGCGTCCGGCCCCCGGCCTCGCCCTAGAACCTTCTGAAATTCCCATTTCACCTGTCCGATGGAAGATTTATTTGCTCGGATGCAAAATAAAGCTTGACTTTTTCCCCCGGATAGTGTATAATGGTACAATGGACCACATGGGTCGGGAGGATTATTCGAGATGAGCGAACCAGCTCTCATTTGGTGCGACGATCGCCACCTTTACTTGCAGTTCGCCTGTCCACCAGGCGGCCAACCATACATCATGAAGCTGTCGATGACCGAAGGCGGGCTTGGTAAGGGCGTCAACCTGATCAAGAAGTTCGCGAAGGCTGATCGGCAGACCAATGGGCAAGCCCACGTGACCTATACGAAGGGCAAAGCGCCTCCGCAAGGACTCACGAAAGAGCGCGACGCGACAATCACGGAGCTGCTTCGGAAGAAGGGATATCTCGGATGACCAACCAAGAACGCGGAGAAACCGAAATGAAACTCAGGTACAAGTCCATCATCAAGTTTCACCTGGATAACATCCGATTTTTTGATGTAGAACACAATTCGCGCTTACCCAAATGGCGAAAGAAGCGAATGATGACGGACATTGATTTAGCACTCAAAGCCCTGGACGAAGCTTTTGCCGATGAACAGGCAGAGGTTGATGTCCTCATGAAGGAGTTCCACCATGAAGAAGCGTAGGATCAAGACAACTCAAGTGATTGTAAAAGACGCACTAATGGTAGGGCCACCATACCCAGCTAACTCGGATTTCCAAGATGGTTATAAGGCGGCTATGCAGGCTGTCCTTGAAATCATCAATTACCAGATTAATAGGAAGAGATATGCAAAACGCAGAGGTGACGAAGCTCCTGTGGCTGAACCTGGACAAGGCCAGGTTGATAGCAGAAGCCCTGAAGCATTACGAAACGAGTATGAACAATGGCTCAGTGAAGAAGGGAAGAAATTCGGAGCCGTCGTGGGTGCTCAGAGCCCGAGCGATGGTGAAGCCAAATGACAATCTTTGACCACAGCAAAACCACCTCAACCAACACTAGCGACTCAGTCGCCAAGAACTCAATCGCCCAGCTCGAGCGAATGCACAAGTTCGTCACTGAGAAGATCGACACGATGATTTCAACCCTTCAATCGGTTAAGGCCACTAAGCAGGTGATCTTCGATGCAGCATGTGACGCTATCCGGAGAGATGCTGATACCGCGCAGAAGGCCGGGGAAATCACCCAGGTCATCACCCAATGGGTGCAGGCAAATGGAACCCCTAGCGAAGGTCCTTCAGGACATATCCCAAGCGGGCTGGCTGGTGAATTGGATCGGGCAGTTGAGCGAGTCAACATGGAAGGCAAACCTCCGCCTGATCGAAGACGAGAACTTGACGACCCTGCCAGTCAAAGGCCGGTCGATGTACGAAGTCCTGGCGTTGAGCCTAGTCCGAGCGGATCAAGGACTGACACAGGAGTGGCGGCCGACAAAGCCCCTTCTTGATGACAAGCCACTCGTCGACATCACCGCTGTTCGAGCGCTGATTAAGCCAAGGCGACTGACTAGCTTTGAGAGGAGGATTTAATGTGGGTGCTTCTGATCCATGTCGTCAACACCGGGGAGTGCTATGCATTCGGGTTCAACACCCAACGTGCAGCGGAGGACGCCATGGCGTTCTACGGGGAGAACCCCCACGTCGTGATGAAGATTGTCTTCGATGCTCAGACTCAGGTGGCACAATGATAGGCTTAGTCATCTGCAAAGACGGTGTCAAGAGGGAACTCTCAACACCGTTCTCTATTTACCTCTCTGCCGACGCTCTGGACGCTCTTATCTTAGAACTCCAATACAGGCGCGGATACGTAGTGGAGTCGTCTTTTGTCTGGCTCAATATTGATCCAGGCGAACCCCATGATCCCCCACCAGGGCTGCCAAGAAAGTGGACAGAATGAGCACCCAGAGGGCCATACCGTGAGCATCCCCACCACCGGTGAAACCTTCGCCAAGCTTATCGAACATATTCGCTTGGCCCAAGAGGACGCAGCGATGCTCGCCCACCTCAGCCGCGACAATCACCCAGACCAAGCCAAAATGTGGCTCATGATTGAGGATAAGATGAAGTTCATGGGCCATATGATTGCAAAGATCGCAACAAGGAGGATGCATTGAACGTTGACAGATTGATCGGAATGATCGACGAATTCGTCCGTGGGCCGGAGCCACTGGGGGAGAAGATAATAGCCCTTGAGAACGCTCTCGAAGGCTACCCATCTCTAACATACTCAGCCAGGGTATTCACGGACATGCTAATCCACAGATGGGGACAGGAGGAACTCAAATGGTCGCAGGAGACATTGACGACACGCTCGCTCCGGAAGGCAGACTTGCCAAGCTTCGAGCACAGTTCAAGGCCTTCGATGACTACCTCAAGGACGCTTGGCACTTTCGCCCAATCAGGACCTTCTTCATCCCCTACGGAGCAGGAATGAATGAAGACGGAACCAGGGTCTACATCTCGAACGACATCCAGACGGTTATTGATGGAGTCGACTGCGCTGAGTGCCTCGTTCGACACGAGACAACTGAGTGGGCCGCCCGAACCTTCCTCGGCATTGGATTGGATTACAGTACCGACTCTCGTGGTCACCACCTGGGTAACCGGGCAGAGCACGACCGCGTTATCGAACTCCTTGGACCAGAAGGTTGGGACCTTTACTCCAGGATCATCGACCCCCAGGTGATCCTTGACGAGCGGCAGAACGTAATCGAGATGGAGAAGCCAATCCCTCGGGACCTGGCGATGTATCCCTACGACGAGGACGAAATCACTGAACTTAAGGTAGCGATGCAGAACGACCGAAGCGTTGAGGAATGGGAGAAGCTAAATGAAGCTGAAACCAACCGATGAGCAAGACCTGATCTTAAACGGAGTTCGTAAGCACGGAGGGAACATTCAAATCAGATCTTACGCTGGAACCGGGAAAAGTTCATCCTTGGAGTTAATCAGTGGCATACTTCCGCCAGAGCCATACTTATACGTTGCGTTCAGCAAACGAGTTGTCGAAGAGGCCGAGGACAAACGATCGAAGGGCGAAGGACTCAGTGGAGCGGCTGCTATACGAACTGCAAACGGTCTCGGTCACCGTGTATGGGCTTCAACCATACCCAGCATGGGCAAACCCGACACCAAGAAGTCAGGGCAGATATTCCGCGACGTTATCAAGGAACTTTCAAAGGCTTGTCAAGAAGAAGCTTGGCCGGAGTATTGGACAGTGGTATCTAGTGTTGGCATGGCGAAGGCCCTCGGATACATCCCTAACGGAAAGTTCCCTAACGCCAAGCGTCTTATTGACGCTGAGGGACTCTACGCCCGTCTCGATGAACGACCAACACGGTTGGCACAAGACCTTACAGACCGAGTCCTCACCGAGTCAATTCGAGCAGCCTACAAAGGCTGGATTGACTATGACGATCAAAAGTACATGCCCGGATTGTTTGGAGGAACATTCCCAAAGTTTTCAACTATCCTCGTGGATGAACAACAGGACTTCTCCCCCATTGATTATGCAATGCTCGACAAGCTCGCGAAAGGTAGGATTATTGGGGTGGGCGACCAGTTCCAATCTATCTTCGCTTTCAGGGGAGCTGTGCAAAGCGGTATGGACCTAGCCCAAACTCGGTACAACATGGAGCCCTACGAGCTAACCATTAGCTTTCGGTGCCCACAGGCGGTGGTTGAGGCCGCTAGGTGGAGGGTTCCAAACTTCAAATGGATCAAGCCCGGAGGCCGAGTTGAGCGCCTAACCAGCCTCAAAATGAGGGAGTTCCCAGATGATTGCACTATTATCTGCCGAAACAACGCTCCACTCTTTCGTCTTGCCTTTGGCCTTCTTGGCTCTGGCCGTGGGGTTAGGGTTATCGGCAGTGACATTGGGCCTCGTATACTTGCTATACTCAAAAAGCTTGGACCGGAAGAAATGAGCCGACCTCAGGTCATATCGGCCATCGAGAAATGGAGGGAGCTGAAGCTGGAGAAAGACAGCAAGAGCGCCAACGACACGGCAGATTGCATGGCCATCCTTGCGGAGCATGGCGACAACCTCGGGCAGACTTGCAAATACCTTGAATGGATATTCTCCCAGCAAGGCACAATCCAGTTGACCACTGGCCACAAGTCCAAGGGCCTCGAATGGGACACCGTTTACCACCTCGACCCTTGGCTATGTGGTGGCGACGAGCAAGACATGAACCTCAAGTATGTGATCACCACCCGCGCGAAGCAATCTCTCTACGAGATCGACTCTCGGAGCATCGAATGGTAGTCTCCTCCGCTCGTCTAGCCTACGGAGATTGCTACTCAATCATGGATCAGGCCATCGAGTCTGGTCGCGGAGTCCGAGTCAAGATTGAGGGCGAGACCTTCGAGTTAGCTCTTGGTCAAGCCCGTCACCTTCGACTTCGGATGCACAAGGCCCGAAGTTTGGATCGCGACGCCAACATGGAGATCTACTTCGATCCCCTTCACCCAATGCATGGCCAATCGGAGTACGATCGGCTAGTCACCCGGATCAAGGCCGAATGGCCGAATGTTTGGCTTTACGTTGAGATCGCGGACGAGCGACGATACACTGTCGAAAGCTTAAACGAGGTAGACAATGGAACAGAACACGATCAACGAACTATGGAGCAAGGACGCGGAGAGCCTGACAGACCAGGAAATCAACCTGCTGATCTCAGCCGTCCGGAAGCAACGGGAGGCCCTGGACGCAGGAGTGAAGCCGAAGAAGGAGAAACAGTTGGTGGACATCGAGAAGGTTCGGCAAATCCTGAGCCTAAAGGCGACACCAAGCAAACCGAAGTCGTCCTTCCAAAGAAGAATTTAGTGAGGCGGATATGACACTCGTCGAATACACCACTGAAGCCCAAAGTTCAACCGCGCTATCCCCATTCCTGAACAACGTCCAGTTCGCATGGGATGCCACCAGCCTAGGGCTCTTCAAGCGATGCCCGAAGCTCTATGATTACATCATCAATGAGGGTTGGGTCCCCAAAGGACGAAGCATCCACTTGTCCTTCGGCATTGTGGTGCATGAAGCCCGACGCTTCTACAAAGAGCTTCGTGCTGACGGCCTAGACCATGATGACGCCCTTCATCAAACCGTCCGGGACATCTTGGTTGAGACCTCTGATTGGGAGGTTGAGTTCGAGGGCCACCACTACATCAACCTGCCACGCAAACCTTCTGAAAAGGCGAAGTCAAGGGAGAACCTAGTTCGAACGATGGTTTGGTACTTCGACCATTACCAGGAAGACCCAGTTCAAACCGTCGTGCTTAAGAACGGAGAGCTGGCGATGGAGCTGAGCTTCCGGATCAACCTTGATTATGGCCCCACGTCGGAGATGGAAGATGGAGTCCTGGTCGGCCAGCCCTACGTCCTTTGTGGCCACCTAGACGAAGTCGTCAGTCATCTTGACAATCCCTTCATCCTGGACACCAAGACCACCTACTCAACCCCAGGGAGTTACTACTTCGAGGGCTACGACCCCGACAACCAGATGTCACTCTATCCAATCGCTGGGGAAATCATGCTTAAGTCACCGGTAAAGGGGGTGATGATTGATGTGATCCAGGTAACCCAAGAGTTCTCTCGGTTCGTCAGGGGGTTCACCTTCAGGAACCCAATGCGCAATGAAGAGTGGCTCGAAGACCTGGAGGATTGGCTCCGAGATGCCGAAGACTGCGCCCTCCGGGGCCGTTGGCGAAGGAACGATACAGCCTGCGATAAGTATGGTGGCTGTGAGTTCCGTGAAGTCTGTCGATCGGCCCCACACGTGAGGGACCAGATGCTAAAGTCCAAGTTCGAAAGGGGAGAGAGATGGAATCCCTTAAAACCCAGATAAGTGACACAGAGCTGGTCGACACCCTGCGAAGAGCAGCGCACATATGGTTCAAGAAAGAGGACATCCTTGCTCTTGAGGAACTAATCAGGAGGTATCATGCCAAGCTTAGCAGACCACCAAAGCAATGAGTTCACAAAGATGCTCATCATGGGAGACCCAGGGTCCGGCAAGACTGGGGCACTCGCCTCACTCGTTTGTGCCGGGTACAAGCTTCGGATAGCGGATTTTGACAATGGCCTCGAAGTCCTTAAGCAGTTCGTCCTCAAAGACTGTCCCAGCAAGATCGGCAACGTGGAATACCGGACCTTCAGAGACAAGCGAAAAGCAACCTCTCTTGGACCTACCTTGGACGGTAGTCCGCGAGCGTTTATTGACTTTATCAAAATGCTCGATCACTGGCGGTACGATGACCTCGATCTCGGGAAGCCAGCAGAGTGGGGTCCAGACACTATCTTCGTCGTTGACTCCCTTACAATGCTTTCAGATTCTTGCTTCGATTGGCGAGTCCCTCTCACTCCAAAAGGGAAGTCAGGTGATTACGATAAGCGTGCTACTTACTTCGACTCCCAGAACGCGATCGAAGAGATCCTCAAAATCACAACCAGCGAGTGGTTCAGAACCAACCTCATCGTCATGGCCCACGTGAAGTACATGGAGCAAACGGATGGCCTCAAGGGCTACCCAATCACAGTTGGGTCCGCACTCTCCCCGCAGGTTCCAATGTACTTCAACACCGTCGCTCTTTGTAAAACCCAACCAGGAGGTAAACGCACGATCCAAACAGTAGCGACTTCAATGATCGACCTTAAGAACCCCAAGCCCTTCGAAATGGCTCCAAGCTATCCCATCGAAACAGGACTCGCGGATTTCTTCAAGGTTCTCAGAGCACAACCCAAACCAGCCTTAAGAAAGGTCTAACCCATGAGCAATAGCTTTGAATCCATCCTTGATCGCCCAGTCACAGAGATCGACCGGCCGACCTTGATCCCAGTCGGAACCTACGCATGCATCATCAAGAACCAGCCGGAGGAAGATAAGACCCGAACGGGAACTGACATGCTTAGGTTCGTGTTCTGGATTACCGCTCCAACCGAAGATGTTAGCGAGGACGACCTTAGGGCAGCGCTAACACGGGAGGACGGTAGCCTCAAGTCACTACAGGAAATCTCGGTTCGGCATCAGTTCTGGACGACGCCAAGTGCCGCTTACCGACTCTTCGACTTTCTGTCCGACGACCTCGGTATCGATGGCGGAAGTAAGAAGAACCCAAAGTCTCTCAGGGACATGCTCATGGAGGTAATCGGCAAGGAGTTCCTAGCCCACGTAGTCCACAACCCTAGCCAAGACGGCAAGACTACATGGGCCAACGTAGACCGGACGATGCCCCTAGGTTGATAGCCCAATGTGCTGACCACTCCCTTCCTAGGAGGGAAAAGCCTATGGTAACATAGGTTTACATTGGGGCTAGCGTGCGCCCCGCCACGTCAAATCCCGGAGGCCCGCGGGGATCGTAGGGCTGATGGGCCAACAGGAGGAACCAATGCCTACCACTGAAGAAATCCTCAACGAGCGCATTAAGGTGCACGGAGACTTCACTGATCACGCGAGGATCACTCAAAGCTTAAAGGACCAAATGCAACAGGGGGCTGTAAGTTGGAACAAGCTAACGGCCATACAGAAGGAAGCCCTTGAAATGATCCAGCACAAGATCGGACGAATTCTCGCTGGCAACCCTAACCACAAGGATCATTGGGACGACATCGCTGGCTATGCAAAGCTGGTCGCGAATAGGGTGAAAGATGACTGACATCTTGATCCTCGGTGAAGCCTGGGGCGAAGAGGAACTTCGTCAACGAACCCCGTTCGTCGGGGCCTCAGGCTGGCACCTAACCCTCATGCTCCAGGAAGCCGGCATCCATCGAGCCGACTGCTATCTCACCAACGTGTTCAACCTGAAGCCTGGGGACACCCCGAAGAAAAAGAACGACCTCTCAACCCTCCACGGCTACCCTTCCTTGAAGGGCTGGCCTAAGCTCGAAGGTGGATACATCCATGAAGAGTACCGGAAAGAACTGGAAAGGCTCGCAGATGAACTCACCGAAGTCAACCCCAACCTCATCGTCGCTCTCGGCAATACAGCTATCTGGGCCTTGTGCGGTACAACTGGAATTAGTAAACTCCGGGGAACTACTACTATTTCAAGCCATACGGTTGCCGGATACAAGCTTCTCCCTACGTATCATCCAGCGTACGTGCTTAGAAACTGGTCCGACCGGCCCATCGTCATCGCAGACCTGATCAAGGCCAAACGCGAGAGTGCCTACCCCGACATCCGCAGACCCAAACGAGAGATATGGATCGAACCAACCCTGGAGGACCTCTATGAATTTGACCAAAGATACATCACTCCAGCTGACCGACTTGGAGTTGACATTGAAACAGCTGGAAACCAAGTTACATGCATTGGCTTTAGCCCCAACCCTAACTGCGCACTCGTTGTCCCATTCTTTGACGCGCGAAAGGCTAGTCGATCTTATTGGCCTACTCTACGAGACGAAAAGGATGCTTGGCGATTTGTGTCCGATGTTTGTTCGCGCGAGCGTCCTACAAAAACTTTCCAAAACGGCCTCTACGACATCGCCTTCCTCTGGCGAGCCTACAAGATAAAGACGATCAACGCGGAGCATGACACAATGCTCCTTCACCATGCGCTTCAACCCGAAAGCTTGAAGGGCCTAGGCTTCCTCGGGTCGGTGTACACCGACGAGGGGCCGTGGAAGCAGCTACGCCATCAGGCGACGATTAAGAGGGATGACTAATGAAAGTCGGAACAAAGAGTGTATTATTCGGAGCCCACCAATTTGCTATACACCCATGGTTCGTTGCAGGAGCTTGGTGGAAACTGTACGGATTTCCATGGGACCCGAGGTTATGGGTAGCGTTCTTCGTACATGATATCGGATATATCGGCAAGCCCAATATGGATGGACCAGAAGGTGAATTACATCCATACATCGGCGCTAAAATTATGGGGGCACTCTTTGGAAAGACCTGGCATGACTTCTGCCTATATCATTCGAGGTTTCTAGCCAAGCGACACGGGGTGCAATTCTCTAGGCTATGCGTAGCGGACAAGCTATCGATATGTATTACACCAGCTTGGCTGTATTTGCCGATGGCAAGGGCAACAGGCGAAATTAAAGAGTACATGCGGGACGCTCAAACCGGCAAGTACAGCACAATGAACTTGGTGACAACTGCACAAGAAGCATGGTTCAAAGGTGTCCAGGAATATCTACGACAATGGTGCAAGGAGCATAGTGATGGCAGAGCCGATACCTGGACGCCAGATACCAAACAACCGATCAATAAGAATGGTGTTTGGAAATGAAGATCATCCACACTGACCAAGTTGAACCCAAATCCCTTCGACCATGGGAACGGAGTCAGGTCTACAACGGCCTCGATGCCTGCGTCACCACCGAGGTCCTCGAAGTCCTGCTTCCACAGCTTAGCGAGCACACCTCGGCAACCTACGCCTTCTCCAGGGCTCTACAGGGCCCGGTCTTAGAGATGCGCCTACGTGGCGTTAAAATCGATCTAGCCAGAAGGCAGCAGGTCATTGGGGAATTCGAAAGCCGAATCACCAAACTTGAGGGCCAACTCTACAGGCTCGTGGCCGATGGTGTGGGGTTCCATGGCTTCAACTGGCGCAGCTACAAGGACCTACAGGAGTTGTTCTATGATTATCTTAAAATTCCAGTTATTCGAAAATGGGGGAGACCGACCACCGACCGAAACGCACGAGAGAAGATGGAAGCTTACCTCATCGCGCGGCCATTTATTTCACATATTAACCGAATTGCTGACCTTGGCAAGAAGATCTCCGTCCTCCAAACGGAGATTGATCCTGACGGTCGAATTAGAACCTCATACAACATTGCTGGAACTAACACTGGTAGATTTAGCAGCAGCCTTTCAGAGTTTGGTACGGGAGGAAATCTCCAAAATGTCGAAGAAAGCCTTCGGTCGATCTTCATCGCGGACAAAGGAATGAAGCTGGCGAAGTTTGACGCCAAGCAAGGAGAAAGCTATTGTGTGGGAGCAACCGAGTGGAACCTCTTCAAAGACGGTAGATATCTTGACGCGTGTGAAACCGGGGATATTCACACTGCAACTACCCGCCAGTGCTGGCCCAATCTACCTTGGACTGGTGATCTCAACAGGGATAAGGCTCTTGCTGAGGAGCCCTACTACCGTGGTCATTCGCGAAGGTTTATGGCGAAGAAGATTGGCCATGGTTCAAATTACGCGGGTCAGCCTTCGACCCTTGCGCAACAAGCGAAGGTCGAGGTATGGCCTGTTGAAGAATTCCAAATCAAATACTTCCGGGCCTACCCAGCGCACCTCCGATGGCACGCCTGGGTCGAAACCCAAATCAAACAGAAAGGATGGCTCGTTAACTTGACTGGCAGGAAGCGCTGGTTCTTTGGCCGTAGGGACGATCAAGAAACGCTTCGCAAGGCTATTGCTTACGATCCCCAAGGGTCCCTTGCGGACATCGTCAACCACGGCATGCTCAATGTATTTCACCAACGAACAGCAGCCCTGTACATGCACGACCACGACGCAATCACAGTTCAGTACCCGGAGGAAAAGGAAGATGAGATCGTTCCTAGAATTCTTGAGCAGCTACGCTATGAAGTCCCCCTGGCTCATGGCCGAAGCCTAACCATTCCCTACGATTGTAAGGTCGGATGGAACAAGGGTGACTGGTCGAAGGAAAACCCAAATGGCCTTAAGGACTACGTACCCAGCGACAAACGGCATCGGGAGAAGGAAGTTGGACTCTTGGATCGACCGGTTTATAGAACACACGGAAGACTTGGGTTCGGCTGAAATCTTTAGACGATGGTCTGCGATATCAATGCTCGGGGCGACGTTGGAGCAGAAAGTCTGGATACATACATCTTCAAACCTGTATCCTAACCTATACGTCTATATGGTCGGCAGACCGGGCATCGGCAAAACCAGATCGATCATGGCCGCAATGAGGCTTGGGGAAGCCATCGAAATGCCTTACGCCCCAACCTCAATGACCATGGCTTCCCTCGTTGACTCCCTCGTTGAGTCGAAGCGCGTCATCCCCACCCCTCCGTATGGTGGTCTAGACTACAACTCAATGTACATAGTTGCCGACGAGCTTGGCGCGTTCATGCACGAGTACGATCCAGAACTAATCCCCGGCCTCACGAAGTTCTACGACTGCGAGCCCTACTCCCAGGCCCGAAGGATCAAGGACATCAGGATCAAGATAGAGAAGCCACAACTAAGCATCATCGCTGGAGCCACCCCAACCAACCTGATGAAGTTCGTCCCCGAGATTGCTTGGGAACAAGGCTTCACCTCCAGGCTTATTTTGGTGTTCTCAGCCGACGCCATTGACGTTGACGACTTTGCCGACCGCAATCGCCCATCACCAACGGACCTAATCCATGACCTCAGAATCATCAACTCCCTCGTCGGGCAGTTTACGGCCACACAAAGTTACCAGGATTGTATTAGGAACTGGCAGACAGCCGGGCAAGCGCCCGTACCTGACCACCCTAAGCTTGCCCACTACAACACCAGAAGAAGGACACATTTATACAAGCTGTCTATGGTTTCGGCAGTCAATAGAGGTAATGATCTCGTTCTTACCAAAGCGGATTTCGACCAAGCCCTCAGCTGGTTAGTAGATGCAGAGCTTATGATCCCCGAGATATTCCACACCGGAGCCCCCGGAGCTGACGCCAAAGCAATCGATGAGATCTATTACTTCATGCTGACCGAACAAGCTGTCAGGGGTGTAGTATCAGAACACAAGATTGTTCGGTATGCGCGACAACGGGTGCCGCTCAACTCAATTGGTCATGTACTTGGGGTCATGGAACGCTCAGGCGACATCGCGGTGACTGGCATCGACAAGAAGACCAACACCCGGTTCTTCAAGGCCCTCCCCAAGCCCTAATCCGCTAGCAGCCGATCGCCAGCATTTGTGGTCAGGATGTTGCCAGCGCTGTCTAGAAGGTAACTCGTTGTAGGTGGTGGGGGTGGGGGTGGTGGCGGTGGCGGAGGAGGTGGACACTTCCAAGCCGGGTGGCACTTCAGGGTGTTGGTCGAATCAAGTTCAATCTGCCCCAACTGGCTATCAGCCACCCGAGTTGGGAAGACAAGCAGCAGAAGAATGGCGAGCCGCCACCTCACGATGGCGCGATTTGCAATGGGCGCAGATCACAGATGCCCTCAGCAGCGGTGTTGATAAGCAAGTCCATCACATCCTGCACCGGCTTGTAGAGCGTTACGCTCCAAGCCTGGCTCGTGCCATTCTGGCCCCAGAAGTAGCTCAAGAACGTCCTGTCAGGGTGTCCTGGATCGCCACCGAGCGACCATGCAGCTACCGCAAGAGTCCAACCGTCATCAGTGATAAGTACGATCATGACTTCCTCCTAGTGTTGCTGATGAAACCTACGTTCACGTTCCTCAATCCCAGCCATAGCGTCAATATAGGCCTTACGAGCCCTCCTTTCCCCAGCCACTGCTCGCTGGGGTTGTTCAGTTGAATCCTTCATCCAGGTCAGATAGAGATGGGCAACCTGCTGGCGAAAGGCATCGTCGAGCGCGGCACGCTCCAGCGCAGCTATACGGTCATCGAAGGGCGAAGGGGAGGCTGGTGGCAACAACGTCTCCCCACTGATGTCAGGCACCATTGCCCACATGATGACAATGGCCATGGTGGAAGCTATCGTCAGACTAGCTAGGGTACCTAACCTCAACGCTGTCATCGGTCGATACTCCCAAGGCTTTCATCAACCCAGGGCTCAAGTCAGCGACCCGTCCGGTTGATTGGTTTGGCCCCCAGTCCGCTGGCCAAGCCAAGAGTTCCTTCCCCTTCGCCTTCACCAAGGCCTGTATCGCCTTGTCCGCGAGCATCGACTTCGGAGTCTTCGAATAGTCCCATCGACAAGCAATATACAAAACGTCAGGATTGAGGCGACGAGCCAGACCGGTTGTATTAGGCGGCTGCTTAGCCAAGAATAGGTCTGGTCGGTCCTCGTACTTATAGATGAAGGCCAGGCCCTCGCTTGGCGTGACTCCCTTGTCATTCGGTCCTCCGAACCATGAACATTTCCCCTTCGCGGTGAGCAACGCGGACACCCCGAGAGGCGGTGGTGCCGGTTCTTCGTTATTGCTGGTTCCCGCGACATCCGCAATTGCCTTGCAAATCTTGTCGAAGTTCAGCTGATAGTGTTCGACATCCTGAGCCGCGTCGACGAAGCAAACTTCAAGCAGGATCGCGGGCTTGTTCGTCTTGTTCAGGAAGTAGAGATCGGTCCTCTTCTTCGGCCCTCGATCGATCAGGTCGCCCGCTGCGGACATAGCGGAGGAAACCTTCGCTGCGATATCCCCTTGGGTGACGTAGAGGACTTCGCAACCTCGGCCCGCGCTGGTCGGGATGTAGGCATTGAAGTGGACGCTAGCGTCAAAGTCCCTAGTTTGAGAGTTGTGCCAGTTCACAATCGTCTGGAGGTTCTGGTTCTGGCTCGTCGAGGTATCGTCATTGAACGTCACCACCTGATGGCCAGCATGGCGAAGGAAGCCAGCCACCGCCGGTACCACCCTTCGAGCCTCGTCAACCTCATCGATCAGGCCCTTAGCTCCACGGACGTACTTCCCGTGGCCACTGGATATGGCGAATTTCATTCTTCCCTCCTGTTCTTGAAGTACCTAACGATGATCGGGTTCATCAGCGCCATCGCGTAGCCAAAGAACAGACCAACCAGCTTCGACATCTCAGGCGACCCCACGTTCACGAATCCCAACAGCACGATCAGCATGAGGCCGTAGAACCCGGCCAGCGCTAAGAGGGCAATCAGCGTCCTGGTCTGTTCCTCGGTCAAGGCCAGTGCTCCAAGATGACGAAGATGATAAGGACGATCAGCCACTCAAGAGGCGTCATAGACCGACTCCGTGAATCAATCCCCTGAACCATTTCCACCGCTTCCTCTGCGATGGAATCTTGGCCGTCCCTCCCCAAATCCCATCGACCCATTCATCAAGGTGCCTGGGGTGCTCTCGCCCGAGGGCGTAGTTCGTTATGAACCTTGCGGTTCGACCTTCTTGGGCGTTCATTAGCCCCGTTGCAGCCCCAGTCACCATCACGAAATGTTGCAGGGTCTGCGCAGCATGGGCTCGGTTGAAGGCCTCCTTGCCCCTTGGGACATCACTCAGCACATCGGTTCCGGCCTTAAATCCGGAGCTAAACAACCCGACCGATGGCTCCCGACGATGATGGCTAAGGACGAAGTCAGCGGCATCCCTAACCCCTGGGTACGAAGATGACAGGTTCTTCGCCAGGCCTTTCCAAGCCCAGCTTCCCCAGGACTCCCTATCATCCCTGGTTAACGGGGTAACCAATTCCTCAACAAGCGCGGGAAGAAACACATAGGACAGCAGACCACCGGCTATAAACTTCCCATTCTTCTGTAGAGTTGACCAGTCGCCCTTGTTCTTAATGTCGCCAATTGAGTCCCTCATCTTCCACGCGATCTCATACTGACGGTTCAAGATGTGGGAGAAGAACCCATACAGCGAAGTAACCCACTGAGAGAACACCGAACGGCTGCGCATCAACGCTGGTCGGTTGGGAACCGCGCTCGATCCATGAGCCCTGCGAACCGCTCGGTCGGCCCTAGAGACCGCTGTGCCATGAAGCTCCCCCGCTTCCATTTGGGTTTTGTACTCCGCAAGCCAGGTTGGCACAGCCGACAACAGATCGGAATAAGCCACCGGTGAGGCGCCCATCCGAATCACCGACTCTCGAAGCGACATGTACGAGGGGAGCTTCCCCATCTTCAAGGCTTCAATCGGCTGGAGTTCCCCCAGCGCTGCCCCATGGCCGCCACTAAGGGTCTCGATGTAATGGCGCATCCTTCTTCCCAGTTCCTCACTAGTATTCGTCGCGAAACTCCAGTTGTTCTCCCCGGTCTCCGCGTTGACCTGAAACAGGTTCTTCATTTCCCTCAGGAAGTTCAAGGGCCCAACCTCCGACATGCTGTTGATCAGCGCGGTAGTTCCATGCTTAAGCAAGGTTCCAGGGTTGAAGCCAATCAACGTTCCAATGAGGTTGGCCCGAAGGAACTCCGAAGCCGTCTGCCCTATCGCTTGAGCGTCGCTCCTGAAGTTATGAGAGTTCGCCACATCCTTCAGGTAGGGAATCAGCATTTCCTCGTAGGCTACTCCCCACCGGGTCCTAACCGCTTCCCTAACCCCCTTATGGTAGAAGAGCTTAGCCGCGTCGGTAATGGCCTCTCTAAAGGCCAGGTCATGCAATCGAGTCCGAACTATCGAAGGGGTCTCGCTAAGCTCCAAGGAAACCGGACCATCAAGCCCCCGCCTGCTGAGCAAATATGGGTTCCTAGTGGTCGCCCTCATGAAGCCTTCACCCTCTAGAACGTCCTTCGCCACCCCAACCGCTGCCTGACCGCCACCATGAAGGGCGTCAACCTTAAGGGGATGATACCAGCCATTGTAGTTGCCGAACTTCGTCGAGACTCCCCATAGGGGAATGCTCTCTGCCTCAATACCAGCCATATGACGATACAGCCGGTCCTCAAGCCTCTTGATCTGGTTGAATATCTTCCCCTGTCCAGAGACGAAGTTCCAGTCCTCTTTGGTCGCGTTGTCGTGCACCCACTTCGTTACTTGATCTTCGAGGCCCTCAAGCATATGGGTTCTAATCAGTTCCCTAAAGTTGCTTGAGTTGCCCATGTGCTGCATTATGGCTCTAAGATGCCCGCGGTTCAGCTTCCTCAATTCACCCTTCTCGCCATCAGCACGGATGATCCGGAAGAATGGATTGTCGATCTGCTCCTTAAGGTCGGTTTTGTCCGCCAGGGCCTTGAACAATCCGGAGAACTTCTTCTCCAACGCAGCATAGTTGTTGGCCGCCTCCATCAATGGGGTTGAGATATAATTCGTAAACACCCCATCGGGATCGCCACGGTCCCAGCGATGCATCAACGCTTCCATCTGAAGCAGGCTGTTCCAGGCGGTGCTCTTGAACTTTCTCCAGCCGCTTCGCAGCTTCTCCTCCGGGATGTACTTAAAGGTCTCAAGGCTCTCGGCCATCCGCTTGGCCAGGTCCTCAACGCGTGAAACCTCACCTTCCTTAATGATCTTATCCAACTTCCTGCTGCTGTTGTCCAACGATCTAATCGAGTCGTGAACGGCCTTAAACTCGTCCACTGTCAGCTGACTTAACGTCTTAGGCTTCTGGCTCGGGTCCTGAAGGAAGTCCGCAACCTCCAGTTCATCCAGATGTGAACGGTGGTACTCAACGAAGTTCTTCAGGTTCGGATGGTCATCCTTGGCTAGGGCTGCCTTGAGGTCCCCAACAGCCTGCATTCCACCCCGTAACTGTAGGCCAAGCGTGGCCATGATGTTCCGAATCTGGTTGGTGAACTGCTGATTTCGGCCCTCAACCTCCCGGACGTAATACCGCTTGCCGAGCTTTTCCATATCTGTCTTTCGCTTCGCCAACGCCTTCGCTTCCATCGCGTAGTAAAGAGAGACCTGCTGCGATTGCTTGGCCCTCAACGCCTCTAAAAGGCCTGGCTCCGCGCCTTCCTTCGTGACGAGCTCCGCTTGGTCCCCATGTTGCCTGGCCAGATTGAGGTTCCTCTGAAGGTCGGCCGCAGGATCAGTATGCTTAAGCTTGCCGAATGACTCTCTCGCCCAGGCCCTCAACGCGCTCTTTCCAACCGGCATCTCGTTAATGAGTTCATGTGGATAGGCCTCCCTGCCATGAATCGACTTGTATAGGGCAGAGACTTCGTCCGCAACGATGTCAATCTTCCCCAGCGAACTGACGTGATCCTGAGCCTCCATGAGAATCTGTTCGTCGAGCTTCCCATACCTCGACTGCATCTGCCGTTCGACTTCATCGTCAATCAGCATCTTCCGGTAGACATCGGGTTTCTTCCTCAGCCGCTTTCCAGCTTCATGTAGTTGCGCCAGCCGCTCCAGCATCGCCCGAGCGTTGCTAAACCCAAAGTGATTGCCGACATCCTGCGGATCAAACCCATCCCTCGACATGTACTCCTTCGGGATGGACTTCCTCAACTCCTCTGGAATCTTGGTTATGTCCAGCTTTGGCACCTCCCCGAGCTTAACGTCGCCCAGGATGCCTTCGCGAAGCAAGTTGTCCACCGCTATGTCCGGCCGGGCGTCAAACTTCCCCTCGACTTCCTCTCGAACCTTCTCTTCGTTCTTCTGCCATTCTGCGGTCTTCCTCAGCTCAATGTCAGCTACAACCGCGTTCAACTGTGCTTGACGATCTGAGTCAACCTGCTCCGCAATCCGCTGGATGTACTTCTTCGCCTGCTTCGCGGTCAGCCCAAAGTCCAGCGCCCGTTGCCAAACGGTCAGTTCTTTCTTAATAGCCGCAAGCCGGTTCCGCTCTGGGGCGAAGAGGCCCTTGTCGAGCCCTGCCGATCGTTCGACCATCTCGATTGCGTTGGCGACCTTCTGACCAACGACTTCAGACCGAGTTGGCGGCTCACCAAGCGGCAGTTCTGGCTGCGCTGGCTCCCCAACAGGAACAGGCTCCTTAGCCATCTCCTCAACTTCCTTCGGAATCTCCTTTTCCCTAACCTTCGCCTGATTCTCAGTCAGCCCTTCAGGCCTAAACAGCAAATCCAACTTCAAGGCCTCTTCGACTTCCTTGGGGACCTTCGCATGCCACTCTTGAGCCGCCACCGTAACGTATCCTCTAACCGGTGCAACGGCATCGATCTGCTGCTTAAGATCCGATATCCATCCAAGTTTGCCATCTTGAGGATGAGGTTCTTCCTCTGCGCCATATAGATCACGAATTGCATCAACGGGGATTTCAATGGTCCCCGAGGCTTTCGTCCTGAGGAAGTTCTGAAACATTTCCGGGCTAATTTTATACGTCGAACTCTTCTTAACGTTCTTGCTGATCTTGTCATAATTCGCCGCATCTAGGGCCGCCTGCTGGATTTTAGCGTAGTCCCAAAAAGGGCCAATTCGAGGTGGCGGTTCTTCCCCAGCGGCAACCCATGGCGAACCAATCTTAAGATGGTCGGTGAGGACCTTCAACGAGGGTTGAACATCCATTCGAAGTGGCATGACCCGCTTCGGCAAAAGCATCCCAAGTGGTCCAAGGGAAGCCTGGACCCCTGGGTCCATCAAGACATCTGCGCCATGAGCCCTAATCCAATCCCCAGTTGTCCTGTCACCGGTGACGGCACTATAAAGAGCGCCAGCAAGGGTGCCACCAGTCTCGGTTAGGGCCTGCATAGTCCGCGCGGCACTCTCCAAAGGAGCGCCCGCTAAAGCAAATGATTTGTATGTCTGCGGATGGTCGGCCCAGAACTCTATGTCACTCGGATTCTGCAACATCCATTGCCCTCGTGGCGCCCCAACACGCTGCCACTGGTCGATGATCTCCCCCATCACGCTTTGGGACTTTTGGCCCGCTGACGGGTACATCGCGTTGAAGCTCCTAGAAACCTCCGCAAGGTTCGCCAAATCTCCCTTAGAGACCTTACTTGCCAAAGGATGGGAATTGATGTAGCTAACTAAATCTGGATCAGCCTCAACAACGTTAGCCCCAATATGGCCCCGATAGTTCCTATTGAACTCATCGAAGTCCCCATAAACGGCCGTCGATGGAACCCCAGTGGCGTTGCTTATAGCTACCGACTCAGCAGCCTCGTCAGGATTGGCGTCAACAGAGTCCATAACACTCATCCTGGCAGAACGGTTCTGCTGACCGGTGAGTGTTTTGATCGCTTCGCTATAATCGGCCATTTAGAATCCCCCAGGCGTTATGAATGGCGGGATGGCTAAGCTGCCCTCACCCTCTGACTTCGAACGCTTCGGTGCCGGTGAAGGCTTCTCTCCCAGGGCTTCGGGATGTATTCTCTTATACTCGTTAAGTATAAAGATCTGCCTGATCAACGATTCATTTGCCGTCTGTCCCCCAGCCTCCAGCTGGGCCTTAATATCGTCATGGACTTCATCCGAAATCGGAATATCAGACAGAATCCTTTGCTGCTTAAAGAGGCCAAAGAAGAAATCTCCAGCATACTCCTCGTGCATCAACCGGGCGCCAATCTGACCCATTTCTGTTGGGTTTGGCCCACGCCTATGCTGCTGCTGGAAGTCTATCAGCACTCCCCTAAGGCCATCTATAAACCTCCAGTACCGCTCCTTGTCATCCTTTGGATCAATGCCGGCATCCTGCATCATTGGCGCCAAGGAGGTCTTCGCCTTGGAAAATATCGCGCTGGCCAGCTGCGGATCGTCCGACTTCTTAAGCAACCTCCCCATCCGCTCAAGCAACTGCGTCCGCCAAGCCTGGGGCATATGCTCCTTCATGATCTCGTCATAGCCCATATCAAGGACCTTATCCTGGTCCTCTTTAAGGTCGGATTGAAGCATCCCAGAGAGTTCACGGTACCTTCGGTAGGCTTCTTCAGTTGGCGCGAACTCGTGCTTGCCGATGGTAGACAGCCAGTTCAGCCATTTCTTCTGCTGTGTAGCAGGAGCCTTGTTCAAAAGGTCCTTGCCCTCTGGCGTCGCCCTAATCTGCTCCATGGTCGTTGGGATCTCTCCCGGAGATTTCATCAACATCGATGTGAAGGCTTCATCCCTACGGTTCGAATCATCCCGATCCATCTCCTTCTCGGCATGGAACTGCTTCCTAACCGCGTCCGCCATTACCTCAGGCATAACAGGATCGTCAGGGTACGTGGCTCTAGCCCACCTTTGAGCACGATCTACCCTGCTTCGCTCCGACTCCTCCACCGGCTTGGGGGCGTTGCGGATATCGTAGCCCCTCGGAAGGTCATGATGCGCAAGGTCCCAAGAAATCCGCTTACCAAGTGGAATCCCCAACTTTGCCGAAGCTGCGTCCATTGCAGCGATAATCTTTCGGTACTCCGAATCTGGTGCGTCGTAGTTCGGCTTACCATCAGGGCCCATGGGGATCAGATCAATTGCTCTACCATCCAAGTGGTTGGACTGTAGGGTCCTGCTAACGCCTCTTCGGACCAACACCTTCTGCTGCTCTAAGGTCCGAACGCCACCCTGATCGCCAATGGTAAACCTAAGATCAGGGTTGGCCCGCTGGGCCTCCTTCACGACCTCCATCAAGGCGCTGTTGACGCCCGCGGCCCGATCAATGTCAACATGGGTCATATACGGAGCAAACCCAGCATTGACGGCCGAAGCCCCATTTCGTCCAACAATCTCATGGGTCTTCCTGGTAATCTTTTCAGTTAATTCCCTAAGCTTCTCCCCATGGGTAAACACATTGATGTTGCCATTCAACAGCTTATTGGCGGTGAACGGATCAGTGTCGGCCATTGAGCTCAATCGGTTCTCCCAAGCCTCACTAGTCGCATCCGCAACATGATGAGCCACAACCTGATCGTCAACCGGGCCACGGGCAACGGCCTCCTTCCTGGCCTTATCTTGGGCATCCTTCAAGGTCTCCTGAAACATCGCTTCGTCCTTGGGAGCCCTAGCAATGACGCCCATCGCTGCCTTCCGCTCAGAGCTAAGGCTATCAAGATAAGCCTGCTTCTGTTGCTGTGCAGCATGGCCGGTAGCATGGTTGACGTTGTATCTCAGGGTGTTGAACGACTCAGCGTCGAACATCCGTCGAGCAGCGTCATTCGACAGGCTGTCCCGGATTGCCTTTCGACGTGCGTCAGCGTTCTGAATATGACTTTGAAGGTTGTTTGAAGCATCAGTGCCTAGGCTCGCCATGAATTTTGATTGGGAATCTTCCTCTCCAAGAGCATATTTGGTCGCTGCTTCACGGGCCTCGGTCTCATTCCGAAGCTCCTGAACAGCCATCGCGCGCTTCCAAAGCTCGTCCGATGCCTTCTCACCTTCAACGCCAAGGCCCTCAATGGCTTTGCCGATCCCAACCCCAAATGCAGCGCCACCAGTCACGTCCTCATGAACCGATGGGGTCTCCAGCCTTCCGATCTGCGACGGAGTGTCTGGAACCGGCGAATACGGAATATGCGAAGGATTCTGTGGAACTACTGGCATTAGCCTATAAGTCCTTTACCAGGCATGTATTGACCAGTCAGGTTGGGGCTGGCGCTACTAAACGGCCCAGCCATATTGCCCATACCACCAGCCACTCGCTGAGCGTCAGCGAACTTACCCGCGACCGAAGTGGCCCCACCAAGGATCGACCCAACAGCAGAAATCATGGCCGCGGTCTTTGCATTTGCAGCCGCGCTTTCATAAAGATGCTGCTGAGCGACCTGCTGTGTTTCCTCAACCTCAAAGCCATAGGCCCGCTTAGCCGCGTCGCTGCGGATCAGCGACTGATTATAGGCCCCAAGCTCCTCTTCGCTTTCAACGACCTTCTCAGCGGTCCCGGTGTCAACCGCAAGCCCACTTGACGCCTGCGTAGCCCTAGTCGTGCCGACTTCCGCGCGGGTCTTCATTCCCGACTGTTGAGCTTGAACTTCCCCAACAGCCAGTGCATAGGAAGCGTTCTGCTTAGCGATGTTTTGGTTGATTGTCGCCAAACCAGCCTGATATGTCGCAGTCGCAGCTTGCGCTTGACCAGAGAAGATGTCTCCCCCAGCCTTCACCAAAGCAGAAGCCCCAGCCAGGGCCGCCAGCGATACCGGATCAGCCATGCTTCACAATCCTAAATGGAACCCGGCCTCCAACAGGATCAGAGAACTCGGCCCCAAGCCACCTCAACCACCTCATGGCCCGATAGTCGCCAAGGATGCAATCCCCAATGATTTCATCGCAGACCTCAAGCATCTTCGCCACTTCGATCTGACTTCGCCTAACGAACATGAACGTGTGCTCTTTGACCAAATCGGTGGTAATGAGCCAGAGGTAGGCCGAGTTCACCAAGATCGAGGGGCGGACCAGGCCCCATACACAGGCTACCCGATCATCGACGAACCCGGCCCACCATATCTCAGAGCTTTTGATACACCTTGCCAACGTAGCCTCAGCACCAACCATGTTGGCCACTGGACTCCGAGATATTAGGTCCCTAAGGTCGACCTTCTGCGCAGGAATGATTTTGGTTCTCATTTTTCCCAATCACTCCCTATTTCGTCCTCAAGGGTCACCCCAAGGACGGTTGCTGGGTAAGGTTGGGCCTGGCGGATGCAGACCTGACCGGGAACATCCCACAACGAGTCGAGTGTCACTGGGATGGTTCCGGTGAACAGGCTATTGGTAGGCCACAAGGTGGGTGGGGAGAACTCGTTCATGAACACCATGTTGCTGAAGGTCCGGCCGACCTCCAATCTTGAGGCCTCCTTCAACTGCATCGTCATCCTCGGAATCTTCTTCAGCTTGGCCTGAACCGTAGGGTTGCCAAGATCCAGTGGTATCGTCTGGAGTTGACATGTAAAGGCAAGGCCAACCAAAATCTTAGACGCAGCAGGGCCGGGTATGGTCACCGAGCCACCAGACACCGTCAGGCTATTATAGACGACCCCATCGGCAAGGGCGTTCACCAACATTCCATTAAGATGCCCCAAGCCAGTAACGACGGTTATCGGAGCCCCAACGTATAGCTTCGCGGCATCAAGACACCAGCAGTCGCTAATCGTCGGGAAGGTCCGTTCCATAAGCCTTTCGATGTACCTAGCAGGTGGGCTAGCTCCTGAGCGCCAAACCTCAACGTAGACAGCGTCGACAAGGGTTCCGTCCGGAGCAGTCTCGGTAACCACCGCCACCGCCTGGAACAAGCCTTGGGTATTGTGCGCCGCCCAACCAACAATCCCCATGGTCTTGACGAAGGTCAGGCTTAACATTGCCCCGTCATTCCGAACAACCCAAACGATCTTAAATGGCTCCTCAGCGTAATCCCAGTCAGTAAGCTTGGCTCCGAAGAACAGCTGGTTCGATTGCCAACAGATATCCTCCCCGAAGTAATTCGCCTGGTAGAAGCTATAGGCAATGTCACGAACGATGGATTGCTTAGCCTGACCGTAGAGAACGTCGTATTCAATCACAATCGGAATCAGATCACTTGCGCCATTATAAGCTTGGGGCTTCGCGGCAATGTTAACCGGAGTGATGGCTGCCAAGGCCGCTCCTCCAGTAATCTTCCACGCCCCATGGGCAGAGAAGGTCAGCAGGCCATCTGACATCGGGGTGAAGTGCTTAATCGTCGAAAGTTCCTTCGACACCAAGGTCGCGGTGATGGCGTCGTCTTCTTGGATGGGATTGGAGTAGTTGAAGTTGAAGAATGAACCAGTGTAAGCTCCTGGCTGACTGGCCCAGACTGTCTGCGGAGAGCCCGTTGGCGACCCGGGCGCTCCAGTCGCCCCAAACCAAAGCCGCTGATCGTAGAAGGCACAAACTGCTGGGTTGCCAGTCCCATTGAATGGATCGGTGACGATGATCGGAGGTGTCTCCGCGTAGTTGGGGTCGGTGCCGATCTGGGTATTCGGAGTCTGCGGATAGGTGTCGGTGTAAGAAACCAAGGTTGCTGTAGCTGGAACGGTGTTAACCGGTGACGGCTGATTTACCGATGCAAGGAAACCAAACCCTTGCGTAGTGCCGGCTATACCGGTAGCATAGTATTGTGGGGGAGCTTTATAAACATTGTAAGCAACCGCTCCAGGAATTGCATACCAATTTAGGTATATGGTTATGCCAACAATATCACCACTCGTTGCAAGCGAACCAATAATAGGTCTACCCGGGCCCTCCTGACCATTAGCATCAACTGCACAAACGATGTAGTTAAACTGCACTGTTGCCAATGCCCTTGTACCAACAACCACAAAGGCCATTTGAAGATTGGACTGCGAACCAGGCAATCCGTTATTGGCTGGGTAAGTGCCAAGACCAGTAGTCTCACCAGCAAATGGAACAGTCGGAAGGGTTGCTCCATAGGTGATGTTCGCTAGGGACCAAACGGTGTCGCTGGTGTAGGTGAGAATCTTCGCTGGGTAATTTACGTGGGTGATAATAAGGGTATTTGCTCGCTGCGCGAACTTAAGGGTGAATAAATCCGCAGTAACGTAGGGCGTGGTAATAGGGCTGGCCGAAGCCCCAGCAAGCAGAACCCCGTTCTTGTAGATGTTCAAAGCCAGGTTGGTGAACTCAAGAACATAGCCCTGAACATCGGTGACCTGAAAGGGAAAGAGCCTCGCGCGTTGCCCTCCAACGGTCTGATCCGCAGAGTTGGCGATGTACTTCGTCCCTGGTCGCGTCGAAGCTCCGGACCTAAAGTCGACGAAGAAATTGAGCATCTTCGCAGCGCCAAGGTGGTACTGCTTCAAATCCACCCGAGCGAAAAGCTGCGGGGAAAGCTCGCCCGCAGAGAAGTCAGGCTGGATCGAATTGCTGCTCATTACATCGTCAGCATCATGCCCCAGTCAAACGGGGCGTTCATATTTGGGGTCCACCCATAGTCCAGCGGATAGTCGATGCCCCGGATCCGAATCCAATCCGGATCGACGTTGTTGATGGTGAGGCCCTCGTTCCCATCGCCCTGCCTGGCCACGCCAATACGCATGTTGGCGTCCTTGAGCTTTGCCTCGGCAAGGTTGAGGTCCTTCATCAAGGGCAAAGCGATCCGCGAAGCCAAAGCAGAGATCATAGCTTCCTGGAACTGACTATCCCACTGATTCGGATCGGTCACGCGCTTGAGGTAGGCAAGGATGGCGAACTCTTGGTTGGTGAGGAGGACCTTGGTGTCAACCCCAGCGGTCACGGTAAGGTTGAAGGTTGCCCCGGTTCCTCCACCAGTCGTCGAACCTTGGGCCTGAGGGCCAACCGGAGTGGCACTGTAGCTACCGCGCATGTATAGAGCAACTGAAGTCACCGACCCGCTAGGGCCCACGCTGGTGACGGTAAGAATCGAAGGCACATCGATGCCTGTTGGCTGAGCAAGGATAATGTTGTCGCCAACCTTATAATTCTGCCCCATATTAGCAGGCGCGGCAGCAGTGGTGTAGATCGGCTGATCCATAGCCACATTGAACCTCACCGGAGGGCCATTCCAAAACGTCGGGATGCCTCCGGTCACCGCAGTGGTAATCGGTATCCCCCCGGAGAACCCCGTTGGGTACTGCGGAACAACGTAGAGGGCTCGGATCAAATCAATCGGAAGGAGGTATTCGTAAGTCCAAGGTGGAGCAGGGAACTGCTTCTGCCAAGTAGTCGTACCGATAGTTGGGTTCTCTGGTGTTCCAGGCACAGCGGTAAGGAACTGAAGATTCGCCATGGTCTTGGCGCAGTTCCAAGGCGCCAGCCGGATCAGCTCATCCCTCAGGGCAGCGTAGACGAGGTTACAGGTCTGCGCGGCCTCACTATCCTGGGTCATCGAAGGGATAACCCCAGGCCAACCAATCGCCACCAGCGCCCGATTGCAGATGTCAACGTCCACGGTCATTGCGTTGAGGCTCCCTCATAAACGCCAGCGGAGTCCGCACCCCAAGTCTCGGGTCACCCTGGTTGAACGGATACCCAATGCCCCGAGCATCGATCCATTCGGGCGTGGTATCGTCGGTGATCAGGCCCTCAGCCTTGTTCGCCATGATCGCGAAGGCAATGGTCTCTTGCGAAACCTGCCGAAGATGTGCACGAAGCTCAAGGCTCTTGGAGATAGACAGGGCAATCTCCGCTGCAAGCACCTCCACCGCCAGCTGAGTGAAGTATGGCGACCACTGCGTCGGGTCCAGAATCCTCGCGGTGTACACCAGCAAGGCCAAGGTCTGATTGGTCAGAACCACCAACTGTGGGGTCCCGGTGTTGATCATGACCACCTGGCCCCGTTGGGGTTCACCATCGTACCTCGCGGGGTTGTTCACGTTGGCCTGGTTGGTGACGTACTGGGCCTTGATGAAGTCCGTCGGGAGAAGGTACTCAAATTGCCACGGAGGCGAAGGCATGGTCGATGCGCCCCAACTTGGCAGCGGTGGGGCAGGAAGTGATTTGCTCACCGTCAACGCCACAGTTTTCCTCGCGAAGTTCCAGTTTGTCAAGGTGTGGCAATAGTCGATGAGGGGTTGGTAGACAAGGTTGAGGGTCTTCGCCTCCATTGAGTCCTGCGTCAGCGCTGGAAGCAAGACCTCCGATCCAGCCAGGATCAATGCTCGATTTGCGATATCAACGCTTGCCACCATCGCTATCTCCATCGACAGCCTTAATCACCTTCATCTGCCGCTCAGGGAAGACAATCCCCCGAGCGTTCACCCATTCCGGAGTGGTATCCTCAAAGGCCAGGCCTTCAGCTCGATTGAGGAGGACCCCTTGGGTTATCATCATGATTGCGTTCTCTTCCAAGATCTTAAACAACTGCATCGATTGCGTCAGTGCAAGGCAAATGGTCCGTGCAACGGCAGAAACCACAACCCGTTCAAAGAACAACGGCCACAGGGTCGGGTCACTCACCCGAGAGGTGTAGGTGAGGATAGCGTTGCCCTGATTGGTAAGAATCACCTCTTGCTGCAAGGCAGCAATGGTGTCGGTCGCCACCGCGAATCTTTGGGGCTCACCATCATACGAGGTCGCTGGGTTGTTGTTATGGTTCATGTTCGTGACGTAGATCGCCCGAATGAAATCCCCAGGGACTGTGTACTCATTCAACCAAGGTGGCGCGGGTGAAGCCGTGGTCCAAGTGCCAATCGGCAACGCTACGCTCTTTGCGGAGGCCAACGCAACGGTCTTCCGCGCGAAGTTCCAGTTCTCGATCGAATGGCACCAATCGCGGATAGCGGTGTAGCACAGGTTGCACTGGATAGCCTCGTTAGTGTTGTCACTTAACGAAGCTATCGTCGTGCGCGTGCCGACCAGCTGAAGGGCCCGGTTGGCGATGTCAACGTCGGTGGTCATCCCCTATTGGTCCCATGGCCTTTGCTCTGCCCATGAAGCCCAGGGGAGCCAGATTCACCACAAGAGATCGAGGTCTTCCCTTGCGTCCCTGCGTTCCCATAGTTATCACCATGGAGCCCTGGGCCCTTCGGATCGTTGATGTTCGTTGGCCCTTTCGGAGGTTGGTAGGCCCTTACATCTCTAGCCGAAGTACATCCACCAGACTCAGCGCGCGCTGGTTTGGGAGAATGGTGCTCTGGGCCATACTCGGAGAGGATATCCCTAGGCATTGTGCTCCTCCTCCGGCTGTACGAACTGGGGGTTTGGGACTTCCGCTTTCTTCGCAAGCTCGGCCTCAACCTCCTTCAGCAGGTCAGCCGCAATCTGCGCAAGCAGCTTCGCAGCTGCGTCCCGAATCGGCCCCAGGTTCGGGAACCCAGCGGCCAGTGAGGATATGTTCAGAAGATGGTGCACCTTCTCAACGTCCATTTCAGCCTTTGTGTCGTCGGTCACTTGTGCCTCCCTTGTGAACCAGAATGATGACAGGTTGGTGCCGCTACCGGGGCCTTGTAGCCCCGGCCCTTATGCATCTGCTCCACGGCCTTTGGATCAACCGCGGTGCCCAATTGCGAAACCCACCCAGGGTTAATCGCGTGCGACTTCGGCTCGACCTTTCGGTCATATGCGCCGGATAGACTTGCTCTTCCTTGCTTCAAGTGCCTTCTCCCTTCTATCAAGCAGGCCACCTTGGCCCTGCTCCATTTCAATCTCTTCCATCAGCTCGTTGTGCACTCGCTGCATTTCCCTCGCGAACGTCGGATCGACCTGCTGGCCAATGGTTTCCCAGTAGTACTTGATGTAGATCAGGTTGTGGTAGTACAGCGCCAACCGATCGATCTTCGGTGGAACCCGTTGGTCGATATGAACCCGCTGGAAGTCATCTTCTTCAGTCGCCATTCTGTGGCCTCTTCTTCTTCCGCAAGATACCGGTCTTGGCATCCGCTCGGTTGAAGTCCTTAGCTACGCCTTGGGGCACCCCAACCTTCTTCGCGAACTTCGGGTTGTGTGCAGCAGCGGCCATCATCCTGGCCTGGGGCTTCGATGAGCTAGGCATGTTACGGTCCTATCCTTGCTCCGTAGAACGTGGTGATCCCAGTGGTAGAGCCCTTAATGACAAACGCGTTTCCAATCATAAGAATGTTGGTTGTTAGCAAGTCGTTCAAAGCAAAGGTTGCCATCCTACATATGGTCTTCGCGGCTTGAAGATTAGTCAAGACCGGATAAGAATCCCTCGTCGTTGCAACAACACTTCCATTCTTAAGGATTTGTACAATGGCATTGGCTGGGGTGAAGGTAGGGGTGTATTGAAAGGTAACGGTGGCGCAGAAGACGTAAGTCCCAGGAGTGGCAACGGCATAACTACCGGTGGAGGTGTTGAGGCCTCCCGCTGTGTCAACATCCGCAAGGTTCCAAATGATCTGGCATGGGGTCCCACTTACAATTCCAGTACTGCACGCGCCTGCCCCTGACGATGTGTCAGCCGACACCTGCGCGGATATCTGAGGCCTCGTCCCACTTATCAACGACGCCATCGTCGCGATTTCGCGGGTATTAACGCCAATAGCTGGGGTGGTAGAGCATATGTTGGTACCGCCCGACGGGCATGCCCCAGTCGACAACGCGGCGTTGCCAAAGTCAGTTCCCAAGGTCTGGTTTGTAGACTGGGCCGACGCCAAGGTCGGAAGCAAGGCCAGAGCTAATGCAATGAGCTTACGCATTAGAACACCATCCCTCCCCCACCAGTAGTGCAGGACCCAGCGGTTCCGGGGATTCCAGTTCCACCCCCAGCTGGAGGCGGTGGCGGTAGCTGTTGAGCCGAAAGCATGATCGCCCCTTGGGTTATATTGCATTGAGGACCAGTGATGGTCACCCCGGTGTTGAGGTTAAAGCTCGGGAACCCCGAACCCCCCGACAGATCGATCATAGCCCCACCAGACGCAACAAACGCAGCAGTGGTCCATGATCCGGAGGCAAAGAAGCTGCCTTGGCAGGCCCAGTTGAGCTTAGCTCTGGCCTGAGCAACCCCAAGAGCATTCAGCGAGTTCGGAGCAGTTCCGAATGATTGCATCCGGAAGGTGTTGCCACAGTTCACCGAAGCAAGGTCAGTTGCGGAAAGGAAGGTTCCGTTAACCCAGTTGTTGGTGATCTGAATGTCATCAGCGTCAACAATCGCAAGTTGCCTACCATCAATCATAAAAACCCCAGTGCACGGGCTTCCACCACAGGCTCCAGGAATGGGGTTGTTGACGAAGGTCAAACAGGACACAAAGATCACGGCATGATCTTGGGACTCAAAGATGGTCTGGCCGTTCTCCCCGGCATGGATATTCACGTTGTTCACATTGCAGCTGCCAGAAACAGGGTCTTTACCGGAGAAATTAATTGTTCGATAATAGAAAGTGTTGTACGCAGGGCTCGCTATCATAGGCGCAATTGGGTCGGTGGGGTTGCTTGGGTGGGTGGGGTCACCGTAAGCAACATAGGTTCCTGGAGCGATGTTGATGACGCAACGGGTGCCAATTGGGCACAGCCTTATAACGTATTCAATTGTGAAGCATGCAGTCGCAGCCGTAATACAGTTGTTCGCGTTGTCCCCTGTCGTTGCAACGAAGAAGGACAGTTGAGAGGTCGCAGGAAAGCCACCGCCACCGCCCCCCGCAGTAGCACAGCTTGGATCGGCCCCTGGGCCACCTTGCCAGACCAACACCTGTCCTGCATTGCAAGGTCCGCCAACGCCCCAACCAACAACCCCAGGACCCTGGCCTATCGGCATCGAATGGGCAGGGATATCCTGGGCCACTGCCAAGACCGGCCACAGCGCAGTCAGGCACGAGGTAGCAAGGGCTAGCCACTTAACCATCCAGTTGCTCCACTTACTATCGGGTAAAGACGAAGAAGCATTCGGGCCTGCACGATCTTAAAGGGCATGTTGAACTTATCGATGGTCTGCGTGCCATACGGCACAATGCTAATGTTGTTGGTAGCCGCATTGCCACCGAAGTCCTTAATCCAAATCGCCCTCTCAAAGCCCTGGACGTAGGGCACGATCTGGCTAATGTTCAGCGGAAGGACTTGGGAAATCGCAAGCCACTGAGTCACATCCGGAAGGTTCAGCGTGACGTTGTTCGCCCCAGCATCAACCAAGACAAGGGAATCCCCAGCGCCAATGTTAGTGGCGCCACCAACGGTAATCCTCCGCTGAGGCATGGACTCAACCTGCCCCCGAAACCAACCAAGAGTCGGGCCAAGGTTGACGTTCACGAACTGAAAGGCGCTACCGCCCTGATCGAGGTCTGCCATCAGCCTACCACCTGCCATCCAGGAGTTGCCGCGTTGTAGCGGACCCGACGATGTGCTGTAGCACCAGAGCCGCCTCCAGCTGCTGCTGCCAAGAACGTCGATGTGTTGCAGTTGACGATGTCATAGGTCATGCCCTCAATGGGGGTAGTCAGTTGCACGCTGGCCTGCCCCGGCAAGTCCGCAAAATTCATCCCCGCCTGGTTGCCCGCCACGTCCGTAGTCGATCCCGTCGGGTTGTCGCAATTGGTGAATTGATAACCAGCCTTGTATTTGGCAGGAGGCATAGACCAACCACCAACACCGGCATTGCATCCAACCAGCGTACAGTTGTTGGTCTGCCCAAAAGTGTTCCCGCCATAAAAGTCAAACCCCACTCCGCCAGTCGCGTAGGAGCCAGCACTGTTTCCGCGCGCATCGACGCCACTACAAACGAACGAGCCGTCAAAATACTTGAACTGCACACCGGCCACGATGCCGAGCGTCCACACCACGTTGCTTCTGTTGTTGACACCGGTAAAGGTAGCTAGCGGATAAGTGAACGTCGTGTCACTCGTCCGCGTCCCAGTCACAGTTGTTCCAGGTGTTCCGAACGAGTTGGTACCTGACCCGACAGGGTCATTGATCATCACTTGCCGGGTCGTGGCGTTGGTCGTCCAACCGAACTTGCTAAGAGATTGGTTGGCCCTAACGGTCACCGTCACTGTCCCAGCGGTCCAATTGAAATTGCTGGCTCCATTGTCGGAACCATAGGTTCCGGTAATCACAACTGCACTGATGGTGGATTCCTCACAGAAATTGACCAAAATGCCAATGCTACACCGTTCCGTCGTCAGACCAGCAACCACGACGCCAAACGCTTTCTGTGCAGCCCCAGTCTCATCCATCCCAAGAATGGTACCGTAGTAGCAGTTTTCGGTACGACAACCGAGCATCCCACCGGAGGTGTTTCTGGCGATCCTGAATCCGTTCCAGTAGGCGGCAGCATGACAGGCGATGCAGGTCGTCCCACCAACGTCGAACGCGACGCCTCCCCAGTCATAAGTCCCCGTAGCATTACAGGCTACCATGACAGTCTGAAATACATTGAGATTGGCAAGAACACAGTTAAATCCACCGAATTCACAGTTGCTCAATAGGCCCCCATAGATACCAGGCGACACGCCTGCAACTCCACCCCCAATTCGAATGCACCCGAAGGAAGCATCCTCACCCGCGCTAAGAGGGGCAAAGTTGTTCACGATGTTGAGGTGAGAAAACTCTTGGAACACGCCGTTTCCAGACGTTCCAGCGCAGTCAAATATCCAAATCTGATTGTTGCTGAAGATGTACGTCGCGAGCGAGCCATCACCAATCACCCTGATGCGACATCCATTGTTGGGTGGGGTTAACGCAGCAGTCACCTTGTAAGCGCCCGCTGGTATATAGACCGTCCCACCCGGAGTGCGCCCTGGTGCGCCCTGTGTCGATGCTGCGTTGATGGCGGCCTGGATTGCGGTGGTATCATCAGCAACGCCATCACCGACGGCCCCAAAATCCTTGACGTTACGCTGCAACGCCAATCGAGCGGGCATCGTCATGCCACCGCTAGTTCCCCCTGTGGCCAGGAACGGCCAGGTGGTGAACTGTGTAGCTGCCTCGGCCTGCGAGGAAAACAGTGCAGCAAGGCCGGCCCCACCGATCAGCGCGGTCCGCTTGTCAATTAGTTTGGTAGCAACGAATTTCCTGCATTCGTCGTCAAGATAGCTGATCAGTTCGGGGTGAGCGGGTCCGCTGCATCCGTCGTCAAGATGTCGGTGCAGCTCAGCGCGTCCGTCACCAGAAACCCCCCACCGGAGCAGTTGGCCGCGCCATGCCGCCACGCGCTCGCGGCACCGATGAACAAGATTAGGAACCCAACGATCGCGCAAATCCGCCATGTCATGCTGCCCTCTCATCAGTTTGTTCCCGTAAGTATCCAACGGGCATCGGTGCCATCGTAATAAAACGTTGCCGAACTCGTCCCTGCCCGCAGGGTTACATCCGCACCGGTCAGGGTTTTGATACGGTTAGCTGCCGTCGTGCAGTTGGTGGTATCCTCGTTCTTGATCGTCATCGCGAACGCCACCGCATTGTAGAACACAACCATTTCCCCAGCACTGGCTCCGCCATAAGCCGCATTCTGTGGAAAGGTGATGCAATTGACGTTGAACACCGCGCTTGGCCCAGTGATACGATTGTAAGAACTGTTTACCGTGATGTTGACGTTGTTCCCATTCGCCAACGTCACCGCATTGTTAGCGTTGAAAAAGACAAATTTTTCAACAATAACATTGCGCCCCGTCATCCACAGATCTAGACCACCAGCTATCGTTGCCCCTCCTAACGTCAGGTTAGGAGTGCCACCAAACGCCCCGCTGTTGTTGTACTGGAACTGGGTGTTGCTCCCCCCAGGTGTGCCGCCACCACCTCCCCCGCTGCTGGTGATGAGCTGGGCCAGCACAGCAATTGATGGGCCAAAGGCAAGGATGCAGCCACACAGCAAGATCGGAAGGAGGCGCTTCATGCTATATCCCCGCTGCAAAGCAACCGATACTAGGCATAGTCACCGTTCCGGTTGATGGCGTGACAGCTACGTCGAACCAAATCGCGGTACCGGGTGTCAGGCCGGACTGGATTCCAGTCCAAGTGATAGGCTGTGCCAAGGCTCCGCTAACAGCAAAGAAAGTCATGACGCTGCTTATGGTCGTGCCAGTCGCTGCGGCTCCATTAATTGGCGCGGTACCAGTGCCGAAGCGCAGGGAGGTGATCACGTTACCAGCTGCGGTGAGGGTGAGGTTACCTGTCACGCTCACGATCACACGGGTCACGTTAATCGGAGTGATCTTGCACGTTGAGCCCAATCCAAACATCCCAGCCGTAGTAAGGCCGATCGGATTGGCAGGCCCAGCGTTGAGGATGGCATCGTTGCCATACCCAGCGTACTGAGCCTGCGGCTTGTCATCGATATTGAGCGCCATCAGCAACAGAATAATGCCGATGGAGAACATAACTCGGTCCCAGGTTTTAAGCATCACATCACCGTTCCGCTGATGAAGCCAACGGCACTAGCGGTCAAAGTGGCACAGGCCGTCGAACTAACAACCGCTACGATCCCCACTGTAAACGCCCGTGGGAACACTGGGTAGGTCAGCGAACGCGAGCTATTCGCGGCCACATCGATGCACTCAACGAGGTTGCCACTGGCGTTCCCAGCGGTCGTCGCCCCATTCGCGGGCTTTGCCGTGGCGTTGAACACCATCAGCCAGCAAGCTGAGGTGCACTCGGCATAGACACCATACAGGTTCCCGGCCGATGCCTTTAGCACGCAATTGTCGGCCGCTGAGCCACAGCTGTTGCCAGTCAGCACGTTGCCGCTGCCGGCCGGGGCGGGTGGGATCGACGACGCAGTGTTGGTAGAAATGGTGTTAAGGATTGCTATTTCAGGGCTGTCACTTGCAGTCACAACCCGCTGAGTGCCAGTGCTGGTAGCGCCAGTTCCAAGGTTAATGGTGTTGCCGCCAAGCTGAGTGGTGTTGTGACTCAACGCCCCAGCCGCAGAGACCGTCGCGGAGTTGCCGCCCTGGTTGATCGTCGCCAGCCAAGGGGTCGTGTTCGCGGTGTTCCCAGGCTGAACGGTCCAAGTGCCACCCTGATTGGCGGTCACCGTGCCAGAAACCGTCGGAGTGTTGTTGACCGCAACCGAAAGATTGCCACTTGCATCGACGTTCGCCCCGCGTTCGTTGCCCGCTGCGTCGCGGATCGTTCCATAGAGGTTTCGGTTGGTCGACATCCGCAGGAAGCAGAAGTTATTCTCAGTGCAGAGGGTAGTGGTAGCGTCGTCAAAGTTGCCCGCAATCGCGGAGTTGAGACCAGCGTTGGCGCTCGCAGAGTTCATGGTCGAGACTGGCGCGGTGGAACTGAAGACAGCTCCGCCACCACCCGCTCCACCACCGCCACCAGAGCCAGTGGGAAGACCGGACCCGCCAGACAACACCACAAGGTTGGCGGTCGAACCGGAGGTTGGAATGCAAGCCCCGAAGGTATTGGCCCCAACTGTCAAAGCAAGCCAGGACCCAGGCTGGACGATATTCTGGTTTGCCGTCGCAGTGGCAGCGCCAACCCCAAGGGTGCAGCTGACCGCGGTTGTGCCGGTGTTCTGGAACAGTACTACAGCGCCCGCAGGTAAGGCCGTCGAGACCGAAGCCGCACCAGTAGTGATGGTCGCGAAGGTGGCTGCTGGAGCAAAGCCAGCAATCGATGCCGTGACCGAGGCGTTGACCTTCAAGGCCCCAGTGTTATCGCATTGAAGGATGTAGGGAAGCCCAGCGATGGGCGTTGGCGAAGCCACGTTACTGGCGCAGAGGGCCACAATCATTCCCGCTGGCGGGGGCATGGTCTGGGACTGCGCAGAGGCCTCATGTGGTAGCAGCGCCAATAACGCAGCGAGAAGGAGTTTGCGCATCAGACCCTCCGAACGGTTTGCGCCTTCGCCATTGCGCCAAAGACAGTAAGCAAGTCAGTGAACATCTTCGACTGCTGCACCATCAGGTCCTTCAGCTCGCCAAGGTCGCTCGCTGGGGCAGACTTCGGCTGAGATTGAAGCTGGGCGACCTCGGACTGAAGGCTCTCAAGCAACCGGTCAGCATAGGTCATGTTAACCGGCAGGTCCTCAATCGGGTTGACCCATTTCTTCGAGAACGAAGCTGAAATGGCTTTAGCCTCGTCATCAAGGGGTATCATATCCGGCCCAGGGTCACCAACGAACACAACATCGTTCGCTTCGTGGGTTCCGCCATTGGTGACGTTGAGCTTGCCCTCTTCAGGAAACCCCGGAACCTTCACGGTTTGATCCGCTGGGTCACCAGGGTCGAGATAACGGGGGACGTTGAATTGCACCCTCTTCGGCCGACCGGTGATACGGTCGACCTCTGAGTATTCCCATTTGGTGCCCTCTACCATCAGGTAGTGTGGCACCTTCAACTGCCATCTAGCCATCAGCCAACACCTCCAACTGAGTTAACCCCGTCGGGGTAAGGTACCGTCGGGCCAGATGGCCACCTCGATGCTGCTTGCATGGTTGTCGCTGCCCCATCCAGCGGAACCATTGCGTTGTTGAAGGTGGTGGAGTTGAGGCCGGTCCACACGAAGTCACCAGCTTGGGCTGCTCCAGTAGAATCGGCCACGGTTGCACCGGCCTTCAGCTTCGTATGGCCAACCACGAGCGCAGCGGTAAGTCGAACCCTTGCCATCAGCGTGCCCTATACCATTTGGCGCCAGACGCGTTGAATTGAAACTCAACCGAAGTGTTTGCGGAGATCGTCTGGCTGGTGAAAGTACCATTCATGGTCTGGCCGGTCCCTGCGTTTACGGTTACCAGGGTGGTCAGGGTAGTGTCGGTGCCGACCGAGATTATCTCGCCATCGAATGCTGGGGATGGCAGGGTGATGGTCCAGGTCGTAGGGGCGGTGCCACTCCAGAACAGGGTCGAGTTGGCTTGGGTAGCGGTAAAGGTCTGAGCACCAGACCCCGAGAAGATCGTTAGAGCTGCACCATTCCGCACCTGGTTGATGCAGAGAAACTGAGAAGGGCCTCCAGGGCCCTGCCCAGCGTTCCAGCATTCGTTACCAGAGATGGATTGCTGAGTGACGGGCTGGCCTTGGGCATAGAAGCCAACCCCGATGCCCAGAGCGAGGGCAAGTAGCGCCCCCGCGCCAATGAGGATTTTGCGCATCTCGACCTCCTAGTTGGCGATGAACACGCCAGCGGGATAGCCACCAAGGATCGCGTTGGCCTGCAAGGGCTGATCGTGGCGATCGAGGACCAACGCAGCTCGGAGCTTTCCAGCCCCATGGGTTCCCGCGGAGATGTACGCGAGGGTCAGGAACCTCGGGAATGGAACGCCAGGCGGGGGCCGGGGCAGATCGATGTCGAGCAATCGAGACCCGACGATCAGGCTGGCCTCAAGCACAACCGCGCTCAAGACGTAGTTCTGGAAGCCAAGCGGAGCGCCAGAACCATTGTCGGGCGAGCCCTGAATGGCGATTTGAAGGCTGGTCCCCCCAGTGAAGGCGGTGGTGACCTCAACCATCAACTTGAGGGCCGGGTCGTCACCGATCCCAAGGTCCCTGGCGCCCTGGCCCGAAGCAAGGACAGGGATGCCAGCCATGTGGAGGTCGAGGATGTTCGAGGAGCCTTGGGTTCCCGTAGTCGGGCTGTCCGTCGCTCCGTCGTTGTTGCCAGGGGCACCAGAGCCACCAGTGAACTGTCCAAAGAAGTCGATAATCATGGCTTGCTCCTTACACGATCTGAGCTTCGTTGTTGAGGACTGCGTCCACAGTGCGGATGGGGATGCCACGGAAGGTCGTCACGGGCTTCCCATCGAACTCCTCAATCCGAAGCAGGACGTTGGTCTTGTTCATCGCCTGGAGGTCGAGGTAGGTGCGGAGGACGCGGTTGCAGTAGATCACCGTCCGCCCCATGTTCGCCCGAACCTCAGGCGAGTCGGAGGTCTGGATGGTGGTCGCGGAGACCGGAGCGGTCGGCAACCGATAGAGCCCCCGGACCAGCAGGTTGATCAGGTTCGCTGCCGCCACACCGGTAAGCTGGGTGACATCAACGTTCCCGATCCTAACGACATAGCGCCAATCCCTCAGCACGAGGCCGATCTCCCACTTGAAGTGGTCGCGGTAGGCCTGATAGGTGTTGCCCGAGGAGTCGGTAACGGGCCACTCACCCATGTCCCGATGCTGAAGGCCGGTGACCTTGCCCTTTGGGAACGTCGCGTGGCAGGTGTCCGCACCCCACGTCACGATCCAGATCGAGGAGTTGGTTGAGGAAGTCCCACCACCGTCGAGGACGTTGTTGGCCGTCATCGAGTTGGTGGTGTTCTTTGTCGAGTACCTCGGAGCGAAGCCGGTGAACCGCTCAGGGTTGATGAACTGGTTCCCGTAAACCACCGTCGCAGCCACCTGCTGAGACATGCCCTCGAGGAAGGCCTTAACCTCCGAGAGCCTGAAGGAGGCCGTGTTGCCGTTGAGGTCCGCGATGTCCTTGTCGATCACCGCGTAGGTCTCAAGGTTGCCGCAGGTGTCGACGATCTGCGCGGTCGTTGACTTGGCGTTCGGCACACCTTGGTTCAGCAAGCGCCAAGTGGCTTGCGGAAGGCCGGTCCGAACGGTCGTCTTATGGCCGGTTGGCAGGTTGCCCTCGATGACAAGCATGTCCTCAAGGATTTCGTTGGTCTGAGACAGCATCTCGATGATCGAGGCGATCTGGTAACCATCGTCAACCCGCTTTGCCCAGTCGAGGTATGTAAGGGCAGTTGCGCCTAGGGTTGCCATGGGATGACCTTATGGCTGGAGGTTGGGGTAAAGCGCCTGAGCCCAAGAAGCGGGCTTCGGCTGCGATTGTGGCGAACCTTGGACGTGACCACCCTCGGTGATCTTCTGGGCAATGCGATAGAACAGGCGCACGAAGGCTGGGTTGTTCCCTGCGCCAGTCATGACCATCGCTTCCCTAAAGTCCTTCGCCAACTGTGGATCGCCAAGGCCATCAACCGCCCGGGCAACAGTCACCCGGACTTTGTCTAGGTTAGCACCACCGATCTCGGGGTCATCCCTAATCTTGGCTTTCCACTCCTCTTGCGTCGCCAGCCAGGCCTTCACCGGTTGGTCGAAGGATTCCTGTGACTTCGCAACGTAAAAATTGACAAACTCCTGCGCTTGCTCCTGTGAGAGCCCAGCGGCCTTAAACATCTTATTGGCCTCAGTGGCCACCTCTGGAATGAGCTCGAAGCCATCGGGTAGCTTGTAATCAGCGTAGGTTTCAGGTACGACCTTCGCGGGCTCCGCTGTCTTCTCCAGAAGAATAGACCCTGGACCTTCGGTCTGAGTCGTCGTCTCCTTCGGGGTCTCCAAGGGCAAGCTCGGGCTCGGGCTCGGGGCCGGTGAAGGTTCGCTCAAGGGCGCTGCTTCGGGCATTTTCTTCCCTCATCATTTGGACATACTGATCAGGACACGAAGACATGATCTCCGCGAGGATTTCGAGGCCGACGGACCTTCTGCCTTCGTTATAGGCGGTTTGTAGAGCATTGCCATTAAACGTGGTGGCAAAGATTGAGGCGGCTTTGAGCCTGTCGTGCATCCATCGTCGACCTTGGGTAAGACCCATGATGGTAACGACGATCTGTCTGGCCTCGTCCGCGGCCTGTTTAGCAGAACGCTCAGCAGCTTTGACATGTTTGCGATTAGTCGGGTCATATGCCATCTTTCTGCCTCGTGGCCCAGACCATGACGATTTCCTTGTCGCATGTAGGAGTAAAGGTGCTGGAGAAATGGAACACCGTCCAACCGTCCGCGCCAATCCTATTCATTTCCACTTTCAAGGTATCGGCAACGATGACACCTTCCTTCAATGGCAGTTCAAACTTAAACCAAGCATATTCACACTTGACCACAGCCACCTCACTTGCTAGTCGTTGCCGCCTTGACAGCCCACATAGCGGCTTCTTCGTAGGCTGTTTGGGCTAATGCAGCTAGACGCGGATCGAGGCCTTTGAGTTCCTCACACAGATCGATTAGGTCAGCTGTGTATCGTTTGATCTTGTCTACCATTGAGTCAGCGCTCGGGTTGAACGACTCCCGAACTCGCTGGGCACCTAGGCTACCTGCTGACATTGCTATCCTCCTTGCGGGCCACCGGGCCCTCCCTGGCCTTGAGGCATCTGTGCAGCCGCGCCAGCCGCGTCCTTCATCGACTTCGCCATTGCCAAGGCCTGCTGCTGCCTCTGCTGTTGCTCTTGCTGCTGCTGGCGGCCCTGGCGGATGGTCTGGAGCTGATCCGGGCTCCGGATGATTCGAGGATCATTTCGCAGCAGAGCCGAGTATTCGTCAAGTCCGAAGTCGATGTCGATGTTATCGATGGCCGCGGGATCAATAGCGGCAACTTGACCACCAATGGCAAAGAGCCTCTCGATGCCGCTGGCTCTCGCTGCGTTCTGTGCATTCTCAAGCATGGAGACGAATTCGACATCGATCTGTCGTCCTTGGATTTCGGGCGGGGGTGGGGGAAGAATGTTGGAGCGGGCCATGATGTTGAAGATTCGATCGATGGCAACTTGGAGAAGTTCCTCGTTGACCCGAGTCAGCACGGGGCCCAACATGACCATGGACTCAGCCCTACGGGCATCGATCTCAGTTGCGGAGACGTTGCTCCTTGTCTCATATTGCGAAATGGTCATGAAGAGATGGTTGAAGAAGGTTTCCTTGATCCGCTCCCGAACGTCCTGAAGGTCTTCCGTAATTTCCTTAAGCGGAGGGGCCACGGTGTAAACTGGCGCCATCCCCGGCCGCTGATTGCTGATCATTCCGGGGATGTAGGTGATACCACCCGGAAGGAGGGAAGCCGGTTGGTTCTTCATCTGAATGTCAGCAACCAGCGGGGGATTGACGAGCTTGTCAATAGCTTGGGCCTTGCGACGGGTCTCGACTTGAAGTTGCTTCACATCACCCAAAGCATCCATCGCGGGGCTTCGTCCATACGCGTCGTTGGCCACCAAGTCCCATCGGGGGATCGCGAAAGGTGCCTCATGAAAGCCACCCTTACGTAGAAGTCCTGGAGCGTAGCTTGATCCACCTTGAGGAGACGCAGAGCCTCCCCATTCCCAATAATACTCACGGTATTTGAAGTGGCTGGGGACTCCGAACTTCCGTCCGTCGTCGTTGGGCTCAACAGCGTGTGCACAGACGAACTCCCTGGTTAGAGAGGCCCCGCCCTGAAGATAGAGCTGCTGAAGGGCTGGGGACAGGTTCTCCCGCCCGAACCTCTGCGCGCCCTGCGACACGGTGAGGGTGAACTCCCGGTAGAGGGAGTCGACCCTAAAGCCGTCGGAGTTCTCAAGGTAGTATTCCCCAGCACAGGGGTTGAAGCAACGGATGACCTTATCGAAGTCCTCGTAGATCAGCATGACCCCGGTGCCGAAGACGACGAGGTCGTAGTAGAGGACGGCCAGGGAGGTGTAGAAGTTCGACTCGGCCATCACCATGAACATCAATCGTTCGACTTCGGCAAGCCAAAGCGAGACCGGAGATGTTTGAGTAGAGTCAATGCGATCAACCTTGAGGCCGAACCAAGGGCGTGCAGGATCAGTGACGCCAAACATAATGCCAGAAGCAAGATTCCGTGCAGCAAGTGTCCCAGTAATGTCAATAATATGCTGGTTAATTGGAGAACCTCGTGCCATTTGGTTCGGAGTGATGAGCCATTTATAGCGACGAGGTAGGAAGTAATCAGCAAGTTCCCTCCAATGGGTCCACCAGGAGTAGCGGTTGGTGCGGAGCCCGATCATCCGACCTTCACCGTGGCGACGGAGCTCGAGGTCGCCTTGGTCGGGCATGCGGATGACTGAGGCGGTCTGAGCCATCACTTCTTGCCCTTCTTCTTCGGGGCAACGATGTCATGGTAGCCAGCTTGGTCGGAGAGCGATCCAACCTCACCGATGTCCGCAGGAAGCACGGCCTTCTGGTCGCCCGGGCCTTTGTTCTCCATGAACCGCTTGACCCACTCAGCCTCTGGCTCTTGACGACGGTCTTCGATGTCAGCCTGGGCTGTTTGCTGGTCCGGCATCCGCCCAAGGTTGCGCATGATGCCCACGGCAAGCAGCAGATCGGTCTGCGAAGGCTGGGGAGCTTCGCCCTGTTGGCGCTGGCCGCCACCCTTGCCTGGAACGGTCATCGTCATCCGAATGCCGTCTTTCCGCTAGGCGCGCCAGCCATGTTCAGGTTGATCGTCGTCCCTGGCGGGGAACCCAGGACGTTCTGACGGACTTGCTGTTGATCAAAGAGGCCCTGCCCCGGCTGCGCGCCCTTCTTGGGCTTCGTCGGAACGCCAGTGGTGTCCCCAAACATAGGTGGCGTGGGTGGCGCGGGGGGAACCTGGGGAAGCTGAGGGGAGGAAGACATCATCACGCCACCATCCTTTCAGGTGACCAAGGATTGTACTCGCTCTCGACCAGAGGCTTGTGGGGACCGTCGCCCCCCGCGTTGTTGAGCCTCTCCAGCGGCATGGCGAAGGTACAGGCAAGGGCATCCACATCATCAGGGCTGTCTTTGCCGTCCCTCATCATCGTCTCCTTCGAGGTCAGGATGATTTCATCCCTCAGGTTGAAGGTGTAGGTGATGGACATGAGCTGCTTCTGAACCTCTGGGTCGTGGGGAATGGCTCCAGTGCGAAGCCAAGCCCGGAGCATTCCGTACATCTCTGCGCGCTTGTTGGCGTAGCGCTCACCTTCGGTTCCGGTGATGAAGCCGAGACCCGAAGCCTTCGATCCGAACTGAACCTCGTAGCAGTACAGGTGCATGTGCCTAACATTGTCAATCACTCCTCCTCCGACCCCACCCCCGTCGATGAAGATTCCGTCAGCAGAGTATGTCGAATTGGCGGCGTATATCTTCTGGGCAAGATCAACGGTGGAGAGTCCTTGGAAGACTTGGCGAGGGATGCTACGAGCGTCTCGACCCTTGCGTAGCCAGATGACAGAATTATTCGCACCGAACCTCGCGACGTCACAGCCAAGGGCGAGCGGGGCCGTTGGGTCATTATCAACCTCCCGTTTCATCGCGGCCTCAACTTCGGTGGCGGAGAAGAACTCCATCTCACCAGTGCGCGGGAACTCGCCCTTGACCCGGATGCGAACGAAGTCTGAGTCTTCCCCGTAGGTCTTGATCCAGTTGTCGATCTGCACCTTGTTGGTGAACTCAATCTGCCGGGCGTCGACTTGATAGGTCGTCCAGATTCCTTCGTGGACGCCCCCGGCAAAGCATTCCTTGAACCTGCCGGAGTTGCGGGTTGGATTGCCGAACACCACCCAGATGATCTGGGTGTTCTTGTCGGTCAGGGCTCCCTCGGTGGTTTCCCAAATCACATCCGCAATGGCCGAGGCCTCATCGAAGACAACGAGGATTCGACGGCCCTGGTTGTGCAGGCCCGCGAAGGCCTCTGGGCGCTCCTTTGACCACGGGATCATGTCGATCCGCCAGGTGCGTTCGTGGTCGGGGTCAACGGAGTAGATGGCGGTTGCGGACAGCTTGAAGAGGCTTCTGGCGATGCAAAGGTGGTACCACTTGCCGAGTTCGGCCCAGGTCTTCGATTTCAGCTGGGGCTCGGTGTTGGCGGTCACCACCCCTCTGGTGTCCGCTCTGGTCGCCATGGCCCAGAGGATGATCCAGCTGACCAAGGCTGACTTGCCGACCCCGTGACCCGAAGCGGTGGCGATCTGGATAGCCTTGTCAATGGGGAGTCCCTCCGCGATCAACTCCAGAATCTCGGCCTGCCAAGGCTCAGGTCCCGAGAAGTGCTCAAGCCTAGACCCGGGTTCGCCCCAAGGAAACGCCCCGAGGACGAACGCGAGGGGTTCCTCAGTGCAATCTCCGAGCCAAGCGAGTAAGGCGTCGCTCAACGGAAGGACTCCCCTATCCGTCGGTGGAGAGCCGACGGAACCTGTACCGATCCTTGATGTGCCTCGCTAGGTAGCGCCCGATCCCTGGCGCGCCCATCAGCCTTTCGAACTCCTCCGAGGGGACCCCCTCGTAGACGTAGAGCCCGCTGCCCTTGAACTCAATGAACAGCTCGTTGGTGATTGGGTTGTGGCCAACCGCCTTGACGTTCGCGCTTCGGACCATGTGCATCAGCATTAGATCCTCCGCTCGAACCTGGAACGCGGCAAGGGCACCGGGGCGGGGGCGGCCTCAACCAGTTTAGGCTCCCTTTGGCGACGAATGCCACTGCGCTCAACACAGCGGTCAAGCGCATCCGCAATCCCAACATTGACGTTGACGTTCGTCCGCTGCTTCCCGAAGCCATACCGATCCGCTGTGTGGGCTGAAATCGCGGTCAGGTCCTTCAGCGCGATGTCACCAGGCTCCGCTTCCTCAAGGGTATCGTGGGTGAGCCTCGCGGCCATCACGCCATTCCTAACCGTGATCTCGGTGTACTCCGAGAGGAGGTCGGTAACGGCCTCTCGGTAGCGCCCATCCACCTCTTCGCGATAGGCCGCCACCAGGTCTTGAAACTGCGGGGCTCCCTGGAGGACGCTCACCCTCGACAGCGAGTAGCCCATCCTGGCCGCCACCTGCCCAGGACGCAGCCCGGCCGCAAAGAGCCTAGCCATCATGTGGTGGGTGTCCCTCAACCTCAGGATCACCGGCTTCTTCATCTTCTCGCTCAAGCCACACCACCTTTGCCAAAGTCGGCCTCAACCGCCGGTCTCGCCACTGCCGGAACCCGGCCTCAACCTTCCGCCAAGCTTCCTTCTTTTGCGAAGTGCCCATCCTACCATGATAACCTCTTCCCCAAAAAAGTCAAGCTAAATTTTGCTCCGGAAGGAAATTATTTTGGTTCGGAAAAATGTGAAAAAATATATGGTGGGAGAAACATAAAAAATTTGCGGGACACCTCTCCCCCGCGCGAGCCGATCGAGTTTGGGCCCCGGGGGTGGCGAAGGCAAAGCTGGTGGATGGAGCTAGGATGGAAACGCATAGCAGGTATGCTCTTGACAAGCCCCACGTAGTGTGAGCGTTGTGATGGTCCGGCATATAGCCGGGGGGGGCGAAGTCATTGGAGAACGACATGACTAGACACCAAGAGAACGTGAACGCACCAGCACATTGGGAATATCCACTCCGAGCTTTGGGATACGACGAGAGCGGTAAGGTCGTGGTAGCCTCGACTAGGGTGCATTATCAGCACCAGGATTTGATAGAGACTATCGCGGTTAACATGGTCGAAAGCACATATTCGGCCTTTGAGGTGGTGAGAGCAGTCGTTCAAGAGTGGAATGGTCAAGAGTGGAGCACGATTAGGGAGTTTTAGGGCGAAACGGGGCATTGCCCCGTCTGCCGGTATGGTCCGGCACTGATGAGCCCATAGGAGGTTGAAATGGCTGGAAATGGGAATAATGGGAAGATCGATCTTGATTGGCGCAACGACGTCACTTCTGCGGACTTGGACGAAGATCGCGCCCAAGCTTTTGATATCCTAATGGCAGCCGAGCAACAGTTTCGTGAGGCAATGGAGAAAGGCGGACGGACGGTTAGGATCAGTTATAAGAAGTTAGGGAATGGCAAGTTTGACTTCGCTTATGTCCCACAGGCGAAGGCTAAGGAGACGTTCAAAGAGTGGGAAGCGAAGCAACTGGCAGCGGGCCGAAGGGTCTAAGCCCAAGCCCATAGGAGGCAAAGAGGCAGGGATTGCTCCCTGCCTTTTTTGTTGGCTGGAATGTTCACGATTTGTTCAAAAACGCGCTAGGAAGCTCGCTGGTGCGTTTTTCAATTCGGCCGCTAGTACCCTAGCGGGGCAGGTGGGGAAACGAATAGGTGGGCTGCGCTGGGCGATTGTGGGGCATTCCAATCGGAGGCAATGGGCCTCCGGGCTCTAGTACCCTCTAGTTTCTCTAGTGACCCCCTGATATCTCTAGTAGTCTAGTATCCATCCTTGGGCTGTGTGGGTAACCTCCCCCTATAAAAAAAAAAAAAAAAAAAAAAAAAAAAAAAAAAAAAAAAAAAAAAAAAAGGAGGGGAGATACCACCAAGCGGACGCGCCTCCCCCCCCAAC
>Ga0126381_100000368_pt1 | contig 48751 bp, 44 predicted proteins | sample PanSoiMetPlot_28_FD_96465 | JGI IMG/M metagenome (GOLD analysis project Ga0126381, IMG submission 96465) | Tropical forest soil microbial communities from Panama - MetaG Plot_28 | ecosystem: Environmental > Terrestrial > Soil > Tropical forest > Bulk soil | place: Panama | collected 2016-02-17 | reverse complement strand
CACCCCCATGGCTGTCAAATTGGCTGTCAAACCGGTGGAGTAGGAGCTTTGCCAGCGATGGCTTCTTCAAAAAACGCAGTTAATTGAAGGCGTTTTCTAGTGAGCCGTCCGGGACTCGAACCCGGGACCCTCTGATTAAAAGTCAGATGCTCTACCGGCCTGAGCTAACGGCTCACCGCGGGAGTCGCCGGAAGGTTTATATCTTACGGGCTTTGCTGTTCATCGCAAGCTGGCGTTCGGCGCGTTGCCGCGACGCCAATAGTGCGGCGGGCATTTCGGCTCTGGCGGCATTGGATCGTAGGGCACAACGTCATCGCCGCTCTCGTAGAACTTCATCACCTCACCGGGCCCGGTCGTAACGGCATACTTGTGCTCCAGGTCGGATATCGTCTGCTTGTCGTCGGCTCGCGCTGTCGGCGACCAGCCCAGATCAATGCACCCAGAACAGCAATCGATACCATGACGATGCTGAATTTTTCGCGACAGTTTTCTCCTTTCGGGTTTTAACCGCAATAGACTTTCAGTCGCGCCAAGCTCGATCGGGTTTCGGGTTCCCTTGCTTACATCTTCGATGCCATGTCCGCCTTGCCGGTCTTCAGATCAACCGGGTACGAGGCATGTTCATGAATGAGCTTCCACTGGCCGTTTGTCTTGCGCCAAACATCGGCCTGCCGGAAGGTGATATCGACCGGTGATCCGTTGGCATTCTTGCCGGTAAGGTGGAGGACGCTGAGGGCGACAGCGAGGTTGCCATCGCTGAACACTTTCAGTTCGGTGAACTCGATTTTGACGTCCTTCAACCGGGACCACTCCGCCCAATGGTCGTGAATCGCCTTGTGACCCGCGAACTCGCGGGGCGTCATTACATCGAAGAGCATAACGTTATCGCCGCCAGCCCAGTATTTCATCGCCTCATCAAGGTTAGTCGTAACGGCCAGCTTGTGCTCCAAGTCGCTTATTTCTTGTTGATCGTCGGCTCGTGCTGCCGGCGACCAGCCGCAGATCAATGGAGCCAGAACAGTAATCAACACCATGACGATTTTAGATTTTTTCACGACCGTCATTCCGTCTGGGTTTTAAGACTGAAGATTCCAGCCGCGTGAAAATCGAGCGCGTGTCCTTGCTTACATCTTCGAAGCCATGTCCGCCTTGCCCGTCTTCATATCGACTGGAACCGAGACATGCGTATGAATGAGTTTCCACTGGCCGTTTGTCTTGCGCCAAACATCGGTCACCCGGAAGGTCGAATCGAACGGTTTCCCATCCGCACCCTTGCCGGTAAAGTGCTGCACACTCCGCGCCAGAGCGAGCTTGCCGTCGCTGACCACTTGCAATTCGAGGAAATCGACCTTCTCGTCCTTGATCCCGGAAAACTCATCCGCATGGTCATGAACAGCCTTGTGACCCGCGAACTCGCGCGGTGGACCCATAACGTCGAAGACCACTACATCATCGCCACTGTCGTAGTACTTCATCGCCTCGTCGCCGGTCGTTACAGTGGCAATCTTGTGCTCCAAGTCGGATATCTCTTGCTTGTCGTCGGCTCGCGCGCCAAGCGCCAAAGCGCAGATCAGTGCTGCGAAAATGGCAAGCGACGCCATGACGAAATTAAACCTCTTCATGATCGCCTTCCTGGCTCTTCACCCTTAAGTTGGTTTTAGCCCACGTCAAGTCGCCAGCAATCCCGATCCACGAGTCTCCAATAGTTGGCGATAGTTAGCATTAATTGTGATCTAGCGTCAAATTGGGTGAGCCCTAGTTAAATGTAGTGGTCAAAGGGGCGTCTATATCACACGCTCCACGCACACAGCGATCTCACGTTTTATTAGCAACGCCGCGAGGGCGGCGCGAAGCCGGCCACCTCATTGGCCTTGTATCCGGGATAGCGCCGACCGTCGCGCGAGAATGGGTCAGACTTTCCAATGAAGCGCACCAAGACTAGGGTTTCAGACGGCCAGCGGGCGTCCTTCAAGTCGTAGCTGACTCACCAGGCGCGGTGCAGTTCCTTCGCGACGACCTGCGGGAACCCGCAACGGTGTTTTCTGCATAAGCCGATGTCCATGACCCTTGCGCCAAGAAAGCACTTGATGAACCGCGCCTGAGCCATTCCCGGCACCGACGCGGCGGCTCGGGCGGCTTGTCAATGCGGCGCATCTTTCTCGGACCAAGCTTGGTGCAGATTGATCAGCAGAGGTTCAGGAAGCAGCCTGTTCAACTGCTTCCAGTCTTCACCAATCGCCGTCTGCAGCTCGGCAAACGCCGCGATTCGGGGAGTTGACGGCCGGAAGGGCCCGCTCTTGAGCAACGGCTCTTTGGCCCTTCGAGAGCAGGCTGGCGGACTTCAGCCCAGTGCGCCCTCTTCGGCTAGTTCGGTAATCTGATCTTCGCTGTAGCCAAGAATATCGGCGAGTATGTGGTGGGCGTCGCCGCCCAGGGTTGGAGCTGCCGTTTCAATCGATCCAGGCGTTTGCGACAGCTTGATAGCGTTGGACTCCACGTGGATGGCGCCGTGCAGGGGATGTTTCACTTTCACGAAGTGTCCTCGATGCGCCAGTTGCGGGTCGGCGGTCAGTTCGGAGCAGTTTTGCACTGCGCTGGCCGGGACGCCCGCTGCCTGCAGCATGGTTTCGGCCTGATATTGGTCTTGCATTGCGGTCCAGCGCGATACGATTTCATCGAGATCAGCGGCATGCTCCAGCCGCCCGGTTATCGAGCCGAAGCGCGGATCTTGTTGCAGTTCCGGCCTTTGCATCACCGCGCACAACGCCCGCCATTGCGCACCGTTCTCGCATACGATGGCAATCCATCGATCTTCGCCGGCGCAGGGGTAAACGCCGTGGGGGGCGAAGTTGAAATCCCGGTTGCCCATCGCGCGCGCCGCGCGGCCGTTGGCCGAATAATCCAGATAGGCGGGCGCGAGAAAATGAGTCGCGGCTTCGACCTGTGAGAAATCGATATATTGTCCCTCGCCGGTGAGGCGGCGATGATCGAGCGCGGCCAGCAGCGCCAGCGCGGTCATGCGCGGAACTACGTAATCGGTGTAGGAATGAAACGGACCGGACGGATCGCGATCGGGCCATCCGGTCACCTGATGAAACCCGGCCATCGCGGCGCCCATGTAGCCCCATCCGGCATAGTCCGCCATCGGGCCGTCCTGACCCATCAAGCTGCTGCTGAGCATGATCAAGCCGGGGCTGACTTCGCGCAGCGCCTCGTAATCGAGCCCCCACTTGCGCATCGTGCCGGGAGAGAACGACTCCATCACCACGCCCGCCCATCGGACCAGATCAAGCGCCACCCGGCGGGCGGCGGGCCGCGCCAGGTCGAGTACGATGCTGAGCTTGCCGGCGTCGCAGTTGCTCCACATCGCGGAATTTTCCACGCCCGGCTGGTTGTTGAGGAAAGGCGGCTGGGTGCGCGCCGCGTCATAGCGGTTGTGCGGTTCGATGCGCACCACGGCGGCGCCGAAGTCGGCGAGCATCCGCGTGGCCATCGGCGCGGCCATCGCCCAACTGAAGTCGCAGATCCTGACTCCCGACAGCGGCTTTTCATCGGCCATCAGATCACTCCCGCCTCCTCCAGCTCCCGAATCCGCGCCGCGCCGAGGCCCAATTCGCCGGCGTACACTTCATTATTGTGCTCGCCAACTGTGGGTGGCCTGCGCCGGTATTGAATCGGCGTCGTGCCGAAGCGGGCAAATGGACCCGGGTAGGCGAAGGCGCGAGTCAGTTCTGGATGCTCGACCATCCGCCAATAGCCGCGCGCACTCAGCTGCGGACTGGCGAAAACGTCAGGGAGCGTTTCCAGCGATCCGATCAGAAGGCCATGGCGCTGCGCGATTTCCATCAGTTGGGCCTTGGTGTGGCGCTGCGTGAAACGCCTGATCGCGGCGATTATCGCGTCGCGCGCTTCCTCCGGCCATCGTCCGTCTTCGAGTTGCGGGCTGAGCGCCTTGAGCTCCGGGTCGGCCTCGGGGAGCCGGCTCTGCTCGTAAAGAAACTGCCTGATCTTAACCATGAAAGGACCGGCGTTCGCACCGAACGCCACGGCCATGGTTACGTGGCCGTCGCGCGCCGGCCAGATGATCTGGTTCTCGAGGATTCCCAGGCGCAGGCCGCCGCGATGGCGCCTGAAGGGCGCGGCATTAAACAAAGTGGCGAGGGCGCCTGACTGCGTTGCGATCGCCACCGACTGCTGCGCCGAGACATCCACATGCTGGCCGCGCCCGGAGCGCACGCGATGGAAATGCGCCAGCATCGCGCCCAACGCGCCGTCGGCCGCCGCATGAAGGTAGGCTTGCGGGACCGCGACGCGAAGCGGCGGCCGGTCGTCGTCGCCGGTCAGCGCAAGAGGTCCTCCCGCGGCGAGAACCACCAGATCGCTCGACGCCCAGTTGGCCTTGGGTCCGGCCTGTCCGAAGGGAGTAATTGAAACGTAGATCAGCCGCGGATTTATTCTCGCCGCCTCGTCGTAACCCAGCCCCAACTCCTCCATACGCCCGGGCGACGCGGATTCGATCAAAAAATCCGCACCGGCAATCAGTTGATGCGCCAGCGCCTTGCCTGCCGCGGCGCCGAGGTTCAGCGTGATTGCGCGCTTGTTGCGATTGTAGGCCCACCAGTACAGCGAACCGTTGGGATCGGGAAGGTCCTGGTAGAAAGGTGCAAACCGCCTCACGCGGGAGCCGCCGGGCGGCTCGACGACGACCACGTCCGTGCCCAGGTCGGCCAGCAGTTGACCGCAGAGCAAGCCGCGTTCATCGCTGAAATCAAGGACCCGATAGCGCTCCAGCGGAGGCGTTGATGAAGCCGGACTCACAGCCATCGTTCCCTATAGCTTTTTCGCCGGTTCGATTAAACTCGCGGGCTTGAAGCGCGCTGTAGCAGAGCGGGCACGGAGGCCGGGCCAAAACGGGTGCGCATTCCGGCGCTACGGGAGGTTTTCAATGGACAGGGAGCAGAAGATCGACTTCGTCCGCGGCATCTGGGAAGCATTCGCACGCGGCGACATGAAGAAGGTATTCGCTGCGATGCCGGAAGACGTCACGTGGAAGCTGCCGCAGGGCGGCCAGCTGAGAGGCAAATCGTCGATTCTCCACCTTGCCAGAGTTTCGGCGGGCAAGCTGCGCGGCTATCGAACCGAGATTCGCCGCACGCATTGCGATGGCGACGCCGTGATCCTGGAGATGACCAATCGCGGCACCACGCCGGATGGCAAGGCTTACGCCAACAAGTATTGCTTTATCTTCGATCTTGAGGGCGGGAAGATTAAAAGCATAACGGAATACACCGATCAGCTTACTCTCAAGGATGCAGTCGGCGATGTCGAGTTCCAGGAGTTGCACAGGAGCATGGCGCCGGTGGTGGAGCCGACAGAGTGATTGAGCGACGGGGTGCACTTGAAAAAACCAGGCACTATCGCCCTTGTTCTCTTCAGGTACGTCGAGTTTCGCATTCGAGAAAGCAATGCACACTCCTTCGCGGCGGCGCTATTCTTCAGTGTTGCGGCTCAAAAATTTTGATGCCACCCGCCACCAAAGACGAGCGCCATGACGTTAAGGAGCCACACCACGCGCTGCGAAACGGCTCTGCGGTCCGGGAAAGGCCATCCCGTTGCCGATTGTGAAACCAACCTGATCGGGCAGACGGGATTAGAATTGTGCGGAGAGAAATGATGAAAGCATACGAACTGCGCAACGAGTCGGGAACAACGGCACTGGCGATTGTGGAACGGCCCCGGCCTTCGCCTTCCCCGGGCGAGGTGCTGGTGCGGATGCGGGCGGCGTCGCTTAATTACCGCGACATATTGATCAGCAAGATACCGCGCAGCGCGCCGCTGGTGCCGCTGTGCGACGGCGCGGGCGAAGTGGTCGAAGCCGGGCCGGGGGTGACCAGAGTAAAGGTTGGCGACCGCGTGGCGGGAACATACTTTCAGGACTGGGTATCGGGACCGCTTGGCCCGAATGTATTCCGCACCGTTTTGGGACAAACAATCGATGGCGTGCTGGCTGAATACGTCACGTTCAAAGAGCATGGCGCCGTGCAAATCCCGGCCCATCTTTCCTTCGAGGAAGCCGCCACGTTGCCCTGCGCCGGACTGACCGCCTGGCAGGCGCTGATCACGGAGGGACATATCAAGGCGGGCGACACCGTGGTGGTAATGGGCACCGGCGGGGTTTCGATCTTCGCACTCCAGTTCGCTCTGCTGTGCGGCGCAAGAGTTATCGCCACGACCGGCAGCGATTCGAAGATGGAGCGGTTACGGGCGCTGAGCGCCAGCGCGGTGATCAACTACAAGACCAACCCCGAATGGGACAAACAGGTGCTGGAGTTGACCGGCGGGACCGGCGCCGACCACGTGGTTGAAGTCGGCGGCGCCGGCACGCTGCCACGATCGCTGCGCGCGGTGCGCCATGGCGGGTTCATCAGCCTGATCGGGGTCCTGGGCGGCGCGGGGGAGAAGTTCAGTCCGGGAAGTATCATTTTAAAAGGAATCCGGCTGCAGGGGATATTCGTGGGTTCGACGGAGATGTTCGAGGATATGAACCGGGCGGTCGCCACCGCCGGCATGCGGCCGGTGATCGATCGGACCTACCAATTCGAGGAAGCGTCGAAGGCGCTGGCGTTTTTGGAAAGTGGAAAACATTTCGGCAAGGTTTGTATCCGAGTATAGGCCGTGGCAACGCGATCGCGGGCCCGGAATTAGGTTCCAAGTGTATCAGGCACCCTGATCCTCGCCCTTTTCCCCGCGGCCGTTTGTGGCAGAGGGGGTAGGGGGGAATTTCAGCGCGAGGCGGGCATTACCGGCAAGGTCAGGTGCGATGCCATTCCGCTCTCATGCATTACGGTTTGCAGCGCGGGGCGGGTTTCGGCGTCGGCGAAAAGATCGTGTCCGGTGTTGTGATTGCGGTCAAAGCGCGGGAAGTTGCTCGAACTAACCTCCAGGCGGATGCGATGGCCCGCCTTGAAGACGTTGGCGGTGGACCACATGTCGATGGTGTATTCGTAAACCTTACCCGCCGTTAGCAGCACCGGTTGCGAGCGCGATTCGCGGTAGCGGGCGCGGATGATGCCGTCGGTCAGATTGCGCGCCAGGCATCCGCACTCATCCACGTCAACCAGCTTGGCGGTGAAGTCGGTGTCCAGGGCGGAAGACGACGCGTACAGGGTCAGGCTGATCGGCCCCACCACTTCCACGTCTTCGGTCAGCACTTCGGTGGTATAAACGAGCACGTCGGAGCGCGCCTCGACCGCGCTCTGGTCGAACGCGCCGCCCGGCACCACGGCCGCGTAGCAGCACAGGCCGCCACCGCGCGTGGGCACCGGGTCAAGCGGATTGTATAGAAATGCGTCTGATGGTTCCCGGCCGGGGGCTTGCGTGGACAGCGCGCCGTCGCCGCCGGCGCTGTTGGCGCGCCCGCGGCTGTGCAGGTAATAGCGCTGCCACTGGGTGCGCGCCAGCGGCCATTCGTTCTCGTCGCGCCATCGATTGGCGCCCATCACGAACAGGCGCACCGGTGGCAATTCGGTGCCCTTTTCGATTCCCTTCAGATGGCGATCGAAGAATTTCAGCGCGTGGCCGTCCAGGTCGATCGAGATCGAGCCGGCACGGTAGCCGTAATCGACTTCGCCGACCAGGTTGCCCAGCGGAATCATGTGCGCCCAAGGGCCCATCAGCAGGCGCGCGCCGTCGCGGGCCACCGCGCCCGCGCCGTGCGCGCGCATACCCGTGTAATTGCGGACTGTCCCGCCCTGGAAGATGTCGTACCATCCACCGAAGTTAAGCGCCGGAACATTGATCTTGCTGTGATGATTTTCGATGTCGATCTTCTGCCAGTAGGAATCGTAGCTCGGATGCTCCAGCCATTCGAAAAAGAATGGCGCGCCGATTTTGAACAGCTCGTAGTCCCTAAGCGGCGTCATCTCCATCCAGCGGCGCATCTCGTCGATACCGCCGAGCACTTCACCCAACTCCGCCGCGGCGGCAGGGTTGTCCTTGCGCTCGCGCATCAGGCGGTCGGGCGCCAGCGACGACATCGTCCAACTGACGTTGAATCCGAGTGCGAAGGCGCCGCCCTGGTAGGTCCATCCGTCATGGTAGTTGGACGCGGTAATACTCGGCACCATCGCCTTGAGGCTGGGCGGCGCCGCGGTGGCAGTCAGCCATTGGGTTGCGCCCATGTAGGACGGCCCGAAGCTGCCGACCACACCGTTGGCCCATGGCTGGCGCGCTGCCCATTCGACGGTGTCGTAGCCGTCCTGGGGTTCGACCGTAAAGCAGTTCCAGGTGCCGGCGGAGTTAAACCGTCCGCGGCAGTCGACGATAAAGACGTTGTAGCCATGCGCCGCCGCGCGAATCGGATCCATCACGCTGGCCAGCAGCGGCCCGCCCTTGCCATAGGGCGTCCGATTGAGCAGCACCGGCAGCCGCTCATTGCTGTCAGGCCGGTAGAGATCGCCCTTAAGCGTCACGCCGTCACGCATCGGGAGGGGAATATCTTTCTCAACGCTTACCTTCGCCATCGGTCGAACTCCTTGGTGACGAGGCACTTGTAGCGCGGTGTACGCCGATCCATCAAGTGTGGCCGCCGAGAGCAAAAGCATGGCCGGCAGAGACGCCCCGCCCCACCGGAATCATCCCCCAACTCCATTGGAAGAAGAGGTGGCGCTCGCTTCGCAGCGTACTTATGATGGTCTGCGATGCGGCGCCGGCTGACTCTGACATATTCGATCGTGTTTTGTTTGATCGGGTCCGCGGCGCTTGCGGCGCAGCCGGGCCGGCTCAAGCTGAACGTGCTCGACGAACTGGGTGCGGGTGCAAAACCGGCGGCAGATATTTACGCCGCCGACGGCAGCAAGGCGGGTGAAGTGGCGCCGGGGGCGACCGTGGAACTTCCTCCCGGGACGTACAGGCTGGTGCTGCCAATCGTCGGCGGCAAAATCGTACGCGAGGGCGTGCTGGTCGAGGCCGGGCGCGTCCGCACAGTCCTGATCGCCAACGTGGCGGTGTTGAGCGTTTCCGCGCGCGCCGGCGGTCACGGCGAGGAGCCCGGCTACGGCGTGACGGTGACTGACGCCAACCCGCCGCATCGGAAGCTGGCCGAGTTCCTGAGCGGCGAGAAGATGCTGTTTGCGCCGCAGCAGGTCGACGTCAAGGTCGATGTGCCGCCGCAAGGCTACCTGTGGCATGCGGTTACGCTGCAGCCCGGCCATCGCGCAGGTCTGGAATTAAAGGAGGAGCAGCCGGCCGAACTGCTGGTGCGCACCAACGTTCTCGAGGCTTCGATCGATAAGAACACCCGCGTGGTGCTTTACCAGGCTGGGACGCAAAAGCAGAGCGCGGTCAGCGCGCCCGGCCCGGAGCATCGCTTCACCCTTGACGCGGGCGACTATGACATTTACGTAGAGAACCTGTCGGGAAAGGGCCGGCCCTACACGATGGAGCGGTCGGTGCATCTGAAATCAGGAGAAAAGGTCGAGCGCCAGGTGGCGCTTGACGGGGAGAGCACGGCGAATGGCAAGTGAGAGGCAAAAGGAAATCAAGCGGCGCCGTAAACGGCGCGAAAAGCGGCTGCGCGCGCGCCGCCAAGAGGCGCGCAAGCAAAAACGCAAGCGTGCGTGATGCAGTCGCCTCCCAACTCTCCGGCGCGCGCGGGCCCAAGCCCGGGTCCGGCGCGGCCGGGACGAAAGTGCCACCCGCACGGCCGACCATAAGAACGGTGAATCGCGCGGCGGCCGTAACGCCCTGATACCCGATGGCCGATCCGCAGCCTCCGCAATCGCTTCAGCCAGAGCACGCCGGGCTTGCCCTGCGCCGCGACGTCACGGTGTGGGGCTCCTACATGTGGGGCTACGCCGACGTCGGAGCGGATATCTACACCGCGCTGGGACTGGTGGTCGCATCGGCCCAGGGGGCAGCCAACCTGGCGTTCGGGCTGGCCGGGCTGGTCTATATCATGATCGGCCTTTGCTACACGGAACTGGCGGCGGCGTATCCGGTAGCGGGCGGGGGACACTACTTCACCCTGCGCGGCCTGGGCGACCTGGGCGGCTTTGTTGCGGGAACGGCGCTGTTGCTCGACTACACGATCGATATCGCGTTGTTTGCGGTCGCCTCGGCCGGATACCTCAACTTCTTCACGCCTTATCTTTTTGGGATGCACGCCCGCGCGGTGGTCTTGCACCTCGGACCGCTTAAGCTCCAATGGCTGTGGCTGCTGGAGTCCAGCGCGCTGATTGCCCTGTTGGTGTGGCTCAACATCCGCGGCATCCGGGAATCCTCGATGCTCAACGAGGTGCTGGGTCTGATCGACATCTGCACCGAGTCGGCGATCATCGTTCTGGGTTTCGTGTTCGCGTTCAAGCCCGAGTTACTGGTTCATCAGTGGCGCCACGAATTTCCCACCCTGCACCATTTCATGTACGGCTCTTCGCTGGCGATTATCTCGTTCGTAGGGCTGGAATCCATTTCGCAAGCCGCGCAGGAAACCCGCCGCCCCGCCACGATCATCCCGCGCACCTCGCTGACGCTGATCTTTACGGTGTTCATCTTCGCGCTGGCCTTTTCGACACTGACGTTGGGCGTGATGCCGTGGCGCACCGTGCCGATCGACGACCCGGTCGCGCACCTGGCCCATCGGATTCCGTATGCGGGGCTGGTCGCGGGACCCTTCGCGGCAATCCTAGGCGCGACGATTTTGCTGATCTCGGCCAATTCCGGCGTGATGAGCGTGTCGCGTCTGACCTTTTCCATGAGCCAGCTCCGGTTGGCTACCAGGTGGCTGGACGCGGTGCATCCCAGGTACCGCACGCCCTACCGCGCGATCCTGCTCTTCTCCTTCATCGGCTGGCTGGAAACCTTCCTCTCATTCCTTACTCCAAGCGCGATGGACACGCTCGGCAACATGTATGCGTTTGGCGCGACCCTCGGCTACCTGCTGGTGTTTGTCTCGTTGATCGTGCTGCGCGTTACCGACCCCTACACGCCGCGCCCGTACCGAATGCCGTTTAACCTGCCGATACGCATCGGCGGCCGGCGCGTCCAGTTCCCGGTGCTGGGCGTCATCGGGATGCTGGGCGTCGGGCTAATCCTCTTCGAGGTGATTCTGACCCACAAAATCGGACGAATCGCGGGACCTGCCTGGGTGGGGATTTCCTTCCTCTATTATCTGTGGTTTCGCCGGCAGCAGAAACTGCCGGTGCTGGGTTCGATAGCCCACGACTGGGAAGCCGAACAGCGCAGGGTGCTCCAGGAGGCGGAGGAATTCGAACTGCTCGAGGACTATAACACGGCGCTGGCGCAGCGCGATCGCCTCCGGGGCATCAATGCCGAGCGCCACGGCCACGGGCCGGCGCCGCTTCCTCCGACGTCGAGTCCCAGAAGCAATCGCTGACAATAGTTGACTTAGTGAGTCTCGTTAGTTACTTTTTTGGACACGCAACGTTCTGCACGGGTAGCCTAATTCGATTACCGGAGGAAAAACGATGGCTCTTCATCTGGGCAGCGTAGTGCCCGATTTCACTCAGGACTCGACCGAGGGTCCAATTCGCTTTCATGAATGGATTGGCAACCACTGGGCGATACTGTTCTCCCATCCGAAGGACTTCACGCCGGTGTGCACGACCGAGCTGGGTGTCGTGTCGAAGCTGAAACCGGAGTTCGACAAGCGCAACGTCAAGGTCATTGCGCTCAGCGTGGACGATGTCGATTCGCACAAGCGCTGGATCAAGGACATCGAAGAGACGCAGCAGGCCAAGATCAACTACCCAATCCTGGGCGATCCCGACCGCAAGGTGTCAAGTCTGTACGACATGATCCATCCCGAGGCCAACGACACGCTGACGGTGCGCTCGGTCTTCATTATCGACCCGAACAAGAAGCTGCGCTTGAGCATCACATATCCCGCCAGCACGGGCCGGAACTTCCAGGAACTGCTGCGCGTGATCGACTCGCTGCAGCTCACCGATTACCATTCGGTCGCGACGCCGGCGGATTGGAAGACAGGCGAGGATTGCGTGATCGTGCCGTCGCTGACCGATCCGAAGGTGATGAAGGAAAAGTTTCCCAAGGGCTGGAAGGAACTAAAGCCCTATCTGCGCATGACCCCTCAGCCTAACAAGTAGTTTCAACCGACTTCAACGCGGCCGGTTGAGCGATCAGCCGGCCGCGTCTTGTTCTGCACTGCATCGATCGCATTGCGCTGGTTGAGTCCGGACGATCTGTCTGCCGGCCGCGTCGCGCTTGCGCCTCGCGCTCTTAACCCGCGCAAAAAGTTTCTTCGTTGCCAGTTCCGGGCGGAGGGGCTAGACTTTGGTGTGGCTAACTCAGCCTTACCGAAGCACTGGCTTTTTGCGATCGACTGACGAGCACGCGCTGGTAGCAGCGTAGCCAGGGGTTCGCGATGTTGGAAAGCGCCCCGAACGAAACCAACGGCAAATTCGATCTGATGCACAAGGAATCCGGGCGGCTGCTGGTGCTTTCCAACCGCGCGCCGATTCGGATTATCAGCGAAGGCGGGCGCCGTCGCATTGAACCGACCGTAGGAGGAGTGGGCGCTACCTTCCTGCGGCTGCTCGAACGCCATGGTGGGGTGTGGATCGCATGGTCGGGCAGCAAGGCAGCGCCGGCCCCGCTGCGGATGCCGCCTGACGAACCGCGTTTCTCAATGGTGTTTCCGCCGCTGACCGAACGGGACATCTCCTATTACTACTACGGGATGTGCAACCGCGGTTTGTGGCCGCTGATGCACCTGATGCCGCAGAATTGCCATTTCCGCGTACAGCACTGGAATCACTACAAGACGGTTAACGACCTGTTTGCCGAGATTACCAGCGCTCACGCCTCTGGGCATGACCGGGTCTGGATTCAGGATTTTCACCTTGCGCTGGCTCCAGCGCTGCTGCGCAAGCGCCGCCCCTCGCTGCCGATCGGCCTTTTCTGGCACGTACCATTTCCGCCCGAATCCTTTTTCCGCATCTTTCCCTGGCGCCGGGAACTACTGGAGGGAATGCTGGGCGCCGACCTGATCGGCTTTCACACCGCGAGCTATGCGGACCACTTTGTGGAATGCTGCGCGAGAATATGCGGGCTGGACGTGGACCGCGCGCAGGGTTTGGTAAGCTGGCAGGGTCGAACGGTGCGGGTGCACGGTTTTCCGCTTGGCATTCCAGCCGACTATTTCGCGCAAATCGCACAAACCGATCGCGTGCAGGCGCGGGTGCGCCGGATTAAGGCTTCGCTGGGCTCGTCAACCATGATCCTGGGTGTCGATCGCCTGGATTACACCAAGGGGATCCTGGAGCGCGTAGAGGGCTTTGAGCGATTTTTGGAGCTTAATCCCTCCTATCACAAGCGCGTGGCGCTGGTGCAGATCGCGGTGCCTTCGCGCACCAAGGTTGACGATTATGCCCGGCTCAAACGCCAGCTCGACGAACTGGTAGGCCGCGTGGTGGGCCGTTTTTCGTCCGAAGGATGGGTGCCGATTCGCTATCTTTATACCCAGTTCGGTGCCGAAGAACTGGTCTCATATTACCAGGCCGCCGACGTCGCTTTGCTCACACCGCTGCGCGACGGCATGAACCTGGTCGCCAAGGAATACATCGCCTCGCGCAACGCCGACCACGGGGTGCTGGTGCTCAGCGAATTTGCCGGGGCAGCCGAAGAGTTGGAAGAGGCGCTGCTGGTCAATCCCTACGACATGGACGCGATCGCAGCCTCGCTCAAGCAGGCGCTGACGATGCCCGCGCAGGAGCGCGCAGCACGGATGAGTGCACTGCGCGCACGGGTCCACGGCAACAACCTTGACCATTGGTCGCGCAACTTCCTGAGCGCCCTGGAGCATCAGAACTCGCTCATCCGCTATGCGCCCAGTATCGACTGAGACTCCTCCCCCGCTGCCGGCGGACTTGCCGGCCCAACTCGCCGCAGAGCACAAAATCGTGCTGTTCCTGGACTACGACGGCACACTCTCGGAAATCACCCCGGATATCGCCAACGCCCAACCCGTGGCGGGCGCTGGCGCATTAATCAAACGCCTGGCGGCGAGTCCCGATCGCTTTCGGGTCGTCGTGGTAAGCGGCCGACAGATAGATAAGCTGAGACGCCTGCTGGACGTTCCCGACGGCGTTACCTTGGTCGGAACGCACGGGATCGAAATAATCGAACCGGGCGGAAAGAGCGCCACGACGGTGGACCCGGAAACGTTCATGCCGGCGCTGCAAGCAGTGAAAGAATGGCTGCGGACCAATATTCCAAACGGGGAAGGTTTTGTGATCGAAGATAAGCCTTATAGCGTGGCGCTGCATTATCGACTGGCCAGGCCCGATGCGGCGCTGACCGCGCGGCTGCGTCTGAGGGAATTCGCCGGCCGGCAAACTCCGTCATTGGAACTTCGCGAAGGCAAGATGGTGATCGAGGCGCTGCCGCACGGTGTCAATAAGGGCGAGGCGCTGCGGATGATTCTGAACGAGGGCGGCGAAGACCGGTTGCCGATCTACTTCGGCGACGATATCACCGACGAGGACGCCTTTTTCGCGCTGCGAGAAACCAAGGGCCTGACCGTCAAAGTCAGCGCGGAACCCGCGCCGAGCTGGGCCATGTATCGCGTCGCCACCCCGGCTGACGTGATCATTGTGCTGGCGGGGATGGCCGCGTCCTCGGGAACCAGGACAACCTGACTCACAAGCGGTGCATTGAACCGCTCAGAGCGGCGCGGCAATCGTCGTTGACTTGCACAGGTGGGCGTTGGAAGATAGTTGCGATGGCTAGGATCACAGTCGAAGATTGTCTGGACCACGTTCCCAACCGGTTTGAGTTGGTCCTGGTGGCCGCCCAGCGGGCGAAACAACTCCTCAAGGGTTCCCGGCCCTTGGTCGAGTCCGACAACAAGGAACTGGTTACGGCTTTGCGCGAAGTCGCGGGGGGCAAGGTCGAGGTCGAAAAACCTCAAGACTGAACCCGGGCGCGCGGCTTTGAGCCTCTGCCGGGAGCAGTCCCCGGCGGTCTGCAGAACTCCAAAAAGGACGATTCCTGCGCGTGCCTCGCAAACGAGCCGATAACGGTGAGGGGTCCAAACGGCGCCCGCGCAAGGCCGCCAGGAGCAATGAGCCGGTCCCGGCCGAAGCTCGCCTGATCGCCGAAGAAGAGTTGCCGGAAGAGACGGAACCGACGCAAGCGCCGCTGGCTATCCCGGTGCCGGGCGAGGACGGCCCCGAACCGCTCTTGTCGGAGGATGATGCGGATACGGAGGGAAGTACCGGCAGCAGCCTCGTTCCAGTCGATCCGCTGTCGCGCTACCTGACCGAAATTCGGCGCTTTCCGCTACTCAGCCGCGAGGAAGAACTAGAGGTCGCCAAGCGCTACGTCGCCACGCATGACCGCAACGACGCGCTCAGCCTGGTTACCGGCAATCTGCGCCTGGTGGTGAAGATCGCGCACGAATTCGCTCGCGCCTCGCGCAACCTGCTCGACCTGATCCAGGAAGGCAACATCGGGCTGATGGAAGCGGTGAAGAGTTTCGACCCGTACCGGGGAATCCGGTTTCCTTCATACGCGGTCTGGTGGATCCGCGCCTACATAATCCGCTACCTGATGAACAACTGGCGCCTGGTGAAGATCGGTACCACCCAGGCGCAGCGCAAGTTGTTCTTCAATTTGAAAAAGGAGAGCGAACGCCTGGAGGCCGAAGGCTTCTCTCCGCAGCCACGTCTGCTGGCGCAGCGAATCGGCGTAAAGGAATCCGAAGTCCGAGAGATGCAGGAGCGGATGGGCCAGAGCGAGGTTTCGATCGATCAGCCCACGGGACCCGATGACGACGGCCGCCTGCTGGATCTGCTGCCCGACACGGCACACAATCCCGAGGAAGCGGCAGCCGACGCCGAATGGCGGGCGTTCGCCAAGGACAAAATCGAACGCTTCGCCAGCACGCTGAAGGACAAGGAAATGGAAATCTTCCAAAGCCGGCTGCTGGCGGAAAACCCAGTCACCCTGCAGGAGATTGGTGAGCGCTTTGGGATCAGCCGCGAGCGCGTGCGCCAAATCGAAACCCGCCTCAAACGCAAGCTCAAGGACTTTATAAAATCACAAGCGGCCGACGCGGACCAATCCGCCGACGCCTGAGCATCGCACACGCTTTCGCTTCGCGACTTTCCCGCGCGCGGCGCTGCGGAATGTTAGAGCAGGCGAATATCCGCGGGCGGTTGATTGAAGCGATTGTGCCGCCCATCGGCATATCGGATCGGAGCCGCGGCGAGTTCCTCAATGTCGGCGTCGTCAAGCGACGCGACTGAAACGAAGTACCATTTGCCTCCCAACTCTTCAGCATCACCCCATCCGAAGGACCGGACGCCGCACGTTTTGCAGAACAGATAATGCAGAACAGGGTTGGGCCGCTCCGGTGGCGTCCACTGATACTCAGTCTGCGCGTCGGCTCCGGCGAGAAGGCGGAAGCGATCGGGCTTCAGCAGTATGAACCACGCACGGGCCTTGGTGCAGATTGAGCAATTGCACTTGTTGGTGCCCTCGCTGAGATCGATGTCCGCCTGGAAGCGAACGGCGCCGCAATGACAGCTTCCTGAATAGGTTTTCAACGCCATATTTCAAATATCTGGAGTTCCGGCCCCCATGATCAAGTGTTTTGTTTGGGCGCGATTTGGGGCGTCTTGCCAAAGTAAACGGCTTGCCGTCGACGCCGCGCTCCTGCGATAATCCTTGGCAATTTGCACCGCGGCGCATCCGGGCCGAAACGTAATCTCAGAGCCGGAATTGGGCGCGGGCGGGCGAAAGCTGGCGATGCAAGAACGAAGCTGTGCGCTCGTCGTGATTGGCAACGAGATTCTGTCGGGCAAAATCCACGACACCAACACCTATTTTGCCGCCCGTGAACTGCGCGCAATCGGCGTGGCGCTCAAGCGTATTGCGGTGGTGCCCGACGAATTGGACGCGATTGCGGAAGAGGTCCGCTACTGCTCGCAGCGCTTTGATTTCGTCATCACTTCGGGCGGAGTGGGGCCGACCCACGACGATATAACAATCGCCGGAGTGGCGGCGGCATTGGGCCGTCCGGTGGTGATCCATCCGCAGCTCGAAGCCCTGATCCGGGAGCATTTTGGAGATCGCCCCAACAAGGCGGGGCTTAAAATGGCCGAGGTCCCTGAGGGCGCCGCGCTGGTCGAGGGCGGTCCGCTGATCTTCCCGACCGTGCAGGCTGAAAATATTTACATGCTGCCCGGTATCCCCCAGCTCTTCGAAGGCAAGCTGGCGGCGATCAAATCGCGCTTCGCCACCGATCCCTATTTTGCGCATGCAATTTATAGCAGCGCCGGCGAAGGCCAACTGGCCGGCATGCTCGACGCCTGCCTGGAGCGATTTCCCGAATTATTGCTGGGTTCTTACCCGAAAATCGGCAATGCCGAGTACCGGGTCAAATTGACCCTGGAATCCAAGGACCGCGATTATCTCGATCACGCCTTTAGCTACTTGCTCGAATTGATCCCCAATGACGTGATAATAAAGACGGAATAACTCTTGCTTTTTGGTCCTCGACTCAGGGGACTGAAGAGGATGAAGAAGTTGAGGAGATGGGGAGGACAGAGTTATGGGAAGCATAAGGTTTAAGCTTGCCATCGCATCGCTCGGCGTGGTGCTGGCGGTGCCTATCGGCGCTATTGCGCAAACCACACAGACTGATCAAAACGGCGGACCCCAGGTGGCGCAGCCTGAGAGCGGCGGTGTCAACTGGAAAGGCGCGGGGATCGGGGCTGCTACTCTGCTGGCCAACGTCGGCTATATTCCTGCTAAAACCGTCTATGCCATCCTCGGTGGCATAACCGGCGGCGCGGGATATGCCTTGACCGGCGGCAATCAGCAGACTGCCAACGCGATCTGGCGCAGCTCGCTGGGCGGCGACTACGTCCTGACCCCGGAAATGCTGCGAGGTCAGGCGCCGGTTCATTTCAGCGGCCCCCCCGTTCCGCCCGAGCAAAACACGGTACCGCCGCCGGTTCAGCCGCTCAGCGCAAACCCGCCACCGTCTGTGACCGCGAGCACCGCGCCGGTTTATCCCAGTACGCCCTCGTATTCCAGCAGCTCGACGCCGTCGACCTCGCCGCCAGCGGGAGTCGGCGCTCCTCCGGTTTCGATGCCGAGTCATAGCGGGTACAGCTCGTCGCACTTCACCACCAGCATCACCGGGCCGGGCGATTCGGGCACAGGTCCGGTACACGAGCACGACATCGAGTAGTTGCGAGCCGATATGATGAAGAAAGCACGATTTTTCTGGCGTTCTACCTGAACCACGTGCCGCAATGCGCGGGAGTTCCTGCGCTCCGAGCTTAGGGTTGATTTGGTGGAACGCGACTACGCAAAAAAGCCGCTTACGGCTGACGAGCTGCGCGACATCTTCGGCGGTCATGAGCCGCGCGATTTCCTCAATCCCAAAAGCCCGGCGTTCAAGGCCACCGGTCTGGACGCGAGCAAGCTGAGCGCCGAGCAGGCGATCAAGCTGATGGCGGAGGAACCGCGTGTAATCAAGCGGCCGCTGACGGTCGCCGGCAAACGCCTGGTCGCGGGCTTCGACAAGGAAGCACTGCGCAAAGCCTTCGCCTGAAACTCATCTCTTCTTCCTCTTCAGTCCCCTCAGATGAAGGAGGAACCTGAAATGAGGGCCAGGAAATTGTTGGTCGCGGCTGCCCTGCTGGGTGTTTTGACAGTGGCGACGGGATGCTCCAGCGAGCAGAGCACCACCACCACGCGCACCACCGTAACCGACCCCGGCTACGCGTCGAACTCCGGGGGCGATGTGGCGCCGCAGCCCCAGCCGTCGACGACCACCACAACCACCACCAGCAGCGAACCGGACAGCGTGGTGGGTGCGGCCTTTCACCTGGTGGGCACGATAATCATGCTCCCGTTCAGGATTATCGGCCTCGTCGTATGACGCCGCGCGATTCGCCTGGTTTCCGCGCGGGCCGGTTCTAAAGGAACCAGCAGGAGGCCGGCGCTACCATAAAGCCGGGTTTCGTCCGTAGCGCGGCTTCCGTGACGGTTCTCTTTCGAGGCTGTTATCGCCACCTGCAAGCCGCTCCAGGGACGTTGTACAATCGGACCGTGGAGCGGCAGAATTCAGCGCGGCAGTCCTTCCTGAAGGGCGTGGACCTGTTCAATCGCGGAGATTTTTTCGAAGCTCACGAAGCGATGGAAGAGGCCATGGATCAGGACGAAACCGAAGGCGGCTGGGATTTCTACCTCGGCCTGCTGCGCGCTGCGGTGGCCAACCACAAACTGATTCAGGGTGAGATCCAAAGCGCGATTCTTCATCTTCGGGCGGCGATGCGTTTCCTGGCGCCGTATCCGGACCGGCATCAGGGCGTGAAGTTGCGCGAATTGCGTTACGCACTCAGTGTTCAACTCGCGCGCCTGACGGAAGCTCGGGACCGCGGCACCACGACAGATTTGCCGCAGGCTCCGAAAATCGAGTTTGCGCAAAATCGCCGCGGCAAATGTCATAAGGGTTTGCCGTGAAGCTCGATTGCAAGTTCGAAAAAAGCGTCCTCGCGATTGCCGACTGTCCGCGATGGGATCGGCGCGAAATTGCGGTGGCGGGACGTTCGAACGTGGGCAAGAGTTCGCTCATCAATGCCCTGGTTTCGATCAAAGGTCTCGCGCGCACCAGCAGCACGCCGGGGCGGACGCAGGCGCTTAACTTTTTCAGCCTCGGCGATGGACTGGCGTTGGTTGACCTGCCGGGATTTGGATATGCGAAGATGCCCGAAGCGCTGGCGCGCAAAGTGGGAGCTTTGATGAGCGAGTTCCTGGCGCAGCGCGCCAACCTAAGCGCCGTCCTGTTGCTGGTCGATTCACGCCGCGGTCCGCGGGCGGAGGAGTTGGCGTTGGCTGAAACGATCCGCGGGAGGGGGCTTGAATTGGTGGTAGCCGCCACCAAGGCCGACAAAATCCGCCGCAGCGAGCGGGCCGCGATGCTGCGCAGCTTCGACCCCTTGAATGCCCCCGTCTTTCCCTGCTCCGCCGCCGACGGCGAAGGACTCGACGAGTTGCGCCGGCGCCTGTTCAACGTAACCCGCGTCCACGGCCTGGCCCGCAATCGCCAGCCGCCGATGGCGATCCGGTCGGAGTGATGCATCGTTAACCCGCCATGAATCCGCAAGTCAGTGTCGTGGTGCCGGCCTACAACCGGCGACGGATGCTGTGCGATGCGATTGGCTCGGTGCTGGCGCAGCGCGGCGTTGCATTGGAGTTGATAATCGTTGACGACGGTTCGACCGACGGCACCTGGGAGGACCTGCATCACGGGCAGATGGCGCAAAACATCGCGGCAGGTTCATGTAGCGATCGCGGCGTGCTAATTGAGCGTACACCTCATCGCGGGCCGGCGGGGGCGCGCAACCGTGGTGCCGCGCTGGCAAGCGGCGGTTACCTCGCGTTTCTGGACTCCGACGATCTTTGGGCCGCGCAAAAACTCGAGCGACAGCTTGCGTATATGCGGGCCCATCCCGAATTTCCGCTGTCACAAACGCAGGAGCATTGGATACGCAACGGGTGTCGCGTCAATCCGGGGTTGCGCCACAAAAAGCGCGCCGGCGATATCTTTGAAGCCTCGCTGCGCACCTGCCTGGTGAGTCCGTCGGCGGTCATGATGCGTACGCAATTGTTCCACGAAATGGGCGGCTTCGACGAAGCGATGGCGGCGTGCGAAGACTACGACCTGTGGCTGCGCATCTCGTGCCGCTATCGGGCTGGATTGCTCGACGAACCGCTCGTCACCCGGCGCGCCGGCCATCCTGACCAGCTCTCGGCCACGGTTCCCGCGCTTGACCGCTTCCGGATTCGCGCACTGCTCAAGTTGCTTGCCGGCGCCGAACTGAGCGTCCGCCAGAGATTCGCGGTCGCCGAGATCCTGGCTGAAAAGTGCGCTATACACGCCAACGGGCTATTGCGGCGCGGGCGGCAGGACGAATTCGATTTCTATTCGAGTCTCGGACAAAGGGCGCGAATCATGCTCGACACGCGGGCGGATCATGACGCCGGCGGCTGGAGCGCAGCGCTGGAAATTCAACCGATGGATATCGCCGAGGCGTGAGCGAGGAGACCGGATATAGGGCCCACGTGCGTGCCTGGGCGGTCGAGCATCACCTGCCGGAGGCGGCATTGAACCGCTGGATCGATCTTGGTAAGAGCGACGCGCTGGCAATTCTCTCCGTCGCGATGGACCTGCGGCTGCGCACCGGCCAATTGCTGACCGCCTTCGAAATGCTGGCTGAGATCGGTGTGCGCGAGGGAGAGGGAGCGGCGAGCATCCTGGCCCGACGCGAATTGCGCGCGGTTACCACCGGCAGCGGATCGCGGCCCGAGCGCGCCCGCGCTTTGCTCGACAAGCTGCGTGAACTGCGCTATCCGCGCCTGGCGCGCCTGCGCGCTGAACTCGAAGCGGCGGTGGCGGCGATGCGCCTGCCGCATGGATTAACAGTGGTCTTGCCCAAGGATCTAGGGTCTGATGAGGTGATGATTCGGATGACGGCGCACAGCGCTGCAGAACTGGAAAAGCTGATCGAGGCCCTGGCGCGGCATAAAGAGCGGATCAAGGCGCTGATCGAAACCCTCGGCGGGTCGGACGGAATCTGATTCATTTGAGCCTTGCGGCCATTCGAGGAAAGACAACAGAAATGGCTTCGCGCGGGATTTGCGCCGAACGATATGTAGAATATGAACTTTGATCTCGACTGCGCTTTTATCGAGGAGGAATTCCGCGACGCACCGATCGCGCGGCGAGTGGTCGAACGCCTTCCGCCTCACTTGTCCGTGGAGTACATCGCCGACGGACGGGAGGTCGCAAAGCCCAACCTTCTCCAAGCCGATCCGTTCGCAGCGGGCAAGCGGCGCTTGATCCTGATGCGCCGGCGCAGTCCGTTCCTGATGGCGTGTCCGGCCGGCGGCGCCGAGTTCGCCTGCTGCGGTTACCTGGTCATGGTTCTGGCGTCGAATTGCCCGATGGATTGCTCCTACTGCTTCCTGCAGCAATACGTGGCGAACAACCCGGGGTTCCAGGTTTACTCCAACTACGCCGACGCCTTCGACGAATTGCAGACGCTGTCGCACAGGGCGCCCGGCCGCCATCTCCGCGTTGGAACCGGCGAACTTGCGGACTCGCTTGCCTTCGACAGCCTGACCGACCTCAGCCTGGAGTTGGTGGACTTCTTCGCTCGGCAACGCAACCTGGTGTTAGAGCTCAAAACCAAGACCGATGAGATAGAAAACCTGCTCAGGATCGACCCCAAGGGCCAGGTTATGGTTTCGTGGACGCTGTCGCCGCCCGCCGTTTTCTCAAGCTCCGAGCATCGCGCGGCCACGCCCGCGCAGCGGATTGAAGCAGCGCGCCGCGTCGCGGAAGCCGGATATGGAGTCGCATTCCATCTCGATCCGGTGATCGCCTATGGTGGAGCGGAGCGCGATTACCTGGACCTGCTCGACGACCTGTTTGCGGCCGTGGCACCGTCCCGGATCCGATTCATAAGCATCGGCGGGTTGCGCATGAGCCCGGAGCTTAAGGCCGCGGCGCGCCGGCGCTTTCCCGACGACCCGATGCTGGTTGGCGAGGAAGTGTTGAGTACGGACGGGCGTTATCGCACCTTCACTGCGCTGCGCACCCGGCTGTTCCGTGTGCTGTCGGAGCGAATCCGCAAGCATGCGCCGGGACTCCCGGCCTACCTGTGCATGGAATCGGCCGCAATGAGCGAGCGTATTTTCGGTGCGCGCCCTCCCGCTCCGGCAAACCTGGGCGAACTGCTGGCATCGCGGCGCTAAAGGCGTGCCAAACCAGCGACTTTCGCGCTCCCGCCACTGCTAGTAAACTAAAAGTCGAAGATGGAACTGAACACCTTAAACCGTCTGGGCCGCAAAATTTTCGGCTCCAAAAACGACCGCGAGATCAAGCGGATGCGGCCGCTGGTCCGGCTCGTCGGCGAAATGGAACCGACGATGGAGGCCGAATCCGACGATCAATTGCGCGCCCGAATCGCACATTGGAAGGAAAAAATCCGGGCTATCGAGGATCCCGAAGAACAGGCCGGTGCACTGGATGACGCGATGCCTGAAGTCTTCGCGATCGTACGCGAAGCCGCCCGGCGCACACTGGGCCAGCGCCATTTCGACGTGCAGCTGATCGGCGGCTCCGTGCTCCACGATGGCAAGATCGCCGAGATGAAGACGGGCGAGGGCAAGACCCTGGTCGCCACGCTTCCGGTCACGCTCAACGCGCTGGCGGGGCACGGCGTGCACGTGGTCACGGTTAACGACTACCTCGCCCGGCGCGACGCCGAATGGATGGGGCAGATCTACAACTTCCTGGGCCTTTCCGTCGGCGTGATCGTGCATGGCCTGACCGACCAACAGCGCAAGCTCGCCTACGCCTGCGATGTTACCTACGGGCAGAATAACGAGTTTGGGTTCGACTACCTGCGCGACAACATGAAGTTCAACCTCGAGGACTACGTCCAGCGCCCGCACCATTATGCGATCGTTGACGAAGTCGACTCGATCCTGATTGATGAAGCCCGCACCCCGCTGATCATCTCGGGCGCCTCTGAGGAATCAACGGACACCTATTACGTGGTCGATCGCGTCATCCCGCGGCTCAAGGATGAAGCCGACTACACGATCGACGAAAAGCTCCGCACGGTCGCGTTGACCGAAGAAGGCGTCACCCGGGTCGAGAAGCTGCTAGGGGTCGACAATCTCTACGACCCGCGCAATATCCTGCTAATCCATCACGTCAACCAGGGGCTCAAAGCGCACGCTCTGTTCAAGCGTGACGTCGACTACGTGGTGAAGGACGGCGAAGTCGTGATCGTCGATGAATTCACCGGGCGTCTGATGCCTGGGCGGCGGTGGAGCGACGGGCTGCATCAGGCGGTCGAGGCCAAGGAAAACGTCAAGATCGAATCCGAAAACCAGACCCTGGCCACGATTACCTTCCAGAACTACTTCCGCATGTACAAAAAGCTGGCCGGGATGACCGGCACGGCGGACACCGAGGCGGTTGAATTCCAGCAGATCTACAACCTCCAGGTGGTGGTGATTCCGACCAACCGCGACATGATCCGGATCGACCATCATGACTCGATCTACAAGACCGAGGCGGAAAAGTTCGACGCCGTGATCGAGGAAATCAAGGACTGTTACGAGCGCGGGCAGCCGGTGCTGGTCGGCACGGTATCGATCGAAAAATCGGAGCGGGTCTCCAACCTGCTCAAGAAAACCGGTGTCCGCCATTACGTGCTCAACGCAAAAAACCATGAGCGCGAAGCGGAAATCGTCGCCCAGGCCGGCCGCCACAAGGCCGTCACAATTTCCACCAACATGGCCGGCCGCGGCACCGATATCGTACTGGGCGGCAACGCCGAGTTCATGGCGGCGGCAGAGGCGGGAACCAGGGATCCCAAGGATCCGGACTTCGTGGCGGCGCTGGAAAAGTTCCGCGGGCAATGCGCGGCGGAACGCGAGCAGGTGCTGAGTGCCGGCGGTCTGCATATCCTGGGCACCGAGCGGCACGAGTCGCGGCGCATCGACAACCAGCTACGCGGCCGTTCGGGCCGCCAGGGCGATCCAGGTTCCTCGCGCTTTTACCTGTCGCTGGAAGACGACCTGCTGAGGATCTTTGGCGCCGACCGGCTCAAGGGCTTCATGGGCCGTATCGGCATGGAAGACGGCATGCCGATTGAGCATCGATGGATCTCGCGCGCGATCGAGAACGCGCAGAAGAAGGTGGAAGCCCACAACTTCGACATCCGCAAGCATCTGCTCGAATACGACGACGTGATGAACAAGCAGCGCGAGGTGATCTACCATCGCCGGCGCGAACTGCTGGGCAGCGAGTCGCTCAAGGAAGACGCGCTGGACATCTGCGATGAGCTGATCGAAAACATCGTCGGCGCGCATATCGATGCTGAGTTGCCGCCGGAGGAATGGGACTGGAAGGCGCTGGACGACGCGTTTTACCGCCAGTTCAAGTTCCGCCCCGAATTCAACCTCAACGGCTCGGTGCCCCACAACAGCGACGAGCTTGTCGATATGGCGCATGACCGCGTGCGCAAGGTCTATGATGAACGCGAGGCGGCTTTCACCGAGCCCGTGATGCGCCAGATCGAAAAGATCGTGATGCTGCAGACGCTGGACTCGCTGTGGAAGGACCATCTGCTGGCGATGGATCACCTTAAGGAGGGGATCGGGCTGCGCGGCTACGCGCAGCAAAATCCGCTGGTCGAGTATCAGAAGGAAGGCTTCTCAATGTTCGAGCTCATGATGGGGGTCATGCAGCAGGACGTTGCGGAGAAGATTTTCTCGGTACAGATCACGCGCCAACAGGAGGTCCAGCAAATCGAGCAGCGCCGGCCCCAGCAGATGGTGATGAGCCACGGCGCGGAGCGCGAAGAGACCGGCGCGGCGCCAGTCAAACGCGAGGGCGACAAGGTCGGGCGCAACGATCCTTGCCCATGCGGCTCGGGTAGGAAGTACAAACGCTGCCACGGGAAGTAGCCAGCCTCAATCTTATTGCTCCACCTGGGCGTCGGCGAAAAACAACCGCTTGACGCTGATTAGCCGCGCGTCGTCCTTGAGCAATTCCTGGCCCGCGGGCGAGGTCATCCCGCGCTGAAAAGCCTCGAAGTCGTCATACATCTGGAACACCGCCCGCGCGCAGTCCGGCTTGTCGCCCAACTGCACCGTCTTCCCCACGTAATAGCCGCGCAGCCCCGCCACGCCGCATGCCAGCTTGGTGTGCACATTCAGGTAGTGACGCTCGGCCTCCTCGGGCGTACCGAATGACGGCTTGTAGTTGATGTGAGCGGCGACCCGCAAGCATTGCTGCCCAGCCTTGCGGCTGTCAAACGGCACCACCGCCTCACCCTCGGCGTGGATCATCTGGACATTGGTGAGATGGGCCTGTGTGTCGGCGAGGACGTCGATGCCCGCTTGGCTGCTCACCGAATTCATGAAGTCCTGCGTGTTGCGAAACCACATTATTGCCGTTCTGTAGGGTTTGACGGCATCCTGCGGCGCCGGTGTGAAGCCGAACTGGTTGGCACGGATACGCCCGGCCAGATACATCTCCACGCCGGTGAATTGCTTGGCCAGCGCCATGTGAACGTCGCGGTAATGACGTTCTTCGGTGGCGAGGTCGGCTCCCTGGAAATCGAACGTAACCATCATTACGTGCATGACGCTGCTCCGGTCGGCGCGTGAGTCGTGCCGGCCACTAACCATAACATCATCGCCGCAAATTCAATTGCAACCCGGACCCGCAAGCGCCTATCTTCCTCATGGTCGCGCAACTGCCGCGAGCCACAATCAACAAGGAGTTTTCCGATGGCCAAAACCGCTGACAAGCTCATTGCCATGCCTGGCGGAACTTTCGGTATCGACGCGTCGATGATGGCGCCCGAGGATAAGCGATACCTGGAGATGGTCACTCCCACCTTTCTGATCGAACATCCCAAAGGGCTGGTGCTGTTCGACACCGGCTACAGCTGGAAAATGGCGGAGGACCTCGAGGCCTACATGGAGGAACTCGCCAAGCTCAAGCTAATCGTCGATCATCGGCCGTTCACGCGCGACCTGGTGGTGGACGAGCAACTCCGCCGCCACGGCTACGATCCCGCCAAAGTGGATTACGTGGTGGTTTCGCACGGCCATTACGATCACGCGGGCTCAGTCGGCCTGTTTCCCAATGCGCAACTTTTCGCGATGGCGGGTGAGATGCGCTACGCGGCATGGCCCGACGCCCGCCACGTCCGCCTGGGCTTCAAGTCCAGTGAGATCGCGGCCACCCGCGGGCTCAAATGGAACGAACCCGACGCCGACCACGACCTGTTTGGCGACGGTACAGTCGTCATCCTCAAGACTCCGGGCCACACGCCGGGCGAATGCTCGCTGCGAGTGCGGCTCAAGAACGAAACCGTGATGCTGACCGGCGACACGCTGCATCTGCGGATGCAGCTAAAAACGCTGCACGGGATGGGCGGCGACTACGACAAAGAGCAGGCGGCGGAGTCAGTCAAACGCGTGGTCGGACTCGCCAAGGCCGACGGCGCGCGGATTTGGATCAACCACGACCCCGACGACTGGGCCGAGTATCCGCATGCGATCGAGTAGGTTTCACGGCAAAGGAGCTGGCCGGCCCCACCATTGGGCTTCGTGGGAACCGGCCTTTCTGTCAATTCTGATGCTCGGCGCGAATCAGAGCGCGCTCAAAAACGCCACGAGGTCATTCTTCTCCTGGTCAGTCAGGCCGATTGAGAAGCGCTGATTGTAGAAGTTCACGACATCTTCCAGCGTGGCGGCCGTACCGTTGTGGAAGTAGGGCGCCCGCGCGGCTAGTCCATGCAGGATGGGCCCTTTGAATTTTCCCACGTCGGTGCACTTGCCGCTGATCAGCGCGCGTCCCAGGTCGGTCACCTCAAAAGTCTGTCCCATAAGCGGACCGCCCGTGCACTGCACGGTGAAGACCGGCAATCCGGAAGCGTCAAGGTTCGGCGGATTGGTGTCGGCAACACCGATATTCAGCGGCAGCACCTTCGAATGGTTGCCGACGTTGGGCGAGTCGTGGCACGTGGTGCAGAAGCCCTGCGCCGGCGTGTTGCCCAGCGGGTCACCGGGCCGGCCGTTCAGGCCACCGACGTCGCTGATGGTGAATTGCTTGCTGTTGAACAGCGCTTCACCGCGCGCGATGGATCCGCGCGCCGCCGACTCCCCGTGCGAGCCGGCCAGATTTTGCCACGCGTCGTAAAGGCTGAAGACCGCGTTATCGAACCCGGCACTGAGCGAATCGTTGATGCCGATAAAAAAGCTCTGATCTGAAAGATAATCCGGTCCGCCCCTGGCCCCTTTTTTATCCAGGTAGCCGGCTGCATCGTCGTATATCTGGCCGTCGTAAATCAGCGTTTCAAAGTCCACCATCTGTCCGACCTGCCCGTCGCTCGGAGCATTCACCGCCTGCGCGTGCCCCAACGTCGCGTCCACCGCCTGACTTTGCAGGCTCGCCTCCCTTCCGTCCCACATGATCGACAACGGCGTACATGTCGACTCACCGCCCGGACATTCCGTCAGAAACCGCAAGTTGGCCGCGACAAGAGGGCGGCGGTAAACGGAAGCGATCGCCGGATTGGAGGTCAGGTCGGTGCATCCGTAGGGATCTTTGACTCCAACGATTTCATAATCCCTGGGCATCGGGGGAGTGGATTTGAGCTGTGTCGCGGGAAGCGGCAGGAAAATCCGGATCAGCCCCTTGGACAACAGCAGGCTGTAGGCGGTGCGTTTGTCCGCCAGGGTGCTGACGTTGTCGGTGTCGCAGGTGGCACCGTCAACCAGGCGAAAAATCGGATCAGTGCCGTGGCTTTGCTCGAAGCGCTGCTGGATCGACTGGGCGCTGACGCCCCAGGCGCTGCGCGGTTCGTGGCAAGTGGCGCAGGCGCGGCCGTTGGTGCCCAGGCTCTGGAAGAAGGCATTTCTCGCGGTGTGAGTTGGTGCGTTCAGGTTATAGGTCTCGACCATGCCGGTGGGGTCGTCGGCCCGAAATTTCCTGGGAATCACCCTGGGAAACACGCCCGGCGCTCCGCCGCCACTGCCTTTGTCATGGGTCCTCAGCGAAAGCTGATGAACGATAGCTGCCCAGTGCGGAATACCGGGCGGGTCCGTTTGCGCGGCAGCGCTGCCAACGATTATCAGCAGGCAAACCGCGCAGGTGGCGACACCAATTCTTGTCCTGTTCATTCGATCGAATCCTTGCTTTGATACCTCTAAACGCCCCAAACGGCCGCAAACTAGCTCCAATCGAGCGCGGCGATACTCTTCGCACTTCGGAAGCCCTCTTACAACAGTAAGGCGTGACTATTCCATTCACGCAGCCGTGAGACCGGATGTAACGACGGCGAGCGCGAACGCTCGCCTCAACCCTATCCCTGGTCAGGGAGGGGGCCCTGGGAGACAAGCCACTATGGAAGAATCGCGAAGGCGCGCGCCGGGAAACCGAGTCCGTGCCTTGGCTTCGGCCATACCACTACTATCAGCGCGTCCGTCTCCGGGACGCGATCGAGATTTGCCATCACTTCGATTTGCCAGTGGCCGTGCCTGAGCAGCCAGGCCTCGGACTCGAGTTCGTTGGTGGTGTCGGTATCCATTGATTCATGACCATTGGCCACTATACCGCGCTGCTCGTACAGGAACTTGATCGCGTCCAATGACCATGCGGGAAAGGGAAAGCGCTTGAAGCGCTCGGGATTGGTATCCCAGTCTTTGTACATGTCGGTGCGCAGCGCGGCAAAAGCTCCCGCCGGGACACGGCCATGGCGGCGTTCCCACGCGTGGATGTCCGCAACCGTGAGCGCGTGATTAGGCTCCCGCTTGAGCATCGGCGTCATGTTAAAGACCACCAGCGGCAGGATCATCTGTTTGACTGGAATCTCGTCCATGGTCCTGCCGCTGGAGTCAAAATGCGCGGGCGGGTCGATGTGGGTGCCGTACTGCCCGACTATCGAGTAGAAGAAGGCGCGAAAGCTGTCTTGCGCAATTGTATAGGGTCGCCCGCTATCGGGATTTGCCGCCGCCGAAAAGATCGCCTGCCCGAATCCCTTCCACACTGGAGTCGTCGGGCTGAAGGCATGGGTGAGGTCGACAAACTGCTTCGACGCGATGATCCGATATGCGTCAGCAAGCGATCCGGCCTGCGCCCGAGCAGCGGACGTCGCGCTCAGTACGAACGCTGCGCACAGCACCATCGGGAGCAACCTGTAGCCCCCGCTGCGCTTCTCGTTCATTCGGCAACTCCTTCGTGCTTCCCTACAGAGGGTCGCTGATGATGTCGAGCAGACAGCCAAAACGCAATTGGACCGTCCTGCACCTTCCTCCCCGCAATTGCAAATTGAGGCAATTAACGTTTATCTTGTTCATGGCGGCTGGTTGGCAGCCACCAAAAAGGGGGTGACACTGTTTGCTCGCCAGCGTGATGTCGAGCGCACTGGCCGGCGTTGACGCGTTCCCGGTCGAGGTCGAGGTCGATATCGCCGGCGGCCTTCCGCGCTTCACCACGGTCGGTTTGGCTGAAGGAGCCGCGCGCGAATCCCTGGACCGCGTCAAGGCGGCAATCAAAAACACCGGCTACGACTTCCCCAATCGTCGCCTCACCGTGAATCTCGCCCCCGCGGACACGCGCAAGGAAGGCTCGGCCTTCGACCTTCCGATCGCGCTGGGTCTGATCGCAGCCAACAACGCGCTCAAGCGCGACCACCTGCATCGGTACCTGATGCTCGGCGAACTGTCTCTGGACGGCCGCGTGAAGAGTATAAAGGGCGGTCTGCCAACCGCGCTGCTGGCGCGCATGCGGAAGTTCGCCGGCGTCGTCCTGCCGCGCGACAACGCGATGGAAGCCGCCGTCGCCGGCGACAGCATTGCCATCTATGGCGTCGAAAGCCTGCAAGAAACAGTGGAGTTCCTCGAAGACCTGCGCCAACTAACGCCGGTCAAGGCCGATATCAGCCAGGTGTTCGCGTCGGCCAACACCTACGACCTGGATTTCAGCGAGGTGCGCGGCCAGGAGCAGGCCAAACGCGCGCTGGAGGTGGCCGCAGCCGGCGGCCATAACGTGTTGATGATCGGGCCGCCGGGATCGGGCAAGACGATGCTCGCCAAGCGCCTGCCCACCATCCTGCCCGAAATGACCTTCGAAGAAGCGATTGAGACTACCAAGGTGCACAGCGTGATGGGTCTGCTGGATGGCCACGCGATGATCGCCACCCGCCCCTTTCGCGCGCCCCATCACACGATTTCCGACGCCGGATTGATTGGCGGCGGCTCGCTGCCGCGCCCCGGCGAAGTCAGCCTGGCGCATCACGGTGTGCTGTTCCTGGACGAACTGCCGGAGTTCCGCAAGAACGTCATCGAAGTGCTACGCCAGCCGCTGGAGGACTTGAAGATCACTATCTCACGCGTGATGGGGACCCTCACCTTTCCAGCGAGCATCATGCTGGTCGCCGCGATGAACCCATGCCCATGCGGCTTTCACGGCGATGCGACCCACGAATGCACCTGTTCGCCGCAGATGGTTCAGCGCTATCGTTCGCGTATTTCGGGCCCCCTTCTCGACCGTATCGATATTCATGTCGATGTCCCACCGGTCAAGTACAAGGAGCTTAAGGAGATGCGAACGGCTGAACCTTCGGTCTCGATTCGCCAGCGCGTCGATCAGGCGCGCAAAGTTCAGCTCGAACGCTTCGCCGGCAAGCGGATGTTTTGCAACGCACAGATGGGCGCACGCGAGCTGGCCGCTTACTGCCAGGTCAACAGCGCCGGCGAGCGGCTGCTGGAGCTGGCGATCAACCGCCTCGGACTGAGCGCGCGCGTACACCCGAATCCTGAAAGTCGCACGCACCATTGCCGATCTCGACGGCAGCGGCACAATCGAAGCCCATCACATCGCCGAGACAATACAGTACAGATCGCTGGATCGCATGGGCGTGTGACGATCATCGGCTCCCCTGGTCAGAGACTGCCGATTTCACAACGGATGCCCTCGTCCCCGACGGGAGCGGCTGGCGCGCGGCGCCGGTTGCCGACGCTTGCTTTCATCGCCCGGCGCAAAATTGAGACGCGGCGGCAAGAAATCGCCGTCGCGAGTCACCCAGGGACGCGGATGATGTTTACCGGGATCGCGGATTGGCGCGGCATCGCGTTGATTATCTCGCAGTCTCGATCTGAGCTGACCAGGCGGTTGACCGCCGCGCCTTTCTCCTCGCAGTTGTCGTCTTGATCCGGCAGACCGCCCCATCCGTGGGACATCGAAACCACGCCCGGACGGATGGTTTCGTCGCTCTGCACGATTGCGGTGAGCCGGCCCGAATCGGACACGATTGCGACCTTATCACCGGCCGCGAGTCCCATCTGCTCCAGGTCCTGCGGATTGAGCCACGCTGGATTGTACGGACGGCGGCGATGGATCGCGGGGATCTCCTGGTACATCGTGTTGGACACCTCGCGCATCCGCCGCACCGACAAACGATGAGTGAAAACCTGGCCCGCATCCAATTCTTCGGCTGCTACCGCCGCAAGTTCATCCGCGACATCGGGCGGAATCACGGCAAATCGGCCCGAGGATTCTGCCGCCTCAACGTATTGGGGCTCCGCGTCAAAGATTTTGCCGCCCGGGTATTTGCTGATTTCCTCCAGCGGCACTTGCGAGTTGCGCGTAACAATCGCGATCAGCTCCGCGGTGGTTGGCGGGTTCATCATGTCAAGCGGCACGCCGTCATAAAGGATTTCCTTGCCCAGACGTTTGGCCAATGCCCAGAACACGTACCAGTCATCCACTACCTCCGACCCGGGCGGCGGCTTGGCAACCCCCGGCGTGTATTGCGAGAAGGGCAGATGGAAGAAAATCGTTTCGTAATCGCGCGTGGTGGGAAGGTCAGCGCGCTCGTACTGCAGCTTGGGCGGCAGGATATAGTGCGACAGCTTCGCCGTGTTGCTCATGATCGGATCGATCGTGACCAGCAGTTCCAGCGAACTGAGCGCATCCACCACTTTTCGCTGGTCCGCCAGCGAGTTCACCGGGTTGCCGCCGTCCACGATCATCGCCTTTATCTGCCCCTTGCCGGGCAGCAGAATTTCGTCTGCCATGATCCCGGCCATCATCTCGCCGAACAGCATCCCGACGCCGCGCACCCGGCTTTTGTGTCCGCGCTCCCATGAACGCCGCGGCGCAATCACGCGGGCGCGGCGCGGCTTGCGCGGAACTAGCACGCCAGGGTTGGGCACGCGCTCGCCGGCGCGCAGATATCTGCCGCACACTACGTTAAGGCACTCGATCAGATGCTCGGCGAGATTGGAATGCGCCGCCATGTCCGGTCCCGTCCCGCCGATCGCTGCCCCACGCTTGGCCCCGTGAGCGAACAGTTCCGCCGCCTCGCGCAGCTTGCCGCTCGGCAGCCCCGCGCGCCGCTCCACGTACTCGGGCGTAAACGGCTCCACGGCGCGCCGCAGCCCTTCCAGGTTCTCGACGTAGCGCGCGCAAAACTCGGTATCCTGCCAGCCCTCGGTCAGGATGATACGCAAGAGCCCAGCCGCGATTGCGGGATCCTCACCCGGACGCGGCTGCAGGAATAGATCGGCATGCCGCGCCGTCTCGGTCAGGCGCGGATCGACCACGATCAGTTTCATGCCGCGGGCCTTGGCATCTTTGATCTGCCGCGCCACGTTGATCGTGTCGAAACCGGCGGTCGAAATTGAAACCAGTGGGTTGCCGCCAAAGACCATCAGGACTTCGGAATCATGAAAGCCGTGGCGCCCCGCGCCCCAGGCACCCAAACGCTCGACCGTTACCCATTTCGCGGATTGGTCAACGGTCATGGTGGAGAAAAACGAGGGCGAACCGATCGCCGCCAGCCATGCGGGTAGAATGAAATAGGCGGTTGAGTTGAGCCCGCTCTGCGTGCCGCGGAAAGCGGCGACCGCCTCCGGCCCGTCGCGCTCGATGATGCGCCGGATCCGATCCGCGATTTCGTCCAGGGCCTGTTCCAGGGGAATTGTAGTGAAGGTTCCGTCGGGATTGCGCTTGCGCGGGTGCAGCAGGCGCTGCGGACCGTTATGCACGACCGGAGCTTGCAGCCCTTTGACGCATACGTAGCCGCCGCTGGCGGGGTGCTCTTTATCCGCGCGGATGGCTTTGATTTGACCGCTGTCGTCAAGCGTGAGGACCGTGCCGCATGCCCCGATGCAGATCCGGCAAAATGACTTTACTTCTGTGCTCCCCATGGGCATCCGCCTGCGCGCCGCCGCAAACTCTTGCCGCGCGCACCCGATAAGTTCCAAAATTCGCGCAGCGACAGACGGCCCGGACGCGCGGCCCGCTTTTGCTAGTCACTGTGTCGAGGAGGTTCAGGCGATGTCAAGACCGCTGACCGTTGATTCCGACGGCCATATCCTGGAGCCGGCCGATTTGTGGGAGCGCTACCTCGAACCCAAATACCGGGATCGGGCGATTCGGATTAAGCTTGATAAAGATGGCCTCGAGTATGTTGAGGTCAATGGCACTCCGAGCTACATGGGCGGCGGGGTGCTGGGCGAGATGGGCGGCGCCTACCAGGACCCGGTCGAGCTGATGACGCCGGGGAAGGTTACCTACTGGCAGAGCGCGATGCGCACTCCGGGCGCGATCGATCCTGGCCAACGGCTCAAACAGATGGACGCCGAGGGAATCGATATCGCGCTGCTCTTCCCGACTATCGGCATCTGCTGGGAAGGCGCCTGCTCGGAGCCGGAAATCTCGGCCGCATATTGCCGCGCCTATAATAATTACCTGTTCGACTTCTGCTCGTTTAATCCCCAGCGGCTGATCCCAATCGCGCATATCAACCTGTGCGACGTTAACCTGGCCGCGGCCGAGGTGGAGCGCGTTAAATCGAAGGCCAAGGGGATCTTCATCACTCCCTTCCCCGGCAATCGCCGCCCGTACGGCGATCGCTACTACGATCCGTTCTGGGCCGCCTGCGAGGCCACCGGCCTGCCCGTCTCCAGCCACGTCCAGGTGCGACCCGACTCGCTGGGCGCGGGCCTGCATATTCCGACCGACCGGGCCGAGGACAATCCGATCTGGTTTCAGGCCATGCAGTTGCCGATGGACTCCCTTATGGCGCTTAACTGCGTATTTCAGGGCGGGGTCCTGGAGCGCTTCCCCAGGCTGGATTACGTCATCCTCGAGGCCGGCTGCGGATGGCTGCCCGGATGGCTGGATCGGGCCGATGGAAAATGGGAAATGTTCGCGTTTTCGACGCGGACCAGGCGGCGCCCCAGCGAGGTTTTCCGCGAGCGATGTTGGATTTCAGCCGACGTGGATGAGAGCTGCATCCCGCTGGCTGCGAGTCTGGTCGGCGCGAATCGGCTGATGTGGGCGACTGACTATCCGCATATCGACGCGCACAAAGATCCGCTGAGGGAGCTGAATGAGCACATCGCGGAACTCGCTCCCGATCAGCAGGAATGGATCCTGGGCAAAACCGCGGCCCAACTCTACCGATTGTAGAGTCTGGCGGGCTGTCCAACTCTTCAGCTCAGATGTTGAGGAAAATCTGGCGGGTGTCTTTCGCGTTTAGTTGACTGACCGAGGTGATGCGGTCGCTGAACTGGGTCAGCGTTGAGGTCTGGCTGGAGCCGACGTCCACCAGCACACCGAAGATCTTGAATTGCAGTTCGTCTTTGCGGCGCTCCAGCTGGGCGAGCCATTCGGGACTTACCTGGCATTCGCCGTCTGTGATGATCACGATGTCGCCGCGCCGCAGTTTCTTGTTGTCCAGCAGCGCCACGGCGGCGTCGATCGGACGCTCGAACTCGGTGCCGCCGCCGGGGAAATATTCGGCCAACTCCAGCACCTTGGAAAGTTCGGGCTCATAGCGGCGCTGGTTGTTCATGTCGAGCACCTTGAGGCTGCCGTCACCCGAGGAAAACAGCACGGCGCGAAACAGCCGGCGCTGGCGCCGCGCCAGGTCCATCAGCGTCAGCGTAACCGCCTTGCCCCACAGCTCCTTTTCGCCCTGCATCGAGGAACTCAGGTCCAGGCACACCACCATCGGACCCTTGCCCTTCTCTTCGTCCTTGCGGAGCTGATACTGGAGAATTTCGCTCTCGAGCAGGCGGCGCTTGAAATCGCGATAGAGGATCGGATGGTGCAGGGCCATCAGCTCGGCCGGAATCAGGCGCGCCAGTTCCGATCCGCGCTCCACGTCGTAAAGCTCGTTCTGGCCGCGATCGAGATTTTTGCGCCGCAGGGCCAGCGCGTCCTGCTTGAAGCGCCCGACCATCCGGGCCAGTTCGGCAATCTTACGGTTGCGCGCCAGGCGGCGCCCCAGCTCAAGCCGCTCACCCGCCGACAGGCGTCCGGCCTGGCCGAACTCCAGACTGAAATCATGTGCGTCCCTGGTGATCTCGTCGATCTCCTGCGCCAACTGCGCACCCTTTAGCTGCATGCGTTTGAGTTCAGCCTGACGCGCCTGCTTGAGCGTTTCCTCCACATCGCGAGTCTTGTGATTAAGGCGCGCTTCGGAGACTTGCGCGGCGCGGATTGCCGCCTCCTTGAGTTCCTCCATCTTCTGCATCAGTTCCGGGTCGCCGGCGGGGTCGCTCTCCTCGCCCTGCTGCGGGGGCGGCTGATCGGTGATTGCTTTAAGCGCCTCCGCCCGCTCCTTTAGATCTTCTTCCTGATGTTTGAGGTCCCACAGGTCCAGCATCTCGCGCCGGTTGATCAGGCGCTGGCTGCGTACCATCTCGATTATTTCTTCGCCCAAAGCCAACGCGGCGATTGCGGCTTTGTCCTCTTCGAGTAGGGTGCGCATTTTCAACGCTTCGAAGGGAGGCGAAGCGATCATTTCGCGTAAAATCGTGCGGTTGAGAATCGCGCTGGGGCGGACATGGTCGGGCTCAAGCCATATCAGGTTGTACTTGAACAGTCCCAAAAAGATGTCCTGAAGCAGGGCCCCGAAATGAGGAACGAGGTTCTCGCCGGCTTCAATCAGCTCGGCAATAGTTGGCGCGCCGGCCTGGATCTCCTTCCATGCCCGCCGGTCGTAGCTGTCGCATTCAAGCCACAAGGCCTCGTCCGGAACAGTTGGAATGTAAATCGGTTTCGGCTTGCGTTTTTTGCCGCGCGATGCCATCGAGCATCAGCTTATCCCAGCGTGGCAATGCCCGCCATCGCCGATTTGCCGTACCGGAATCTGCGGAACAGTGTTTGACAAATATACCGCGGATGCTTGAAAGAAAGACGACGCGCGGCACACAATTAAGCCGGGGCGTGCGCAGGGTTGACGGCGTTATGAATAGCGACGATCTGGGCCGGCGCCATCACGCGTTGCTGCTGGCTGTAATCCAGGACTTCGTTGCGACCGCGGAACCGGTCGGCTCGCAGCATATCGTCGCCAAGTATTCTCTGGGCGTCCGGGCGGCAACCGTGCGCAGTATGATGGCTGATCTGGAGGGGGAAAGCCTGTTATACCAGCCGCACACTTCAGCCGGGCGCGTTCCAACCCCCAAAGCCTTTCGCTACTACGTCGATTACCTGATGCCGAAGCGCCAAATAGGGCGCAGCGACCGGGTGCAAATCGAGTTCTGCTACTCCGAGCGCTCGCGCGATCTGAGCGAGGTGATGCGCGAGACCTCGCGGCTGCTGGCGCTGATGACCGGCCAGACCGCAGTGGTGCTGACGCCCCGCTTCGAAGCCATCGAATTGGCGCGGGTCAATTTTATACGCCTGCGCGAGGCGCAGGTGATGGCCGTGCTGATTGCGCGTGGCGGCAGCGTGCAGACTCGCGTGGTCGCCAGCGGAAGGGACTATACCCAGGAAGAACTGGAGCGGATGGCCAGGTACCTTAACGAGTGCCTGGAGGGCCGCACACTGGAGGAGGCGCGGGCCTGGATTGAGGGCGCGCTGAAGGAAGACCGCGTCCGGTACGACCGCTTCGCATGCGCGGCCTTGACGTTGGGCGACGCCGTCGTGAGCCGTCCGGTGCCAGCCGAAGTGTATGTCGAGGGCAGCGCTAAAGCCTTGCGGCAGCCTGAGTTCAGTGATCCGGACAAGCTGCGGGAGCTTCTCGGCGCGCTGGAGGACAAGACTGCCCTGCTCGATTTGCTGGAGCGGACGCTCAAGGCCGGGAGCGTAGAGGTTTCGATCGGTGCTGAGCACGACCTGCGGCTGAGCGATCTGAGCGTGGTCGCCGCGGCATACTCCAAGGGAGCGATGCCGCTGGGCAGCGTGGGCGTCGTCGGCCCGGTGCGAATGGACTACGAACGGGTCATCGGCCTGGTTGAGTACACCGCCAAGGCGCTTTCGCGCGTGCTGGGATCCTGACCGGACCGCTTCGGGCCGCGCGCAGCCGAATTTTAATTCGGCGTTCGTGGAGCTTATCTTCAAATTTGCCCTATTCTTTAGCGCGCTTTAGCCTGGATTTTCGCGGCGTCGGGGTCTGGCGCCGCATCAAACCGTGATTATCTTAAGATTCGAGTATCGGCATTTGTGTAGGGGATATGGCCGAAAAAACCAAGAATGGTGAGAATCGGGCTGCCGAAGGCAATGGCCGGGATACTTTTGTCCTGCCGGCGGAGGCCGAAATAGCGGAAATGCCATTGGCAGAAGCACACAAAAAGCTCGAAGAGGCCGTGGCGGCCCTCGAGGAAAAACAGCGGGCTTTGGAAGAAAAGGAAAAAGAAGCCGCCGAGTTCAAGGACAAGTACCTGCGGGCTTTGGCGGAGGCGGATAACAGCCGCAAAAGGATCCGGCAACAGTCAGAAGAAAGCATGCGGATTCAGCGCGAAGCCTTGCTGCGTGACCTGCTCTCGATAATCGACAACCTGGAGCGGGCGGTGGCGGCGGCGCGCGACGGTGGTAATGGCAAGCCGATCGTGGAGGGGGTCGAGATGGTGCTGCGCTCGATGGTTGACTTCCTGCGCGGCCACGGCGTCACCCAGGTCAGCGCGGTCGGGCAGCCCTTCGACCCGTTGCTGCACGAGGCCGTTGACAGCGTGGAATCCACCAAGCACGAGCCCAACACCGTGGTGGATGAGTTCGTGCGCGGCTATTACATCGGCGACCGGCTGCTGCGCCCTGCGCGGGTCGCGGTTTCACGGCTGCCGGGGCCGGCAGGCGAGCATGGCTCTGGGGATGGAGAGGGTTGAAAACCCCTTAACACTGGTTATCTTTCAGCTAAATCAAGGAAAACAAATCCGGCTCTTTTCAGGCGCCGGGTTGCTACAGGAAGAAATAAACAATGGCCAAAGTAATCGGCATCGACTTGGGAACCACGAATAGCTGCGTCTCCATCATGGAAGGCGGCGACCCGGTCGTGATTGCCAACTCCGAGGGTAGCCGGACTACGCCCTCCGTGGTGGCCTTCACCGAAGCCGGCGAGCGGCTGGTGGGTCAGATCGCCAAACGGCAGGCGATAACCAACCCGACCAATACGGTTTTCGCGATCAAACGTCTGATGGGACGGCGCTACGAGGACGCCGAAGTCCAAAAGGCTGTGAAGGTCCTGCCGTACAAAGTCGTCAAGCACGACGACGGAGCGGCGTGGGTGGAAATTCGCGGCAAAAGCTACAGCCCTGCGGAAATATCCGCCTTCGTGCTGCAAAAAATGAAGCAGACCGCGGAGGATTACCTGGGTGAAAAGGTAACCGAGGCGGTCATTACGGTTCCGGCCTACTTCAATGACAGCCAGCGCCAGGCCACCAAGGACGCCGGGCGTATCGCCGGACTCAACGTGCTCCGGATCATCAACGAGCCCACCGCAGCGTCGCTGGCGTACGGGCTGGATAAGAAGAAAGACGAGAAGATAGCGGTCTTCGACCTTGGCGGCGGCACCTTCGATATTTCGATTCTGGAATTGGGCGAAGGCGTTTTCGAAGTCAAAGCCACCAACGGCGACACCTTCCTCGGCGGCGAGGACTTCGACCAGCGCGTGATCGACTACCTGGCGGACGAGTTCCGCAAGGACCAGGGAATCGATCTGCGCAAGGATCGGATGGCGTTGCAGCGCCTCAAGGAGGCGGCTGAAAAGGCCAAGTGCGAACTGTCCACCGTGATGGAGACTGATATCAATCTGCCTTTTATCACCGCGGATCAAAGCGGACCCAAGCATCTCAACATGAAGCTCAGCCGCGCCAAGCTCGAAGCGCTATGCGCGGACCTGCTCGACCGGCTGGAGGAGCCGTGCCGAGTTGCGCTGCGCGACGCGGGGCTCAAGACCAGTGACATCAACGAGGTGGTGCTGGTCGGCGGGATGACCCGGATGCCTGCGGTGCAGGAGCGGGTCCGCCGCCTGTTCGGCCGCGAAGGCCACAAGGGTGTCAACCCGGACGAGGTGGTGGCGATCGGCGCCGCGATTCAGGGCGGCGTTTTGAAGGGCGAGGTAAAGGACGTTCTGCTGCTCGACGTAACCCCGCTGTCGCTGGGAATCGAAACGCTGGGCGGCGTGTTCACCAAGCTGATCGAAAAGAACACCACCATCCCCACTCGGAAAAGCCAAGTGTTCTCGACGGCCGGGGACAATCAGACCGCGGTCACGATTCGGGTCTTTCAGGGTGAGCGCGAGATGGCGGCCGACAACAAGCTGCTCGGCCAGTTCGACCTGATTGGCATACCGCCGGCTCCCCGTGGGATGCCGCAGGTTGAGGTCACGTTCGACATCGATGCCAACGGCATCGTCAACGTGCACGCCAAGGACCTCGGCACCAACAAGGAGCAGTCGTTCCGTATCACGGCTTCTTCGGGTCTGACCGAAGACGAGATCAAGCGGATGGTACGCGACGCGGAGTCGCATGCCGAAGAGGACAAGCGCAAACGCGCCGCGGTCGAGGCACGCAACAAGCTCGACAACCTGATCTACACTACCGAGAAGTCGCTCAAAGAGTACGGCGCGGACATGGAAGCGGGCGCCAAACAGTCTATCGAAGACGCTCTGGCCGCGGCCAAGTCCAAGCTGGAATCGCAGGATCCCAACGAACTGAACTCCGCGGCCGATACCCTGGCCAGCGCTTCGCACAAGTTGGCCGAGGCGATGTACAGCAAGACTCGCGCACAGCAAGGCGGCACGGGCCCTGAGCAGGGCGCGTCCTCCGACGCGGGTTCTGCTCAGCCCGACGGCGGCGGCGAGGGCAAGAAGGAAGACGTGGTCGACGCCGACTACCGAGAGGTGAAGGACTAAGCGCAAAGAGAGCCCCGGTCATCCGGGGCTCTTGTTTTTTCGGGTACCCGTGTTCAGGCCTTCCGATCGAGCGGCGGTGTCAATGGATGGTTGGTGAGGTTAAAGGCTGCGCGTGCTTGCGTCGCCCGGCGCGCCCGCCTACCGTTTGGCAATAGTTTAGGATAAGATTGAGATTCGGATGCCCAGCAACAGTAAACGCGATTACTACGAGGTACTCGGCATCGCGCGCGGCGCCAGCGACGACGAGATCAAAAAAGCTTATCGCCGCCTGGCAATTCAGTACCACCCCGATCGCAATCCCGGCGACCGCCAGGCCGAAGAGAAATTCAAGGAGTGCAACGAGGCCTACCAGGTCCTTTCGGACTCGGACAAGCGTGGGCAGTATGACCGCTTTGGCCACGCGGCATTCCAAGGACCGCAGGGCGGCGGCGGATTTGGCGGATTCGACTTCTCCCAAGGCTTCGAAGACGTATTTTCCGACATTTTTGGTGACTTTTTTGGCACCGGTCGCGGCCGTTCGCGGGCCCGCAGCCGGCGCGGCGACGACTTGCGGTACGACCTCGAGATCGACTTCGAAGACGCCCATCGCGGCGCCGAACGGATCATTAAGGTGGCGCGGCTGTCGCAATGCGAGGCTTGCAATGGAAGCCGGACGGCGGCGGGCTCAGGCGGGTTGCGCACCTGTCCCAACTGCCGCGACACCGGACAGGTCCGCACCCAGCAGGGCTTCTTTTCCATTTCGACGACCTGCGCGCAATGCCGTGGTGAAGGCAGCATCATCTCCGACCCGTGCACCAAGTGCCAGGGGCAGGGGCGTGTGCGCAAGCTCCAGTCGCTGTCAGTGCGCATCCCCCCGGGCGTGGACAACGGCTCGCGGCTGAAACTGCGCGGCGAAGGCGAAGCGGGCTACGGCGGCGGGCAGGCAGGCGACCTGTACGTCGTAATCCATGTCCGCGAGCACGCGATTTTCGCCCGCCAAGACAACGATGTAATCGTCGAGGTGCCGGTGAGTTTCCCGCAAGCTGCGCTGGGCGCCGAGATCGAGGTGCCGACGCTGGACGGCAAGGTCAAGTTCAAGATTCCTTCGGGCACCCAATCAGGCAAGGTATTCCGCCTCAAGAGCAAGGGCTTCACCGACCTGCACGGCTATGGACGCGGCGACGAACTGGTGAAGATCGTGGTCGAAACGCCCAAGCGTCTAAGCGCTCGCCAACGCGAACTGCTCGAGGAATTCGCCAAGATCTCCGGAGAAGACGTCAATCATCCCTTATCCAAGGGCTTCGTGGACAAAATCCGCGAGATGTTCGGCTGAGCGCCCGGGCGGGCGCCCCTGCCCGCCATGGGATCGTCACCATCTTTCGTACTGCACGGCGCGCCGGGTGTAGCCGGCCTTGCGCAGCAGATCGCGCAACACGATAACTCCCTGACCCACCCCGCATAGATAGAATGCTCGGTCGCGGCGCTTGTCGCCGTCAACGAACAGCTCTTGGATATGCTCCACGAGCCCACCGCTTCGTCCGCCCCATCCCGCCGGGTGCTGTAGAAGGATCGGTTCGAAACTGAACTTCGAGCAGCGGCCGGCCGCTGCCTCAAACTCCTCGGCGTATAGCAACTCCCCGCGCGAACGTGCGGCGTGGAAAAGCTTCAGCGGCGCGGACGGCGGCTGCGCCAGCGCGCGCCGCAGCATCGGCCGGATAGGCGCGATTGCGGTTCCCTCGGCAGCAAAAATCGTTTCCACTTCGGGAGCTCGATCCAGCGTGAACAGTCCAAACGGACCAGTGAAGTTGAGTTGATCGCCGGCTTTGCGCTGGAACAGATATTCCGACCCCGCGCCGCCCGGTACCAGGTTGAAGACGATTTCCAGCGGCCCGTCGTCTTCGGGGCTGGAGGCGAGGGTGTAGGGGCGGACGCGATTTTCGTTCGGCAGCGGAATCGCAATCGAAATGAACTGGCCAGGTGTGAAGCTGAAGGCGGTACCTTTGGACAGGCGCAGAAAGAGGGAGCGCGAGTCCGCTGTGTGCTCGAGGATCCGTTCTACGGTCGCGGTATATGTAAGGCGCTGATTCACCTGGGCTGGGCGACCTGCTGATTGATCGTGTAGCGCGGCACCACGACTACGATTTCCGCGTCCTCATCCTCGATTACGGCTTGGCATCCGAGGCGCGAGGTCGGCGTCAGCCCAGGCGCGCGGTCGAGCAGGTCCTCCTCGCCCTCTTCGGCTTCCGACAGTTTGTTGAAGCCGCTCTTCACGATCACATGGCAGGTGGTACAGGCGCAGTTGCCGCCGCATGCGTGCTCCAACGCGATACCATGCGCGAGCAGCACGTCGAGAATCGAGCCTGGCTCTCCGTCATGCTGGAACGGCGCCTTGGACGGGCTGAATTCAATCACCCGTTCCGGTTCCCCGCTTTCGAATATCACCCTCAATGTAGCCATCGTTAAATCTATGCGGCCGAGCCAGCCCATCCCTCAGGAAAAGCCAAATCGTCTCCTCCTACCAGCTTATTCATCGCGCTGGGGCCGCGAAACCAGGTGCCGCAAGGTTGAAGCTTCCGTTTAGGCGGCACAAGGCTTAAGCTTTAAAGCGCGGCGGAGACTAGGGAGCCCATGTCGGACAAAGAGGCAGTACGTCAAGCCAACCGCGGCTTCTATGACGCCTTCGAGACCCTGGAGGTCGAGAAGATGGAGCGGATCTGGCTGCAGCAGCCACACATCGTCTGCATTCACCCCGGATGGCGTCCGCTGTCGGGTTGGGGCCCGATCATGCATAGCTGGGAGCGGATTTTCGACTCCACCTTTGAAATGAAATTCGACATCGCGGAAGTGCAGCTGCTGATTCACGGCGATGTTGCAATCGTTGTGGTACAGGAAAATCTCACGCAGCGCGGTTACGACGGTGTTGCCAAGTCCACGGTGCTGGCCACCAACGTCTTCGAGCGCTCGGGCAGCGAGTGGAAAATGGTCCTGCATCACGGCTCGCCGGTGGCGATGCCGCGCGACGACGAGCCGCCTATCCAGTAACACTCCCGGCGCGGCTCGGTATCTCGCCCGGCGGCCGCCGCTGTCATTGCGCCGCTGATTTGGAAACGTAGCCCAGTTGCTCCAGCCTGCTTAGCAGCCGCGCGAGGCTCACTTCAGCCGCCTCGCGGTCGCTTTCGATCACAAGCTCAGGATTCAGCGGTTCTTCGTACGGGTCCGACACGCCGGTGAAGGATGGAATCTCGCCTTTGAGCGCCTTGGCGTACAAGCCTTTGTCGTCGCGCTCGAAGAGCTTCTCCAGTGAACACTTCACATAGACCTCGACGAATCTTTCGTGCTGGCGTCTGACCTCGTCGCGGGTTTCACGGTAAGGCGAGATCGCCGCGGTGATCACGATCACGCCATTGCGCGACAGCAGCTTCGATACGTAGCCGATACGCCGTATGTTCGCGTCGCGGTCCGCCTTGGAAAAGCCCAGGTCCTTGGAAAGATGGGTGCGGACTTCGTCGCCGTCCAGTATCTCGACGCGATAGCCGCGCCGGCGCAATTCCTCGGCCGCCAGGCTTGCCAGGGTTGACTTCCCTGAGGCGGGCAAGCCCGTGAGCCACAATGTAAATCCTTCGCTCATTTCGTCGGCAAAAACAATTGCGTGGCGGGCTCCATTAGTCGCTATTCCGGGCGCCGAATCAAGACTGAGAGGAAAATGGGAAGACAGAATAGATTCGACTCTCTAGCCTTTGACTGCCAGTGGTCCGAAGCCGAGCAACGGCCAGTAGAGATGCATGACCAGGTTGAGCCCGATCCAGCTTGCGAAAATGAGAATCAAGCCAGGCACGAGCAGATCTTTGGTGCGCAGGTAGCCGCCGGAGTAGGCCAGAGCGTTGGCCGGCGTACTGACCGGCATGATGTAAGTCAGGCCGGCGGGCAGCGTGATCGCCAGTGTCAGCGCACGCAAATCCAAACCAAAGCGCCGCGCAAGACCGAGGCCGACCGGGAGCAGCGAAGCCACCACCGCCGAATGGCTCAGCGTCTCGCCGAGGAACTGCGCGGTCAGGGAAAGCGCGGCCAGCAGCAAAGTCGGGGAGCTGGTTTGTTTCGCGATCTGCTGCGCTATAAACGCGGCGGCCTTGGAACGCTCCAGCGCCGACCCCAACGCTATCGCGCCGCCGTACATGAGAATGATTCCCCAGTTGACGTGGCCTTCGACTTCCTGCCAGGAGAGCAGGTCGAGGACGAACAGCGCCACCACGGCCAGGATTGCGATTCCCGCCAGGCCCAATTTCTGGCTCGCCACCGACCATGCGACGACCGTAACGGCCAGCACCGCGGCGACGGCGGTTTCCTCGAATGAGATGCGGCCTAGCTGCAATCTGCGCCGGGTGATAGCCGCGATGCTGGGGTCGATATTAACCGGCTCGTAGGCAAAAAAGGCAGTCAGGACGAGGTAGCCGACCAGCAGCAGGAGCGCGACCAGTGGTATAGTCGCGGCGGACCATCGGATGAACGAGATGGTGACGCCGGTGGATTCGGTCAGAATTCCCAATGCCAGCGGGCCGCGCGCGCCGCCCAGCAGAGTCGCGATACCGCCGATATTGGTTCCCCACGCCATCGCAAGAAACAGCGCCGTGGGGTAGCGGGTGCGGCGCGCCGCGGGTTCAAGGGAATCTGCCACGTTGAGCACGATGGGAAATACGATCGCCGCAACCGCGTGCTCTGGTATCAGGAAAGACATTAGCGCGCTCAGCAGGTAAATGGCGCGAATCAGGCCGTTGGAGGTGCGTCCAAAGCGCGCGAAAACGATCACTGCGACGCGCCGCCCCAATCCCCGGTAATTGACCGCCGCAGCCAGCATGAACGCAGCCAAAACGAAAAATACCGCCTCGCTGCCAAACAGCGAATAGGCGGTACGCGCCGGCATCACGCCGCAAATCCCCAGCAGGATGATCGCCAGCAACCCCGTGATGACCAGCGGCAGCGCACCGGTCACCCAGTAGATGACGCACAGGGCAAAGATGGCCAGCGCGCGTTCCCCGGCGGGACTCAGACCGGCCGGCGGAGTGGCATGGAGGATTAGAAAGAAAACCGCAAGGCCCGCGATCAGCAGAAACGGCCGCAGGCTGCGCGACAGCAGCACCATCGCAAGCGGCCGCGTGTCGACTTCGACGTCAAGCAGTTCGGGCGGAACGCGCCGCTCGGCTTCGGAAAACGGATCTTCAGCCAAGGCGCAACGCTCACAGCCGCGAGGAATCGAATGACGCGCGGACCCATCGGACGCGCAGCCGCCGGCGCATCTTGGCCAACGAGCGCGTCGCGAGAGCCCCGATTCGGTTTCTAGACAGGTTATGCAGCAGGACCGGGAACTGCGGAGCGTTGATCACAAAATACCGCGCCTCCAGGGGCGTGATCGCATGAGAAAGGTCGCGCGCCCACGACATGTTGAGCCCGGCCTTGTGGACTTCGTTGAACAGCCGCGCGTAGAGCGGAACCAAGTCGGCGGCGGCGCGATTTTGAGCGCGGGCCGGATCCACGCTGAGGATCGGCAGGACGCCGATTTCGGTCAACTCCGCCATCGCCTCGGCAATTTTCTCTTCGGGTGACAAGCCGACCGTCAACTCACAGAGGACCGCGCCGCCGGGGAAGACTTTGGCGGCGTGGGAGAGTGAATGGAAATAGCGGCTGCGGCCCAAAAACCGGGCGCGGCCCGGAAAATAGGTCTGCAAGCTGTCAGCGTCGGCCGCTTCGAGATTGTAACTGATAGCGTCGACGCCGGCGGCGTAGGCGCGTTCGATCGATCGCGGATCGGCCGGCGGATGCATCGCGAGGGCAACGATCGTATCGAAATGACGCCGCACCGTTTCGATGTAGGGAAACAGCATTTTCAGTCCGGCGTCGTCGCCCGGCAAGTAGCCGACCTGGAACAATACGAACTCGGCCGCTCCCTCTTTGAAGATCGCTCCGAGTGCGTCAACCACGTCTTCGACCGGCCACATCTCGCCGGGCTTTTCGGTCAGCTCGCGTCCTCGGCACAGTGCGCACACGCGTCCGGGCAGGCAGGCTCCACACCCGCCGTTGAGTTCGACTACGGCGTACGCGCCGCGCACGGTGGCGATATTTCCCAGCGCGACACCGCTGCGGCTCTTGCGGCCCGCGTACTCCGGCTCCGGCATCAGCCGGACTGCAACTTCCGTATCGCCCTCGCGCAGCAAGTCGGCCTGTGCGCCGCGGACCAGCTTGATCGATGAATCCGGATTGATTCGGGCGCGAGCCCAGATGTCGGCGTCGAGCTGCAATTCAAGCCAAATCGGCCCATCGGCGGCGGGAGCATCAACCCCCCGCAGGGCCAGGTCCAGCTTCAAAAGCGCCGGATTCTTCGCCGTCTCATCCATCGCCCGACTTACATGCCACACAACGAGTAAAGGTTACTACGACCGGAGATGCAACCCTGATTCACACGCAGGCGCGACCCGGCTTTTCGCAGATGCCGTCACTCCCCTGTCAGCATCCGCAGCAATTCCTCGGGCGAGGAAAAAATCGCGTCCGCCCCTTCCTGGCTCATCCGCGCACGCCGTTGCTCACTGCGGGCGATCGCTAAAAAGCGCAAGCTCACGGCGCGCGCCGCATCGCGGTCGGCGTCGCTGTCGCCGACGAAGACGGCTGCGCCCGCCTCGATTTTGCATTGCTCCAGAGCCCGATGGACCATGTCGGGCGCGGGCTTGAGCGGCAGCAAAGTATCGCGTCCCACTACCAGCCGCACGGTATAGACCAGGCGCGCGCGCGCCAGCCATCGGTACACGGTCCGCGAGGAATTCGAGGTCACAATCACCGCGCTAATCTGGCGTTTGGCGAGCTCGGTGAGCAGTTGAGCAGCTCCTGGCAGCGCCTGCGCCTGATCGACGCCCGCAAGTTCATGGTATTCGATAATATTGGACGCGCGCTGGAGCAAATCGCGCGGGGCAATCGTGGGAGTGAAGGCGCCCGCGCGCAGCCTGCGCAGGACGGCGTCGTAAAGTACCAGGTTGCCGCGCGGACACTCCACGAACAGTTCTTCCGGGCATCCGGCTTCCCGCAGCATCGGCTCCAACTCCGTTCGGCTGAGCACCCAGTCCACGGTTTCCTCCAGCGCGACGAGGGTGTTGTCGAAGTCGAACATCCATAATGATTCGAAAAAACTGGCCATTTTGCGGGTTTTTTTAAGGGTTCTGCTTTAGCAGTGCCATCTAAGTGCCAAGTCTCCGAGACTATAGACGCGCCGAGGCGCGGGTCAACGGCTTGCGCCAATCTCAAGTGATTCTCTAACTTGACGCAAGAAGTCCGGGCTAAGATCAACATAGCGCTGTGACGTGGCCAGGTTCTTGTGCCCGGCCAGCTCCATCAACACGCGCTGGTTGACACCGTTCATCGCCGCCATTGACAGATAGTGGTGACGGCAATCATGCAGATGGAAGTCCACGAGCCTAGCCTTGCGCGAGGCCCGCATGAATGCCATCGAAACCTGATCGGGACCAAACGGCCACAGCGCGCCATCGAGCCGCCGGGGCAAGCCGGCCAGAGCTTTCAACGCCGTTTCGTTAAGATGCACGACGCGCGCCTCGTTCGTTTTCGTCGCTGTCAAGCGCACCAACCTATTAGTCCAATCGACCGAGCTATGTACCATGCTCAAGATCTCGTTGCGGCGGCAGCCAGTGTTGAGCGCCACTAAGGTGAATTCGCGGAGGCAGGGCGTCAGCCGGCAGGCGTCTAGCAGCAGTTCGACTTCCCCCGGCGATAGATACCGGACCCTGTGCGGCGCCATTCGCAATGGCTTTATCTCGCTGTCAGCCAACGGGTTGCGGCTAAGGACGTGATCGCGAACAGCGGCCTTAAGAAGCATCTTCAACACTGCAGTCTCGCGATTTACGGTCGATGCGGACGCACCGCCCTTAACACGGTCCGCTACGTATCCCTTGACCCGCGCCGGCGTGATGTCCCGAAGCTTCCCGGTAAAGCCGACCGTCAGATGCTTCAGCGCACCGTCGTAGGCTATCTTGGTG
>Ga0126381_100000367_pt1 | contig 48858 bp, 26 predicted proteins | sample PanSoiMetPlot_28_FD_96465 | JGI IMG/M metagenome (GOLD analysis project Ga0126381, IMG submission 96465) | Tropical forest soil microbial communities from Panama - MetaG Plot_28 | ecosystem: Environmental > Terrestrial > Soil > Tropical forest > Bulk soil | place: Panama | collected 2016-02-17 | reverse complement strand
TCTGCATGTGCTGGCGACCTATTCCCACAGCAAATTCCCTGTTATCCCCTCAGAAATTCCCGGTTCGGATTCGGCAGATTTGGACAAAAAACCGCTAGAAAGCCCATAAACACTGGCGAGAATCGATTAGGAAGGCCGTTTGAGTCGAAGAATTCCCTGTTAACGCAGCGGACTGCATCCGCCGTCATTAAGTCTTAATAATCAACAACATGAGAGAGAATAGCGAGCTTCTCGCGTATTTCCGGCCAAATACCCTAACTTCTGCCACCAAAAGGGACGAGAGAAACATTCTTCGCTCGAAGCTGTGGGGGAATATGGTCCGAATTCTCTGTTCGCTGGTTCCGTAGTGCACTTTCGGGGGTTGCCCCCTTTCAGGCTCCTCGTCCTGGATCGTCCTACCCATTGTTTTGCCGCTCACTTTGCCAGCCACTTCGCATACGCACAGATGTCGATCATGGGTACCGTTGCGGTGCTTTGGAGTCTGCAATCAGCTCGAAAAACGGGTTTCTCTTGCGGGCTAATGACGGGCTTCCCTCTCTCATTGCAACTAAACATGCCGTGCGCAGCTACGCTCCCGAGATCCAGCTCGCCATCCGCCTCCCGACCGCGAGAGCATCGGTAAGGGCCTCGCCCGAGCGAGGAGTCGCTCTCTAGCGTCAGAAGTCCACCAAGAACACGTCCAGGCGTTTTCGGTGGGTAAACGCCGTCGGCATGTGGAGCTCACCGGAATTGTAGTGGGTGGGAAGATGTGCCGGTAGAGACGGGAGAGCATGAAGTGACCGGCAAGTCGCGCGGCGCGAGCACCGCGAAGAGAACGGTTGGGGGAGCCGCTCTTGGAGCGCGCATCGGTACCGCTGGCCCTCCACGGACTTTGAAGTTGAGAGTCGCAGAAAACATGATGGCTCGGTCTGAGCATGAGCTACATCCAACTGCCTCGTTCTCCGTACATATCGATTACCTTCGCAAGCCGGTGGCAACCGTTTTCCCAATTGGTGAAGAGTGCCTGTTCCAGCCTGTCGCGGTCTCCCGCGACGAGTGCAGCAATAATTTCTTCGTGCTCCTCAACAGAAAGATGAAGTTCGCCGATGATGGAACTCGCATAGAGACGCCAATAACGCTCGGTCTGGGGCTCGATGGCTCTGTGCAAGGCGGTTAATCGCGCTCCCGAGCCTGCAGCGAGAAGCAGGCGATGAAATTCATGATCCAGGTCGAATATCTCGGGGCCATGATAGCCGCGCTCTCGAGCAATTTTCGCCAGCTTTTCATTCACGCGCTTCAGTTTTGCGGCCAGTTCATCGCGATCTCGCTGAGGCAATGCGGCGACGCGACGCCCGGATAAGCCTTCGAGACGCCCAATAATCGGATAGAGTTCGTTGGCGTCTTCCTTGGTCAAGGGCGCGACGATCATTCGCGATTTGCTGGAATTGCGATATTCGACAACATATCCTTCACGCAGGAGCAGATAAAGAGCCCCTCGGATCGGGGTCCGGCTCATGTTCAGGTGATCGCACAGATCTCCTTCGACGATCCAGGTTCCCGGCGCCAGTTTGCAGTGAACAATCAAATCGCGGATACGCTGGAAGGCAGTGCCGACGCTCGTGCCATGTTCGGGCTTGGGAGAACGTTTCTTGAGCTTGGTGGCTTTCGTGATTGAGGGTGCCATTCACCTTCCGCTTTCCATCTCCGGACACACTTGAGTACAGTAACGGCATTTCATCCGAAACTTTGCTCTCGTTGATCAATTCTAGCAATTTCTCAGACGAGTTGTAGCCAAACTGCGACATGACGCAATCGTTTGGCCGCGGGTCGCGGAGGAAAATGCCCGCCGCATTCATACCTGCAAATGCATGCGGCGGGGATACAACGACGGTAGTGAGCGCTTTAGAAGCGGAAGTTGCCGCGGACCTCAATCCTCCGTGGAAGGTTGGCCGTGGTCGAAGTTGTGCCGAACGTACCATCCTGAACGCCGCTATCCATGCCAGTCCAGGCAACATGATTGAAGGCGTTGAGGAACGCACCCTGCACAGTAAGATTCATCTCCCTGTGTATCGGGACGACCTTCGTGATTTCCAAATCCGTATTAATCCACTTCGGACCGTGAAGCCACATCAGCGTGCCAAATTTCCCGGCGTTGAAGTTAGGGCTGATGTACTGCTTGTTTGCCTGCCCCGAACTCGAGATGTACTTTGGATCAAACAGGCTCACCAGTCCGCTTCCAGCCGGCCCGGGACGTACCCGGATCTGGCTCTGTAATTGCGAGACAGTAACTCCATTCAGCTCGATGCCAGAGTCGTTCTGGTTCACGGTCTGCGTTCCGCCCGTGAAAAGAAATGGATCACCGGTCTGCCGAGTAAGGATGATGCCTGCGGTCCATCCACCGATGACCGGGTTCAGGAACTTGTTGTCTGTCAGGAATGGCTGCCCGTGTCCGAAAGGCAGATCGTAGGTTCCGCTCAGATGGAAGACCTGGCGGATATCGAAGGCGCTCGGAAAGTAATTTAGATGAGTATTGCGCAGCGTGTAAAAACCTCCTGCGCTGTTGTTGAGGGTGTTGGAGTTCAGACCGCTGCCGCCCGCCGACGCTTTGCCGCCTCCGCCATAAAAACCGGGAGCCGTACTGCCCTGCACGTTGTTTTCAAGCGAGTGCGACCAGGTGTAGTTGGCATTGAACTGCATGCCGTGGTTCAGTCGCTGGCGGAACTCTGCCTGCAACGCGTTGTAGTTCGAGTACCCCATATTCGTCATCTCAAAAATGCCCTGTCCGGCAGCAAATGGATTTACCTGGAAGAAGTTGATCGGATACGTCCCGGTAGCGGGAAGACCTACCGTATCGCACCCGCTGAAGCTCGTAATCATGGAGCAGAGAAAACTGGGATTGCCGGCAAGCGCATTGGCGAAGGCTCCTGCCTGTCCCTGCTGTAGGTATGTGATGAATTGGCCGCTGGTGTAATTACTGGATGCGCCCGTCGCGGCGAAGGCCTGGTCGAAGATCGGTGTGGGCTGCGACCCCTGGAATGTGGTTCCACTAGATGCTGCAAGGTTAGCCTGCGCCGCTGTGAAGTTGCCCAGGAACCCGTTTTCGAAGATATTCACCTCGTTGTAGTTCACGCCGAGCCACTGGTTGCGCGAGACGTTGCCTACGTAACGCATCTCGACGACGCTGTTAGCGCTGAGCGCACGCTGGATGCCGAACTGCCACGACTCCACATAGGGCTGCTTGATGTGAGGATCGAACGTGAGGTACGACGTTCCGCTGAAGGCCTGGTACGACTCGGGAATGATGGACTGAAACGGCGATGGCGAGGTTGACGCCAACACCGGCGACGAGCCGCCGAGGCTCAAAGAGCCCGCGTCATAGAATCCCGCGCCCGGGGTCGAGCCGCTGGGAGCAACCGGGTTGGCATAGTAGTAGGTGTTGAAGTTTGCGCCGTTGTTGGAGCCGAAGTTCCAGAAGTTCTGCGCACCCTCGGTGTAGTTCTTCCAGGTGTAGCTGGCCCGGATAACGGTCAGTCCGTCGCCGAAGAACTTACCGAGAACAGAATCTGAACTGCCATGGGGGTTCCATGCGAAGCCCACATTCGGTTCCAGGTGAACGTAGGAGGGGCTGTACGCCTCAGAAGCCGGTCCCTCAACCGGATTGGGATTGCCGCCAAGGGTTCCCGGCTTGAAGATGGCGCCGACAGCCGTCGGCCCCCATAGATCAGCAATGGTCGGATGCGTATAGAATCCGGTCTCGTCTTTCGATGCGCCTGTAAAATCCCACCTCAACCCCACATTCATTGTGAGGGTCGGCTTGATCTTCCACGAATCCTCGAAGAACAGGGCCGTCTGATTCAGCCGCTCATGAAGGTCAAAGGAGATCCCGGGCTCGAACTGCTTGGTCTTCGCGTTGACGAATTCGCCAAGGCTGTAGTAAGTCATTCGTCCCGTCAGGGTCGCGTAGAGCCCTTCGACATCGGAAACCGCCGATGCCGGCGCGTTGGCGGGAACAGAGTTGACCAGCGCATTGGTGACGGGGTCGCCCGAAGCGATGTAGTTGACGCCGATGTAAGGCACGAACTGGTTGTTGTAATAGTGATCGACCTCGGTTGCGCTCTCCACACCGAACGACATCGTATGCCGGCCGCGCTGCCAGATGAAATCGTCTTTGACGCTCAGGACCGGGTAGAGCGATCCGCCCCTCAGGCTGTTAAAGCCGTTCACTCCGCTATTCAGCCCGAAACCAAAAGCCAAATCACCCTGCTGAACCATCGTGGCAGTTGGACTATCGATTCCCTGCGAGTTATAGGTAAAGCCGGTGTAGAGATACCCCACGCGAAACGCGTTTACCAGGTTCGGTCTGATGTTCCAGTCGAATCCGGTAACGATCTGGTAATTTCTCTCCACGTTGCTGTACGCCTGGTTGGCGTAGAGCGGGCCAGGATAGGGAGGCCCTCCGGCATTGATATTGTAGTAATTGCTTTCCTTTGCAGATCCGGTCAGGCGGAAAGTCGGACTCAAGTTATAGTCAAGACGCAGCGTGGGGTATTTATTGATTGCAGACCCCTTGTTGAGAAAATTTAGGTTTTGATGGTTTGGGTCAACCCCATCCGGAGTCAGCGTCGCACCTTTGGCGTTGTAGGTCGACGCGATATTCGCGAGGTCTGTTGCGATCAGCGAATTGACGGTTCCTGTGCAGGTTGAACAGCCTCCGCTTGCGCCAGCCTGCAGCACATTGTCGGTCGCACCGGAACCGGGCACGGTGTAGATGCCTGATAGCGCCAGTGGAGTAGCCACAGTGGTGGTCACTCTGGAGCTGAAGGGCTGACGGAAATTCGAGAGACTCACGAAAAAGAACAGCTTGTCTTTGAGAATCGGCCCTCCGACGCTGACGCCGAAATCGTTCTCGAGCAGGAAGCCCCGCTTCACGCCTACATCGTTGCTGACCCAGTCATTCGCATTCAGCCAATCGCTGCGGTAGTCCTCGTAAAGCTGCCCGTGAAACCGGTTTGTGCCGCGCTTGGTCAGGAAGCCTATGTCCATCGCGGCCGTACCGCCTTTGCTGGCGTCCAGTTCGCCCGACTGTACCGTCATCTCCTGCACATCTTCCAGGCGATTGGATATCGAGGGCCCGTCATAATCGAAGCCGCTGCTCTTATTGCGGTTCGTCATGGTCGAGAAGCCGTCAGCGCTGGTGTTTACTGCCCCGCCAGGGAGATTGTTGAAGTTATTCCCAACCGCTCCGGGGACCATAAATGCGAGCGAAAACACGTCGCGCCCGTCGATCGGCAGATTGTCAACCTGCTTCAGATCTATGGTGCTCGCCAGCGTGTTCTGCGTGCCGTCGATCAATGGACTCGTGTCACCAGAAACGGCGACCGTCTCTGTGGTAGTACCGACGGCAAGGGTGACTCGCAGATCAGTCGTCTGGTTCGTCTGGATTGTTACCGAGGAATAAACTTTCGAATCGAATCCGTTTTTTGAAACAGTGAGAATGTAGCGGGCTGGATTGAGAAACGAGAGGACGGCATCGCCAGCTCCCTTGGTGACGGCGTTACGGACGTTGTTTGTCCCAAGATCTCTGAGTTCGATGTGAGCTCCATTAACCGCAGCTCCAGTAGCATCCTGCACCGTGATGTTCAAACCGCCTGTGGAGAGGTCCTGTGCCCGCGCTGATGTCGGCCCGGTGATGGCAAAGACGAGGCCGCAGATCGCGAATAGCGCGTCGAGCAGATGGCGTCGTTGCAGCAGTTGGAGTGCCGCTCGTTTTGGCCTTGTGGTTTTGGTGCGCTGTTCCTGCTCTTTTGCGCTGTTTGCCTGCGAATTCAAGAGCCCACGGGCTCCTTGCGTTCTCATATCCTGTCCTCCAATACGGTCTCTTCCGGGATCGGGCCCATATGCGAATCGGGAAACCTTTTCGCGCTCATTATTCTGACTTTTGAGCCTCTTTTTGCTCTTGAGCGTAAAGAATATGGACCCCTTTTGCGCGATCAGAGAAAACGTATTCTCGAATCGCGCTTGAAAGTCTCTCGAATCGGGCTTGGAACGAAATTATGTATTTAATTTTGTATTTTATGCAAGATAAATTTTCGCAAGGCCTGCAAATCTGATCATTTTTTCTTACCCTGGTCGCTTACCGGCAGGACAACAACTCTCGGCAGGACGCATACATCTTGACTTCTGGCATTCAATATCGTACACAATCGTCTAAATTCATTTGGCGTGCTTTCTTCCCGCGGCAAAAACCAACCTCTTCCCCGGCGTTTTCGCTGCATTTGAGATTTCCGTCAGGCCCGAATTCCCAGGATCAGAAAAAGGAGTACGACAGGCTCCTCGCGGCCGGTTCCCTCCTTAAGAAAGCGGCCGGCGAGGCTTCGCCCGGGTACACGTTCTCAGGAGGTCTATGAATCGGCGGGTAACTCGAATTGCACTCTTTTTCTTCTTGAGTCTCGTTTGGTTAACGGGCGACGCCCAAGTCGCTGGCTCGGATTACGAGCGAGCCTTGAATCTTCAGAAGAAATACGACTCTCTGGTCGAAAAGCTTCCCGATCCGCCCGTCTGGCAGGAGTCTTTCCATACATTTGTCTATCGAAGATCTGTGGAAGGCGGACATGAGTTCATCCTTGCCAATGCCGAGAACTTGAGCAAAACGCCTGCATTCGACCATGCCAAGCTAGCGACTGCCCTGTCGGCCGCAAGCGGAGAAGATTACAAAGCAGCCACGCTACCTTTCTCGCGATTCCGTTTCACAGACAAGCAATCCGCAATCGAATTCGTACTCGAGGATCTGCGCTGGCATTGCGACTTGGCCGCCTGGACCTGCACCAGTAAACGGCTGCATCCCGACGATGACGACTACGACGGCGACGACTACGCCGACACGCCCACTGTCCTCAACAGCGAACGGGAGACTAAACCTTCCCCCGATGGCCAATGGCTGGCTTTTGTGGAGAACTTCAATCTCTATGTCCATTCCAAAGACGGCAAGGAAAAGTTCGCTCTAAGCGACGATGGTTCGGAGGACAATTACTACGCTGTCAACAGTATCGTCTGGTCGCCCGATTCAAAGCACCTGGTAGCCTATCGCATCCGTCCCGGCTATCGCCGTTTGGTGCGCTACGTTGAATCCTCGCCCAAAGATCAGCTCCAGCCCAAGTACTCGACCATGGTCTATCCCAAGGCCGGAGACGTGCTTCCGCTTCAGCAGCCGACTCTGTTTGACGTAGCCGCAAAGCAGGAAGTATCTATCGATAACTCTCTCTTTCCCAATCCGTATGACCTTTCACCCGCGGTGTGGTGGAAGGACAACCGCGGTTTCACCTTTGAGTACAACCAGCGTGGCCATCAAGTGTACAGAGTCATCGAGGTGGATGCAGCCACCGGTGGCGCGCGCGCGCTCATCACTGAACAAAGCTCGACTTTCGTCGATTATCGCCCGCTAATCATGAACCAGTTCGATACGGGCAAGAAGTACCGTTACGACGTAAGCGACGGCAAAGAGATTATATGGGCTTCTGAACGCGACGGATGGGAGCATCTCTATCTGCTCGACGGCAAGACAGGAGTCAAGAACCAGATCACAAAAGGACCATGGGTGGTCCGCGCAGTTAACCACGTCGACGAGCAGAAGCGACAAATATGGTTTGAAGCCAGCGGCATGAATCCGAATGAAGATCCGTATTTCGTTCACGCCTACCGCATCAACTTCGACGGCAGCGGCCTGACTCCCTTGAACGAAACCGAAGCCGATCATCACGTAGAGTTTTCCGCCGACGGCAAGTACTACGTTGATCTCTGGTCGCGCATTGACTTGCCGCCAACCATGGCTCTGTATCGCACAGAGGATCACAAGCAGTTAACGGTACTGGAACACGTGGATATCGCGAAGCTTCAAGCCGCTGGATGGCACGCACCGGAGGTCTTCAAAGCCAAGGGACGCGATGGGACAACGGACATCTGGGGGGGTGATCTATCGTCCCACCAACTTCGATCCGGGCAAGAAGTATCCGGTAGTTGAAGATATCTACGCCGGCCCGCAAGGCTCCTTCGTTCCGAAGTCCTTCAGTCTGCGCGCCGAGCCGCTAACCGAACTGGGGTTTGTCGTAGTTCAGATGGATGGCATGGGCACGAATAATCGCTCACGCGCTTTCCACGACGTGACCTGGCACAACCTTAAAGACGCAGGATTCGCCGATCGCATTCTATGGCACAAAGCTGCTGCAGCCCGGTATCCGTGGTACGACATTTCGCGTGTAGGAATTTTCGGAACCTCTTCGGGCGGGCAGAGTGCTATGGGCGCCCTGTTGTTCCACCCGGAGTTCTATAAGGTTGCGGTTTCAAACAGCGGATGCCATGACAACCGCATGGACAAGATCTGGTGGAACGAGCAGTGGATGGGCTGGCCCATTGGCCCACAGTACTCCGAATCTTCGAATGTCGACAACGCCTGGCGTTTGCAGGGCAAGCTGATGCTGGTCGTGGGCGAGATGGACAAGAACGTCGATCCATCCTCTACCTATCAGGTTGTAGATCGTCTGATTCATGCGGACAAAACCTTCGATCTGCTCGTGGTGCCGGGTGCAGGTCATGGCACTCGCGGACCGTATGGGCCATACACTGAATACAGACTCTTCGACTACTTCGTTCACAATATACTGGGTGCGGAGCCTCCGGAGAGAAACCTGGCTTCGTCGGCGGTGAGCGCCGGGAAATAGACTTTCGTTGAAGGCGCCCGTCCTTCCGCACTAGACGCCGCCGGCGGCCACGCAGCGTCTTATGCCGACCATCACTATTGCAGCAATGTTCCGCGCACCGCTTGTGTCCGCAATGCAACGTGGACCCGTTCCCCCGGGAACGCCGCTGGAATAAGGAGCAGAGCGCACTTACGTCGGATAGCCGGGCTCTTCCGCAGCCGGTTCGGCCGTTGCATCATTTGACTCTGTTCTGTCTTTCCGCAGACGAACGACGAAATACACGGGCAAGCCGAGAATCACGATCCCAAGGCCGGGCCAGGTAGTAGCTGGGCGAAACACGAACAACACAATCAGGATCGTTGCAGCGCCCAGGATGTACGCCGCCGGCACAATCGGATATCCCCAGCTCCGATAAGGCCTTTCCGCGTCTGGGCGTGTCATTCGCAAACGGAAAACTCCCGCGATGGTGAGAATGTAAAACATCAACGCCGCAGAAATCACGTACTCGAGCAGGTTGCTGTACAGATTGCCCAATTTCCCTGTCGCTGGATCGTACGTTCGCGGCAGGACCAGCAGTACTGACCAGCATCCTTGAATCAGCAGCGCCCATCCCGGGACACGCGCAGAATTCAACCTCTGCGCGATAGGAAAGAATAACCCGTCTTTGGCCATCGCGTAGGAGGCCCTCGCGCCCGCAAGTGTGAGTGCGTTCGCCGTTCCAAAGGTCGATATCATGATGGCTGCAGCCATCATGCCCGCTCCGAATCGCGGAAAGATCACGCGCAATACCGCAGTCGCAATGCGGTCGTCAGGAACATGCTGGATCACGGCTTGCGGCAATGTGAACAGGTAAGACACATTGGCCAGCAAGTAAAGCAGAATAACCGCCGAGGTCCCTATGACGAGCGACAGTGGCAGATTGCGCCGAGGATTTCGCACTTCAGCTGCAACAAACGTAATATCGTGCCAGGAATCGGCCGAAAACAGAGACCCCGTCTGAGAGATGCAGATTGCCGCGAACAAGCCGGCGGCGGTTGTTGCCGTCAGGCCTGCCATGAGCGAAACAGATGGCTGCGCCAGCCACGCGTTATCAAAATTCGCGTGAATGGCCGTGGCATTGGCGCCCGAAGTCAATCCGAGGATGATAACGGCAAGTAGAGCTCCGGTTTTCGCAATCGTGAAAAGGTTCTGGACGAATCTTCCGTACTTCAAGCCGCAACTGTTGGTTGCGGTCAGCAACACAATCACGCCGATGGCCACGGCCTGCGCGGTTGACAACGACACTGCGTATCGGCTGGAGACATGCATCGGAGCGATGAGGTAGTGCGATTCGGAAACCCACGGCCACAAGACGCCTGCAAACCGCGCAAAGGCAATTGTCACCGCCGCAATGGTTCCCGTCTGGATGACTGTCCACAGCGTCCAGCCATAAAGGAATCCCCATAGCGGAGAGAATGCCTCGCGCAGATAGATGTACATTCCGCCCGCCTGCGGCATCATGGCTGCGAGTTCACCGTAGGTCAGCGCGCCGCTTACGGTGAGCACTCCTGTCAGCCCCCATGCCACCAGCAGCCAGCCGGCGCTGCCGATCTGGCGCAGCATTTCCGCCGAAACGATGAAGATTCCGGAGCCAATCATGACTCCCACGACCATCATCACGGAATCAAAAAGCCCGAGTCCACGGCGGAACTCTGATGAGACCGATTCAGCAGTCTCCGTTTGTGCGTCTCGAAACATGTGGCGTATTCTCCATCCACCGGGCGGGCGAGGTGGCTTTGGCGACGAGCAAAACAGGCTATCGAGGGTCCGTCGTCATCACCGAGCGATGGCCTGTCGTCGTCTCCCAGTAGTCCATCCAGCGCAGTCGGATTCCTTCCACGTCCTTCAGCAGCTGGGGCGGAGGCTGATGACCATACTCCAGGACGATTACCATGCCGGTATTGAAGCGCTTCTGCGCATGGTCGACATCGGGCATGCGCGGACCCTCGGCCGCAATCACATCGTCGATTGTGATCTTTGTGCGATCGGCCTTGTAGATCAAGTGGCTGTTTGCGTCGCGGCCCTGCGGCTGCAGGTTGCGCAATAGAAAGAAGTCCGGCACTTCGCTGGATGCAATCAGGCCCATCAGGTAGAGGTCGAGATAGGACCAGCCGGTCGCTGGCACATAGTAGTCATCATCAAGCTGCGTGAAGGTGCCGTCGAAGTTGTCCTGCCAAACGCCTCCCCCCATTGCGGAGGCTTCCGTTGGCCGCTGATACGGAAACGCCGCCGGCGACTGCAGGCCGGTGGCCCAGTGCGTCGGGCCGAGCGGAATGAGTTCGCCGTTGATCTTTGCCGAAACGAACGCCGACCAGCGATGCCCCATCTCATGACCGATCTGTGACATCGCATAGTCGTAAGGTGGCACCTTGTCGTTGAAGGTGCGCTCGGCAAGCTGGGATGTGTAGGCTGCGATGTTGTGGCGGTTCTGGTCCTTCACATCGTCCGGCGGATACTCGGCCATCTGGTTCGAGCCCATGTAGACGGGCTGAACAAACTGCCATTGGAACCGGCCCTCCGTGCAGTAGCTGGCAAGGTTGCGCTGCTGCGCGCCGATGCCTGTCACCGCACCGCCGCCAGGTCCGCCACCCAGCGGACCAGTGCTCGGCGTGCCCGCCTCAGGGTTGTCGATGCGGAAGTCCGAGTAGTAAGCAAGGAGGTCGAAGCGGTCGCCGAGCGCCTTGATGACCGAGCAGGTGAGATCGTTCGCGCGCGGCGCCTCGGGATAGTAGAAGCTCTCATAGATCACCGGGAATGCGCCATTCTGCTTCATAAGCGCGGCAAGGTGCATCTCCGGACTTGCGATGCCCTTTAGCTTCACGGCCTGCGCAACGATCTGCTGGGATTGCGAACCGGAAGACTCCACGGCCGCGGAGACGTAGATCTGCGCGCCCTCGCGAATCCCGGTTGGAAGCGTGCCCTTCAGCGTGATTGTGCTGCCTTCTACCGCGACCTCCGGCGAAAGCCCGGTGCCAAAGCCCGTGTAGCGCGGCGCTCTGTCACCTCCATTCCCACCGCCGCCTCGGAACATACGCGTGCCTTGTACGCTCCATACGGCCTCGCCTGGCGTATTCGCCACGCAGGGAGCAGTTGGTTTCGTCGCGCTGATGCAGAGACGATATACAAGTCCTGTCGCGCCGGAATCATTGGGTGCGGGCACCGGTGAGGCCGTCGTGAACTGGGCCTTGAGGAAAAGACCATCCACACTGGTGAGTTGAATACTCTTGACCGCGAGAGGGAACGTCGGAGGTGTGGCCTTCAGGGTTGCGAGCGGCTTTTCATCATTGCCTGACACGGCAGGGAAGATACCGATGATGCCGTCGCGCGCATCCACCTCGTCGTAGTTCAGGTCGATGCGGCCATCCTTGTACAGCACGGCTTGGAAGCGGTTCACCGTGGGCTTCCATGTCCAGTCTTGGATGCCGGCGTAAGGCTCGGTAAGGGTCCACGTGACTACGGCACGATCATCGAGCTCCTTCAAAAAGCGCGTGCCGCTCATCCGCGGCTTAAAGAAGGCGCTAATTGCGGGAGTACCGTTGATAAAGGTGCTGCCAGCGCGCCGCAGCAAAGCGTAGCGTTCCACGGCAAGCCCGCCGTCGCGGTTCGGCAGCTGTCCCACGCCTCGGGCGCGACCGCCCGTCGCCAAGGGTTCACCGAAAACTATGGAGCCAGTGACACCGACCGAAAAGCTGCTCCAGTTTTTGCCGGAGAACGGGAACGCGAACTTCGACAACGTCGCGTGCGGGTCCTTCATCTCCGTGCCAAAGTCGTCGTCCCACTTCTCGCCCACGGTCTCTACCCGATAGCGCGTGCCGTCCAGCGTGAAGCGCACGGTGTGGTGCTCAAGATCGAAGAGGTGCGGCTTGCCCACTGCATCCTCGTTGAGCGTTAGGATGATGAGACTTCCCTGCGTGGTCACTGTGCCAATAGGCTTGCCCGGCGACATGCGCCCCTGTGCTCCGGCCATGGGCGATACAGTCAGTGCCGCCAGCAACGTGTGCACGCACACCGAGCGCGATGCGGCGGAATCTGTCTTGGTCTTCTTCGATCGTCCGATCATGCGCGTCATCCTTGTTTCGGGTCATTGGGTTAGTGCCTGCGAACGTCGACATAATAGAGATCAGTTGCGACATCGAAGTGATCGCTGTCGAGCGGAGTCTCCATCGTCTGCCAGCGTGTCGTTACAGGAGCGATGGTCTGCCAGTGTTCCTTGTCGCCGACCTTGATAGGCATGGCAAAGGCAGGTTCCTCGGCCAGCCAGCGATAGGAGACTGTATGCGCCTGCGTGTCGAAGCGCAGCTCGAGCACTGGGATCGAGGCATGGCGCAGATACTCATTGAAGATCGGCGTCAGGTCGCGTTTGCTGTGCTGAGAGAAGAACGCGGCAACGTCAGTGGTCATAATGGTCTGGTACTTGAAGTGCTGGTAGTAGTCGTGCAACAGCGCGAACCACTCATGATCGTCGTCAATGACACTACGCAAAGTGTTAAGAAAGAGCCCGCCTTTTTTGTACTGATCCACTGGCGGAGTGCAAACCGTGCCTTCCTGGCAGATGACCGGCTCGGTGTTCTTCACATTCTGCTTGCCAGTGTTGACGTAGATGATGGCATCGCCTTTGCCCCACATATACTCCACAAAGACCGACTCGAGATAGTTGGCCCAGCCTTCGTGGATCCACATATCAGAGCGGTCGCGCGCGGTGATGCTATTGCCGAACCACTCATGCGCGCTCTCGTGCACGATGATGAAGTCGAACCACGTTCCAATGCCGGTTTTCGGTCGGCCGAGATAACCGTTCTCAAAGTGGTTGCCGTAGGTGATGGCCGTCTGGTTCTCCACTCCTGAGTACATGGCCTCCACCAGTTTGTAGCCATCACGGTAGAACGGGTACTCGCCGAAGGTGTGCTCGAAGGCCTTGAGCATGTTCTTCGCCTGGATGAACTGGTTCTTCGCCTTGTCGAGATCCTCGGGAAAGACGAAGTAATCCAGCGTCAGCGGGCCGTACTGGTCGTTGTATGTGTCGTTGAAGTGCACGTACTTGCCCACATTCAGCGAGACGTCGTAGTTGTTGATGGGATAGCTCACATGCCAGTCCCAGCGCGTGAAGCCGTCGTCAAGGTCCTTCTTGCCCTGGAACCGGCCGTTCGACACCTCAACAAGGTCGCTGGGAGCCTCAACGCTAATGTCCATCGACTCGACCTCATCTTGCCATTGGTCCTTGTTGGGCCACCAGACACTCGCGCCTTCTTCCTCGCACGCGGTATTCGCCAGCGGGCGGCCCATGGGGTCCTTGCGGAAGACGAAGCCGCCAAAGCGGCCCATCTCCACCGGATGACCGGAGTAGTAGAACTCGATAGTATCGACGGTTCCCTTCTTCAGTGTCTCGGGAAAGTCAACGTATACTGTGCGGCCGGCAGCGCGCTCGTACTTCAGCTCGCGCGTGCTGCCATCGGCCGCATCGAGCACGATCTTGTCGATACGAAATACCGGCACGAGATCAAGCTGGATCCGCGTGCCGGGCTTGAGCATCCGAAAGCGGATGACATTTTTGCCGCTGAGCATCTCGTGCTCGGGATCAACGCGCACATCAAGGTGGTAGTAGAGCAGGTCGTTGTTCGCGCGATACGGTCCGTACTCGCCACGAAGACGGTCAGCTTCACTAACGGGGGGCGCTGCGGAGGCCGGCGTCTGTGCACGGCAGGCCGCGGCCGTCGCGCACACAAGCGCGGCGAATAGCAGCGATGCCACGGAGTTCGTTATGGCTCTCATACGGTTTCGATCATCGCGCTCCTCTCGCCTTGTCGAATGTTGCTCTTTCGCACTCCGCATTTGTTTTCGCCGAGGCAAAGATAGAGTCTTGCGCATTTCGCTCTCCTGCGATGGCTTCCGGCGTAAAGATGCGGTCGAGCTCGCGCAGCCGAGTTCCAGCGCGCGGTTTAGCGTTCGCAACGACTCGGCCGCATCCGCTGGCCCGTAGGCATGCGAGAAGCTGAAGGTTCCCAGCCCGATGGCTGTCGCCTCCGGCCCTTCGCTGCCCAACCTGCGTCGCAATGGCATTGCGTCTTCCCTCTCGCGTTCCGGTTACTGCGCTGCCTCGTCGCTCTGCTCCTTGGCCTCCTTCAGCGAGAGCTTGTTCCAGTCCGGCGGTTCCACGCCGAGCAGATGATGTACGAAGTAGTCATCGCGGTAGTGCTCGCTGGCGAGCACGCCCACGCCATGGTTCTGGCCGGGGATGTACATCATGTCGAAGTGCTTATGCGCCTTGACCAGTGCGCTGACGACCTGCAGCGATGAGGCAGGATCGACGTTGGAGTCCATCTCGCCGATGATGATCAGCGCGTGACCCTGCAATCGATCAGCGTTGACCACGTTCGACGACGCCTCATACTGCGAGCCAATGGGATAACCCATCCACTGCTCGTTCCACCACATCTTGTCCATGCGGTTGTCATGGCAGCCACTGTTGGTCACAGCGACCTTGTAGAACTCAGGATGGAAGAGCACGCCGCCGAGAGAACTCTGACCACCGGCCGAGGTGCCGAAGATTCCCACGCGCGTGACGTCATACCACGGATACTTCGCCGCCGCAGCCTTGTGCCACAAGATGCGATCCGGAAAGCCCGCATCGCCGAGGTTTTTCCATGCAGCATCATGGAAGGCTTTAGAGCGGTTGCTAGTGCCCATGCCGTCGATATGTACGACGATAAAGCCTAGCTCCGCGAGCGCCTGGTCGGGAGCCACCGCGCTGAAGGTCTTGGGCACAAACGAACCCTGCGGACCGGCATAGATGTTCTCGATGACTGGATACTTCTTCGTCGGATCGAAGTGAAGTGGCTTCGTGATGGTACCCCAGATGTCGGTCTTGCCGTCGCGACCCGTGGCGACGAAGACCTCAGGGAACCGGAAGCCCGCTGCCAGCAGCGCAGAGGTGTCGCCCTTGTTGAGCTCGAGCACCACCTTCTGGTCGTCACTGCGGCGGAGCACCGACTCAGGCGCGAGATCCACGCGCTGCCAGCTATCGACGTAGAACGCACGGTCCTTCGAGAACACAGCCGTGTGCGTTCCATCGGCATCCGTGAGACGCGTGAGGCCCGTGCCATCGAAGTTGATGCGGTAGTACTGCGTGAAGTAGGGGTCCTCCCCGGGGATGCTGCCACCCGCGGCAAACCAGATTTGCCGCTTTTTCTCATCCACCGCGACGACTTCGCGCACCAGCCAGTCGCCCATGGTGATCTGGTTCTTCACCTTGCCAGTCACACCGTCGTACAGATAGAGGTGCTCCCAGCCGTCATGTTCGGATGCCCAGATGATCTCTTTCCCATCGTTGACGTCGTAGCGGTACTTGCGACCGGCCGAAAGGCCTGGGCCGAGGTTGCTGTAGTAAAAGAAGGTCTTCGTCTCTTCATTGATGAGGACTCGCGGCGTGCCAGTCTTCGCGTCGACCTCGATGACCCTGTAGACCTGGTGCCCGCGCTGGTTGTACTCGAAGGTGAAGCCGCGGCTGTCCTTCCACCACACCGGAGTGGTGATGTTGTAGGGGTTCGGGAAAAGCGAGCGGTCGATCTCAATACCAATCCGCGAAGCAACGTCGAAGAGCATCGGATAGGCGATATCGACCGGATCGCCAGGCTTCGCATAATGCACGCTGAAGTGCTTGGGCTGGAGTTGGTTGCGCGGGGATGACTCGATGTACTCTACCTTACGGTCGAAGCCGGGACGCGTGCGATACGCAACGAGTTTCGTCGAGTCCGGGGACCAGGCCACGCTGCGCAGCGAGTAATAGTTGTTCTCCGAGCCATCAAAGCTGATCTGCACTGGTTCGCCCTTGTCCACCGGCTTCAGGAAGAGGTTGAAGTCCTGAATGAACGCCTCCCACTTGCCGTCGAAGGAGGCGCAGGCATCATGGGGCGCGGCCAGCCGCTGGTCGCCGAGCTGGGAACCGACACCGAGACGCGCGGGCTGCAACTGCTCGGCGTCGCCCCTTCCCTGTCCGGGAGTGGAACCTTCTCCCTCACGATCCGCTCCTTGCGCGGCGCAACCCTTCGGAAGCCTGCTGAAACGCCCAGCATCCTCCTCCTGCGGTGCTGGCGGCTGCCAGGCGAGGCCATCGACGGGATCGCCTCCTGGCCCTTCGGGGCTGACATCCTCGGGATTCGGCGCATCAGTATCCTCGCTGGGCGTCGCGCGGTCGAATCCTCCAGTCCTAATCGGCCCGGTCTTCGCACAGGCGTATGCCTGGACGTCGCAGCGGTACATAGAGCCACCTTCGCCAAAGGTGATGGCCTTGCCGCTATCGACGAAGTTCAGTGGTGCTCTCCGCTGCGGTCCTGCCTGCGCGCGCGCCGTTCCAGGTCGGGAGGAGCCCATGCCCTGGAAAGGCAACGTCACCGCGGTGAAGTGTCCGCCGGTTGCCCTGTTCACTGCTTCGGCCAGCTTCGCGTGGTCGAAGGCCGGCTTCTTTGTGCCGGCATCGGCGTCGGCCAGTATGTACTCCGCGCCGCCCTTCACGCTGTGCGCGTACCAGAGCCGGTGCGAATCCTCTATCCAGTGCGCGGGACCCGGCACGTTGATCACGAGGTCACGCGCCTTGGCCTGCAGGTCATGAGCTCGCTGGTAGTCGGCAACTGTGCCCTGCGCACGCAATGCGACAGCGGAAGAAAGAGCAAACAGCAGGACGAAGAGAAGACGGTAACGAGGAATCATCGGCGATCGACCTCCTCTCGCGGGAGCCGCGGCGTTAGGCCGGAGCTAGAGAAGAGCGCTCCTCCAACGCAGCACCGCGCAAACCGCGAGAATGTTTGGGGCACGAAGAAGTATACGTAAAAGTATTTGTTTTCGGGCGTACACCAAAAGAGATTTTTCATGGCTCGTCTGCGGCATGCCAGCTAATGCACCTGGCAGGCCTCCGCGTCCTGAGGAGGCTTGCCACGCCGGGCAGGAGGCTTCGAGTCCGGGGCAAGAGTCTCCCACTCCTCCACAGCCACGGCGGCGTACTTGCCGTCCTTCTCGGAGGCATCGAAGACTGCGCGCAGGCAATTTGTTTTGATCTTTGCAAAGTTCACGTCGACGAAGCTGCGGACCGGCGTAGTGGGATAGCCGCTTGCTCCGGGCACCGGGGTCCAGGCGCCGTGCTTCAGGTACTCGAGGCGCCAGCTCGCAGGAGGAGCAACACCTTCCGCCGACCCTGCTGGATGATCGCTCCAGAAGACGATGCGCGCCCCGTTGAGCGTCACAGGCTTCGCCCACGCGTACTCTATCCACTGGCGCGGAGGGTTGTTGCGAGACCAGCTCCCCCACATGTCCGGCGGAAGCGGGTTCGGCCTCACGATACCGTCATTCAGGGCCTTGATCCAGTACTGCACGGGCACGGGCTCATTGCTGGCAGCAGGGTGAGCGGCCATCGCGATATTGCGCGTCGGCTGCGGAGGCGGTTGGGGCTCGTGCGTGGGTTTCACCTTCAGGATGCGTGCGGGCTTCACGCTGTCATCCCACTCCAGCTTGTCTATCGCCACACTGCGCCTGAAGTGCCCCCCGCCCTTTGCGTCGGCAGTGTGATAGACGAGGTACCACTGGCCCTTGAACTCGATGGCTCCCGGATGCGAGGTTGTCGACGAGACGGGATCGAGGATAACGCCCTGATAGGTCCATGGTCCGAGCGGCTTAGGTGCTGTGCCATACGCGATGCACGCGTGGTACACCGCTGGCGTGCACGGAGAGTCCGACCCGGCCTGGTTGTCAGCGTAGATCATATAGTACGTATCGCCGCGCCGCATCAGCCATGCGGCCTCGAAGAAGCCGGTGAGCGTACGCACTGTCACCACCGGTCCCTTGGGCGTCACCATGTCGCGCTCGAGTTCCACGCCGTGGAGCTGGCCGAAGGTGCCCCAGTAGAGGTACACGTGTCCGTCGTCATCCACCATGACCGTAGGGTCGATGTTCTGGATGTTGTTGGGCTCGGGCAGGGACTGCGAGACGATGGGGCCGGCGCGATGTGCGTCCTTCCACGGCCCGAGCGGGCTGTCCGCCACCGCCACACCGATGACGAAGGGATCGCGGTGCTCGCGCTCGCCTTCCTGCACGGGAGCATAGAGGTAAAAGCGATGATCCGAGCCCTCGACGATCTGGCCAGCATACGCATGGCCTGGCTTCGACCATGCGAAAATCGTCTCTGGCCGCAGGATGCCAGGGTAATGTTGCCACACATGCGAGGCGACGTCCTTCGTGGCGAAGATCTGCCATTCGTTCATTACGAAGTCATTGCGGTTAGGCGGGGCTTCATCGCGTCCGGCGAGGATGTAAAGCGTATCTCCGACGACCGCCGGAGCAGGGTCGGCGGAGTAATATGAGCCATCGGAGAGGATCGGATTTCCTGAGCTGTAGATCGTGTGCGGCTCCGGTTGGGCCGTCTGCGCGCGGACATGAGGGTAAAGCGAGGCAGCAGCGAACCAGACGGCGGCCTCGCCGATGAATATCGAGCTCCGCGCGAGACGATACCGCACAGAACGGTCCTTTCTGCTGCTTCGAATCCCATACTCCGAAAGGACACGGCTCAAGGCCCTGCCTTCCGGCTCGAAGTGACACGACAAACTACTCCGCGCTGATCTTCACCAGCACAACGCCGTGAGTTGGTACGATCGCGGTGAATCTCTCGCCTGCCATCCACGCGGCCTCATGCTTCCATAAGTCGCGCAGCGCGAGCTTCCTGCTGTTGAAGGACGCTGGAAGGCTTTCTCGCGGGAAGAACATCTCCGCCGTCGCGCTCGTGCGGTTGAAGAGCCCCACGACTACCGAGCCGTCCGCCAGCGGACGCATCAACGTCTCGAGTCCGTTCTTGCTCGAAATCGAGCCAACGGGCTTGTACCCGGGATCCTGGTCGATAGCGATAACCTCGCGGTTGAGCAGGATGTTCCTGGTCTCGTCCGTCATTGAGCGCAGGTCATTGCCGGCGATGAGTGGCGCCGCCAGCAGCGACCACAGGCTCATGTGGGTGCGATACTCATCGACGGTCATGCCGCCGTTGCCGATCTCCAGCATGTCAGGATCGTTCCAGTGCCCGGGCTTCGCATACGCAGCCAGTTTGATCTGGTCGAAGCCGATGCGGTCCATCGAATCCCAGCGGTCACTGATGTCGCCCGTGGTACGCCACAGGTTGCCGCCGGCCTTTTCGCCCCAGCCCGTCCATACCTGGGCGCGGCCGTACTCGCAGAGGCTGTAGATGATGTCCCGGTGCGTGGCCTGTAGAGCCTCACCCATCTCCTGGTAAATCGCCTGCAGCGTCGGAGCATCGTCCTTGTAGATGTCAAGGTCGCTGCAGAGGTCGTACTTCAGATAATCGATGCCCCATGCCGCGATGGTCTTTGCATCCTGCGTGACGTGCCCATAGCTGCCCTCATAGCCCGCGCAGGTCTTGGGCCCGGGCGAGGAGTAGATGCCGATCTTCAGCCCCTTGGAGTGCACATAGTCGGCCAGGGCCCTCATGTCCGGAAACTTCTTGTTCGGTATGAGATTGCCGTTCGCATCGCGGCCCAACTCCCACGTGTCGTCGATGTTGATGTACACATAGCCCGCGTCGCGCATGCCGCTTGCGACCATCGCATCGGCCATGCCTCGCACCGCGGCATCATCCACGCGGCCGGCGAACTTATTCCAGCTGTTCCAACCCATTGGAGGGGTCTTTGCGAGGCCGTTGTCGGGGAGCGTCTTGAGTGCAGGCAGCGGCAGCGCCGCCGGAGGCTCGGTGGCCTCCTTCGTCACCTTCTCAGCGACGGAGTGAATCTCGCCCATGCGGCCGTGGGTGGTCAGCATCAGCCTGCCGTTCTCCAGCGTGCCGTCGTAAGTGATGGGCAGCATCTGGCGGCGAGGCGGCTGCCCCGGAGGAGGAGGGGGAGGCACTGGCGGCACCGTAACGAAGTGCAGCGCCTCGTCCTTGAATGTGCCGGTGATAGGAATGCCCGCGGGCTTCCGGATCAGCTCGCCGGAGACCGTCTCGCCGCTCTGTTCGATGCGGAAGTACGTGTCGCGGAAAGTGCCGTCGCCGCTGTAGCTGGGGGTGCGTACATCCCAGTAGCCGGTGAGGTCTTGCGCGGCGGCAGCGCCGACAAACAACAGCAAGACGGCGGCCAGCAGAAAGGCGCGCGAAATTGTGAAGCGGCAAATCATGAAGGCTCCAAACGCACCCTGCGTCATGTCAGCTGGCCGGGGCAAAAGAAGGGGGAAGAAGAGGTGTAGAGTGGCCTGCAAACAATGAACACGACTGTGAATACTTTTTTGTATATATCAGAGCGCACGTGCATCTGAAAAGCGCAAAAATCATCTATGTTGTGGTCCTCTCGCAAACAGAGAAACGGCAGCGCCGATGTGCGCTGCCGCCGCGTTTCTTGCTGAGTTGAGAGTCAGGCGCTACCAAGCCTCCCCGCTCACCGAAGAATGTCGACGCGGTGCTGGCGGGCTTTGGGAATCTAGGCGAGCTTCGCTACGACCTCGAAGTGGCGAACGGCGTCGGGCACAATGACCACCGCCTCCCGATGCATACCTCCTACCGCACCAGGCTTGCCGTTAACGAGGACGCTCGCAAGGTTTTTGCCCTCCGGTGCGCGGAAGCTGACGTGCATCTCCTTCGGCAGCCTCCCAGGGCCTAACAGCCTGACGGTGGCAACGAGCTCATCGCCGCGCGTCTCCAGCCTGTAACTCACGCGGCCATAGCGGGTCGGGGCCTCTTCAATGGCGATCGACTTGCCGCTGGAAACCCACGCGCGCGGGATGGCCCGGCCGAGGTGCAGCACATCATTGTCACTGTCCTCGAAGACGAGCATCCAGCGCACGAGCACCGGAATGGTCTGCTGCGCCGGGATACAGAAGATGGCGCCCCCGCCCGTGATGCCTGAAACCTCGCCGGCAGTCCAGCTCCCGCGCGTGTGGTCGTGATAGCGGTGTGCGTAGAGGAAGAGGATGTACTCCTCGATGCGGCCAAGACGCAGCAGCATCTGCGCATAGCCATAGGAGATGAAGCCCAGGATGGCGCGGCCATTGGGGTTTGCTCGACCAACGTTGGCCACCACGCCCAAGGTCGTTGCACCGTAGGCGCGCATCGTGTCGATCACTGCGTTGGCTGTTGCCTCGGGCAGCACATTGGCCTGCAGCAGCTCCGCATAGCAGCGGTGCGACCACTGCTGCTCGCTGGGCCGCTCCTTCTCGAGCGCCTCACGGAAGGTATATGGCGATCCGGGCAACAGCGGCACATACACCGGCTTCATATCATTTCGCGTGTTGGCATCGAGGCTCTTGAGCAACTGCGCCTGCAGCCGCGTAGCGCGCCGCTCCCAGTCGTCGGTCTTCGTCGTGAAGCCCAGCTTGCGCCAGGTTGCAGCAAGCTCGCGCCAGCCACGCACGGCGAAGGCGCTGTTCGCGTAGTAGGACTTCCACCAGACCGAAGGATCGGGCGCAAGGCAGGCGTCTGACTCGCACCAGCCATGGATCAGCCCGTGTCCGCGGTCGATCTCGGGCAACGCAAGAGCCTCGTCCTGCAGCTCGGCAAGCATCGTTGCGATGCCTTCTATCTTCGCGCGATGCTTCGTCAGCATCGCGCGATCGCTGGTGAGGCCGTAGTACTGGGCGATAAGGAAGAGCGTGAGGCCGTACTGCGCGGTCTCCGGGCCGCGCATGTTGATCATGCCCTTTGCATCGGTAAAGTCCGAAAAGTAGTTGTCGAAGACATCGCGCGCGAGGTCGAACCGGCCGCACTCCATGTTCGCGTAGAAAGACATCGTAAAAATGTCCTGGAAGCCGTCGTACTCGGGACCGAAGTAGTCGCGGTCTACTGCACCGTACTTGGGATACGTGCCGCCGGGTCGCACCATCAGCTCCTTCACGAACGCATAGCGCACCATATTGGTCCAGCTCGCATCCGGCAGCGTAATCGCGCTCAGATCGCGCATCTGGCGCTCCCAGTATCCGGCGAAGACCAGCAGCGCACGGAAGAAGTCCTCGGGCTTCGGGTCCTGGCGGCGGCGCGTGTAGGCGGGATAGCTGTATCCATATTCCACCTTCATTACCTTGCCATCCTGCACATGCATGGTGCGGTGCCAGGTCTGCACGATAAAGCGATCTTTCGCAAGCACATCACCGAAGACGACGACCTCGTAGTAGCCGCCGGCATCGGCCGGCATCACCTTGCGCACAGCTGGCATCCAGCCGCCAATGAGGCCGTCGTGGCGCTGGTTGGAGCGCTCCTGCGTGAGTTCATGGAAGTACTGCACGGGGTGGTACGTACGCGTGTTCCCGCTGGGATATACAGGCATGGTGTCACTGCACTCGCGCGTGCCGACGAAAGTGTCCCACGACGGACGGTAGTTCGGATTCGGCGTGCGCGGATGTGCGGAGTGCATTGGCGGCGCGGCGTTGCGCACCTCGTCTTCGTCCGGGTCGCCCTGTGCGAGCAGCTTGTCTGCAAGGAGGTCCGGCCCAGCCATGCCGATGTCCTTGATGTCGAGCCCAAGGTGCTGCGGGTCATCGGAGGCGAAGCTCGCTTCAGCGGTTTTGGTCAGCACACGTGCACGGCCCGAGACTGAGACCAAGGTGATGGATCCATCGCGTGTGCGCAGGTCCTCATACGCCTTCCACGTCTCACCCTCGTGCGCGAAGCTGCAGACTAGTGTGTGGCCGCTGATATCCACTTTGCTCGCCGAAACGATACCCAGCGTTGTATCGGTGTGGGCTGGGGCAGAGGGCCTCTGCGGCGCGTCCTTCTGCTCGGCGAGTGCGGTAAGGGTGTTGGCAGCGGCAGCGCTCGCCGCCATTGTCTGCAGGAACCTGCGTCGATCCATGAGGCACGTCACCTTTTCTTTGCGAGGTCGGACCTCGCGCGCGATCTTTTACGGTGGATGTAGGTTAAAGATGCGTGTGGCGCGGCCAGCGAGTCTTGTAGTCGCAAATAATGCGGAGGGCCCCAGATGTTTTCCGGGTCAGTGTCTCGCAAGGGGCTCCGCTTGTGAAATCTTTATACATGTCTGCGACGTTGTATACAACTTCGAATTCATTTATCTTGATTTTCGGCTCGACGACCGCACTTCGATGCACCACAGGCATACGGGCTTGCGCCCGGAAGGAGCTTCAAAATGCGTCCCACGACCTCTTCGATCTCCCGGCGGCGGCTGCTGAAAATGGCCAGCGCAGGCACTGCCGGTGCTCTGCTGGCTCCGCACGTTGCGCCCGGAGCGCCGGCGGAAGCTCCCATTGCCGCCCACTCCACCCGTGCACCGCAACTCCGCATCGGGGACGCAGGCACACAGATCCACATCACCGCAGTCACGCCGCAGATGCTGCGCATCACGGTCTCTGCGATCGAAGAGAACATCGACCTCTTCTACGACGACGGCAGCCTGGTCCCCCGACGCTACCATCCGCCGCTGCACACCCAGCGCGCCGACCAGTCCGCGCAGCCCTGCGAGCACGCGTGGGGAAGATACTCCTTCCGCGTGGAGACCGCACCGCTCCGCGTCAGCGTGCAGCACCCGCAGCGAGACCTCGTGCAGCGGCTTACCTTCCACCCCGAGATCAACCAGGTGCACTTCGAGTTCGGCGGAGCGCCTGTCTACGGCTTGGGGCCGGGCACGTACCCGCTTGATCGCCGCGGCACCAAGGACATCATGCGCAATGGCGCCGGTGATGACTTGCGCCTCTTCGGCGCGCGCAACCCCATCCCGTGGCTGATGGGCAAAGGCTGGGGACTCTACTTTCACCTGCCGACCGGGCAGTTCGATCTGAGCGGAGAGAGCGGCATATGGAGGCCCAGCGATGTGGCACGCTCACAGGACATCTTCCTGATGGTGGGCGAGACGCCCGCCGAGTTGCTTCGCCAGTACGCCGAACTCACCGGCTACCCGCACCTGCCCGCACGCTGGACGCTCGGTTTCCAACAGTCGCACCGCACGTTGGAAGACCGCGCGCAGATACTCGACGAAGCCCACACCTTCCGCGAGAAGAAGCTTCCCTGCGACGCGATGATCTACCTCGGCACGGGCTTCTGCCCTTCGGGCTGGAATACCGGGCACGGCTCGTTCACCTTCAATAGCGCGGTCTTCCCTGACCCGCAGCAGGTCCTGCGTGAGTTCCACGAGCAACAATTCAAGGTCGTGCTGCACGTGGTGAACCCTCCGGAGACGCTGCACGGAACGGTACACGACTCCGGCGCAGCCGCGAGTATTGCGGGCGACGCCGCCAACTACTGGGCACAGCATGAACCTTTTGAGCACCTCGGCGTCGACGGCTGGTGGCCGGACGAGGGCGACGTGCTTCCCACGCCCTCGCGGCTGGCGCGCAACCGCATGTACTGGGAGGGTGGCCGCAAGATCCGTCCGGACCGCCGGCCCTTCGCGCTGCACCGCAACTGCTATGCGGGTATCCAGCGCTGGGGATGGCTCTGGTCCGGTGACACGAACTCCACCTGGAAAACGCTGGAGACGCAGATCATGGAGGGCATCAACGCGGGACTGAACGGCGTGCCGTACTGGGGCACAGACATCGGCGGCTTCGTGCCCACGCGCGAGTTCACCGCCGAGCTCTTCGTGCGCTGGTTCCAGTTCGGCGCGTTCTGCCCGTCGTTTCGCTGCCACGGACGCACCTGGCAGTTGCGCCGCCCATGGGGATGGAACACCGGAAGCTATGGCCCGTCGGAGATGGGACCGAACGCCGCGGCATTCCTGCCCAAGCCCGAGGACCTGCACAACGCCGCGGTCGAGCCCATCTGCCGTAAGTTCCTCGAGACGCGCTACAGGCTGCTCCCCTACCTTTACTCCTCAGCGTACGAGACGCACACCACGGGCATGCCGCTGATCCGCAGCCTGGGGTTGGCGTACCCGGATGACGCGCGGGCATGGGCTACAGTCGATGCATACCTCTTCGGCCCAAGCCTGCTGGTGGCCCCCGTTTTCGAGCGCGGCGCAACCTCGCGTGCCGTCACGCTTCCTGTCGGCGCATGGTGGGACTACTGGACGAACAAGCGTCTCGACGGGGGACGCAGTGTCACGCTAGAGGCGGCTCTCGATGTCATGCCGCTTTTGGTGCGCGCCGGATCGATCGTTTCGACTGGCCCTGTGAAGCAGTACTCCGATGAGCTCCTCAGCGGGCCTGTGCAACTGACGGTCTATCCTGGCGCGAATGGATCGTTCACTTTCTACGATGACGACGGCCAGAGCTTCGCCTACGAGCGCGGCGACTTCGCCGAGATCGCCATGCATTGGGACGATGCCGCGACGACGCTCACGCTGCACCACGCGAAAGGCTCACGCTCGCAGTCTCGCCGCTTCCGCGTGAAACTTGTTGATGGTCCCGAGAAAACAGTGACCGTGGGTGCGGGAAGCGCCGCAGTAAGGCTGAGCTAGAGACCAGCTCTCCCGCGCCCGTCACGTGTGATCCGAGGTGTAGCTAGTTCGCTGTGGTTCCTTCGGCCGGCTTCTGGGTAAACAGACGGACGCCAAAGACCGGTCCGGCCGTCGAGCGTCCCTTCGGCACAAAGCGCACCTTGACGCTTGTCTTATCCTTCGTCAGCTCCTCCGGCACGGGATATTCCATGTCGAAAAACTTGCCGGGCTTGTCATTCTTCAGCTGCTGCGAGGCCAGTAGCTTATTGTCGATGAGGATGTCGAAGGTGTTGCCTCGTTCCTCGCCCCAGTAGGTGGCCAGCAACACCAGAGGACCAGGCTTGGCCTGCATAGTGAACTCAAAGTAGCCGCCGGCGCGAGCATCGCGGCCATGGCGTCCGCGATAGGTTACTGGGTAACTGATCTCCGAAATGAGGTTGTGGTCGCGCTCGGGCTGCATCTCGCCTAGGTGCATTGCATCCACGGAGCGAGCAGCAATGTCGCGCTGGTGCGACTGCTCGGCCAGGAGCGCGGCCTCCTCGACCTTCCACTCTGCATCGGTGAAGCGCTTGAAGTACACCGCGCTGCGGCGCTGGTACTGGCCATAGAACGGCACAAAGGTGAGGTCCCCAGGCCGCACCACGCCGTGCGTCTCGTAGGAGACACGCTCAAGGGCTGGCATTTGCTTGAAGCCTTCGAGTAGATCCGAGCCCACCATCGAGGGGTCGGGACTATTCCACTCCTGCGAGACCGGGCCGAGGTCCGCGGCCATCACCATCGGCCCGCGCAGCACAGCGATGGTGTTCACGTCTCCCGGAGCGGACTCGATGCGCAGCTCGAGCGGCAGCGTGATGGCCACCGCATCATATTGCTTCCAGGTACCGCTCACCACGGCGTATCCGTTGGTCATCACAGGCGTCACAGCCGCTCCGTTCACCGTCACCTTCGCGTTACCCTTGGCCCATCCCGGCACGCGAAGTGCAATGGCGAACCTCCTGGACTTCTTCAGACTGGTAAATGTGAGCTGCGCCTCGGGCTGGGTGGGGTACTTCGTCTCGAGCTTCAGCTTCGCGTCATGCGTTGCCCACGCGGCTTCGGCGGGGATGTAGAGGTTGACGAGCAGCGTGCCCTCGCCCTCCCAGAAGATCGATTCGCCGTGCTTGGAGTGGCTCTCCATGCCTGTACCGACGCAGCACCAGAAGTCATCGCGCTTCGGGCTGGAGTAGCCGCGGCGTGAGCCGGTCATCAGAGGCGTCATGTAAGTGAGGCCACCGGTCGAGGGATCCTGCGCGGCCATCACGTGGTTCAGGTGCGCGCGTTCGTAGTAGTCGAAATACGCGGCGTTGGGACTCCAGCTGTAAAGGTGCCGCGTGAGCTTGAGCATGTTGTATGTGTTGCAGTGCTCGCAGGTCTGCTCGGTGATGTGCTGGGCGATGGTGTCCGGCGCGGAGAAGTATTCGCGGTCTGCATTGCCGCCGATCACATAGCTGTGGTGCTGTGTGACCGCAGTCCAAAAGAACTGTGCGGCCTTGCCGGGCTCCGGCTGGCCGCTGAGTTCGTGGATGCGTGCGAGGCCGATGAGCTTAGGCACCTGCGTGTTGGCATGGAAGTTGGCCAGCTTATCTTCGCCGGCCTCAAGCGGGTCGAGCATGCGCTTGTCGTAGATGCGTTGTGCCACGCCCAGCCAGCGCTTGTCGCCGGTCTGCGCGGATAGTTCGGCAAAGATCTCGTTCAAACCCCCGTATTCGGTGTTGAGCATCCGCTGCATCTGCTCGTCGCTGAGTGCCGCGAAGACCTTCGCAAAGTACTTTGCTAGCCCTGTGGTGACTTGGAGCGCGGTCGGATTGCCCCACGCCGCGCTTACGTCCAGCAGTCCCGCCATGACCTTGTGCACGGTATAAAACGGTGACCACGAGCCGTTGAGATCGAAGCCGCCAGAGCGGATGTCGCCCTGCATCACTTCGTGGAAGATGATCTCGCCATCGACGATGGGACCGCCCTTGACCTTTCTGCCGAGCGCGCCGACATATCCTGTACCGCGCGCGCTCTGGGCCCGCGCAAGCTCCGACACGATGTAGTTCGCACGTTCCTTGCACGGCTCATCACCGGTCTGCTGATAGGTGAGTACCAGCGCGGAGAGATAGTGGCCTAGCGTGTGGCCCGCAATCGTGTCACTCTCCCAGCCGCCGTAGATCTCGCCCTTTGGCGGCAACCCAGCATACTGCATAAAGTTATGCAGCAGGCGGTCTGCGCTGAGGCTGAGGAGGTAGGTCCGGTTTACCTCCACGGCGGTCGCGTAATCAGAGGGCAGCAGCCGCACCGCGGAGAGAGGCAGCGGTTTCGCGGTGGACGGCAGCGGCGGAGCAACGGTCGCACGGGCCACCACCGGTGAGGCGCTGACAGCTGCCATCGCTGCTGCGCTCTTCATAAAGTGTCGACGATTGGTATGCATCAATGAGTCCTTTGGTGTCGGCCGGTACACATAGGAATAAGTGGAGGCTGCTCTTGAAGACAAAAGCTGATGCAGCGTGGAAAGTCCGCTGCATCAGCCGTGAGACGTCCTTCCAGATCATTTGGCAGTTCTGCCAATGCTAGAAGGTGAAGTTGGCGCGCAGTTCGATCTGGCGAGCGCCAGTGACGATGCTCGACGTACCAAAGCCGGTGGACTGCAGCGTACCGGAAGGCGTTCCCCACGTGGGATGGTTCCACACGTTGATGAACGCAGCCTGCAGGTTCGTGGCGACGTTCTCCCTGATCGGAATCAGCTTGGAGAGCTCCATATTCTGCGTAAAGGTCTTGGGACCATGGAGCCACACGACGCTGCCGATCGTACCGGGCGTAGTGTTGGGACCCAGGATTGAATAGTTCGCCGTACCACCCGATGCGCTCGAGAACAGAGAGGGGTCGAACGCCAGGGCCGTCGTGTGGTGCGGAACATAGTGGATCCCGACCTTTTGCTGGAGCTGATTCGGCGTTATGCCGTTCAGCGCCACGCCACCATCGTACTGATTGAAGGTGTCGTAGCCGCCGGTGAGAAGGAACGGGTTGCCAGTCTGATAGCCAATGACCGTGCCCAGCGTAAAGCCGCCGAAGATCTGGTTCTCCAGGGAGTTTCTGTGGAGGAACGGCTTGGTCTTGCCGAAGGGCAGCTCATAGGTGCCGTAGCCGTGGAAGATGTGGCGCAGGTCAAAGGACTGCGGTACGTAGGACAGGCCTCGGTTGCGGAGCGTGTAGAAGTTGTCCAGCGTCGCCAGGTAGTCGTTGTTGTTGGTGCCGAATCCCAGCGTCTTACCGTAGGTGTAGTTGAAATCGCCCTGTAAACCGCGCCATGGAGCCATGCGCAGGTCTACCTGCAGAGCGTTGTAGTTGGAATAGGCGGCATCCGTCATGTATTGCGTGTTCTGACCGGGAGCATACGGGTTGGCCTGGAAGAAGTTGATGGGATAACCCGCGCCGCCGCCCTTGAACTTCGCGTTCACACCGCAGGGCGCGAAGGAAGAGCCTACCAGAGCGCAGAAGTAAGCCGGAGTGGATTGACCGTTGCCCGCTAGCTGACGGGCAAACGAGCCGGCTGCGCCATGCTGCAGATAACCGATGAAGGTGGGGCTCTTGTAGGCCGACGAAGTGTTTGCAAAGGCCGCATCGATAATCGGCGTCTTGATGCCGCCCACATCGCTGAAGCTCTTATTGCCGCTGGCGGCCAGGTTCGCCTGCGCGTTCTTGAAGTCGGTCAGGAAGCCATTCTCAAAGATGTTGACTTCGTTGTAGTTGAGCGTCGTCCAGTTGTGGATGGTGCGATTTCCGTTGTAGCGGATCTCCAACACCGTGTTGTGGAAGATCGAACGCTGGATACCGAAGTTCCACGACTCGGTGTACGGCATGCGGATGTTGGACTTGATGCCCTCTACAGGAACGCCGGAGTTGATGAACGTAAAGTTCGTTAGCGGAGCCGTGGTGGGAAAGGTTACCGGGTTGTAGGCGAACGCTGGGAGTGCATCCCCATAGGCCACGGAGCCTGGCGTGAAGGTGCCGGTAGCGCCCGTGGTGTTCGCCGTAAGGGCGAAGGTCTGGTAGTACAGGAGCGCCTGTGCAGACGAGGCGTCCCAGTAGAACTGATAGGGCTGTGTGAAGTTACGTAGGCCGAAGCCGACGCGGATCGAGGTGGCGTCGTCGCCCAGGATCCTGCGCCACAGACTGCCAGCCGCCGTGTGCGGATTCCAGTTGAGCGCAACCTGCGGCTGCGGAGTCTTGTAGAAGCCTTGGAACGGACGCGGATTGAGAACGAAAGTGGGACTGAGGTTGCCACCGAGCGCGCCTGGCTTGAAAAGATCGCCCGCGGCGGTGGGACCGAGAATGCTGTCCAGCCTGGCGTTGTGGTACGCGGCCTTCACGTCATGCGGGTCGACGACGAAATCCCAGCGCAGGCCGTAGTTGATCGTAAGGTCTGGGCGAACCTTCCAGGAGTCCTGAGCCCATATACCGGTCGCCAAAGCGACTTCATCAAGGTTGAAGGAGTGGGGCTGGTAGCTTTGGGTCTTCGGATCGTACCCCTGGCTGCCGCTTATGCTGGAGATGCGGCCCGCGAGAATGGCATAGATCTGCCAGGCCTCGCTCTGGACTGAACTGTATGCCGAGGAAGTTCCGGGCAACGTGCCGCCATTGCCGTACTGGTCCCCCAATGTAAAGGCGTTCTGTGCTGGGTCACCCGTAACCAGTCCGAAGTTGATGTTCGGGAAGCCCACCGGAGGGTTGTAGTAGTGGTCCTGCTCACGATAGCCCTGGAAGCCAAGGTTGATGCTGTGCGAGCCCTTTTCGTACGTGATGCCGTTCGACAGACTGAACACGGGGTACTCGTAGCCGGTCGGCAGCGAGTAGTTGAGGCCGGACATGCGGTTGGCGTAGTTGCCCGAAATGTTGTTGTCCCCCGTCATGTTAAAGAAGACCGGCGGCGTGTTCTGCCAGTTCGGCGCGGCCCCGCCGACGAACTGCTGCTTGCTGTACATGAAACCGAACTTAAACTGGTTGATCAGCTTCGGAGTGATGATGTAGTCGAGTCCATAATTCGTGTTGAAGTTGCGCGTGAAGTTGTTTCCATTCTGGTTGGCAAAGGAGGAACCGGGGAACGGCGCGGGATAGCTTCCCACCGGGTTGCTTTGCGTCATGAGCCACGACATGTACATGCGCACCTTGTCGTTGAGGTTGTAGTCCAGGCGTGCCACGGGATAGTAATTCGTCTGGGCCCCAGGGACGTTGAAGAACACCTCTGTCAGATTCGGATCGGAATAGCTGGCCGTCTTCAGCCCATTGGACGCGCTAAGGGCATTCTGGATCAACTTGTTCACCGAGGGGTTGATGGTGCTCGGAAGGCTCGCGCTGTAATTACTCGCCAACTGGAACAAATTGACGGTGTAGGTCTTAGTCGCTTTGTGGCTGGGATCGCTCGGATCTAGCGCCGTGTAGGTATAGTTTCCGTTCACAACCGAGGTCGGGAAGATGTTGTTCGCAACCGTCTGCGTGCCCGGTTGCTTGAACTCGGCATAGGTGCCGAAGAAGAACAGCTTGTTCCTGAAGACCGGGCCGCCAACGCTGACGCCGAAGTCATGCTGGATGAGCTTGGTCTTGCGCTGGCCCGAGACATCGTTGGTCCAGGAGTTTGCATTCAGGCCGTCGTTGCGGAAGTCATAGTAGGCGCGGCCGTGGAACTGGTTACTGCCCCGGCGGGAGATGTAGTTGAGCTGCATCGTAGCAGTGCCGAAGCCATTGCCAAGGCTCAGGCCGTCGGTTACGACGCTGACCTGCTCGAAGGACTCAATACGCGGAGAGACCGAGGTAGCAATGGTCCCCTGATACTTGGTACGGCCGTTGTTGGCCACCGCGCCATCGATGTTGGTGCCCTCCGCCGGCTCGGGCAGACCGTTCCAGGTGCCGCTGTAGCCGGCGGTGAGTTGCGTGAGGCCGGAGATGGCGCGACCGGAGATCGGAAGGTTGTCGATGTCCGTGGTATTGATGACGGTCCCGACCTCCGTTGATGTTGTCTGCAGCAGCGCGTTGGCTTGCGCACTGACGTTGACCGTCTGCGTGACCGCGCCTACCGACAGCGACACGGCGAGCGTCGTCGTCGCCGAACTTTCAACCAGTACGTCATCGTAGACCGTCGTTTGGTAGCCTTCGCGCGAAACGGTGAGCCGATACGTGCCAATGTTCAGGTTGACGAAGTTGTAAAGACCCTTGGAATCCGTGGCCGCGGTGCGCAGGCTGTTAGAACGGCTTTCGACGAGTTCGAGCTTCGCGTTCGGAATAAGTGCTCCCGAGCTGTCCTGAACCGTTACCGCAACTGTCCCCTGGTTGCCGGACTGGGCCAGCAACTCAAGCGGCAGCGAAATCAAGAGCGCAGTCAGACAGAGCAGTATCCGGCTGGCCGTGCGCAAAGATGTCAATGTCATATGACCTCCCGCAATTGAATGCAACCGAAAGTACTGAAATTCGCGTAATCAACGTGGCTGTAACAGGCAGGGGATCCGCAAAAACCTCGAGAACCGCGTCGAATCTCGCGTCTTGGAGTGATTAAGTTGTATTCATTTGTGTATTCAATGTCAACGAAAGTTTTGCAGATGTGACGAGTTTCTCGCCCACATTGATGGATACGCGCATCCGCGAAGAAGCTCATGCGCCGGTTTGCCCGCAGCAAAGGAAGAAGCAGGATTTCCGCGAAGTACCGCGCTCTCCGGCTCCGCGCCTTACGTTTCAACGCTATAGCGCCCCCCTCTAGACAATCGGGGACTTCGTGCGTACATTTTCGTATACAACCTCTGCATGGGGATCGCTTTCTCCGTTGGCCTCCGCAACACCAGAAGCAAATGATGTTCCATGCTGGCGGCAAAGCCTAAGCGCAGGTCAAAACCACGCACTTTTCAGAGGATCCCCGCATCCGCGGGCTGATGAGCGCGACGTCTGCGGCAGAGAAGTCGATTCAATTTGGTGAAAGGAGTCAAAGATGAACCCCGTCGATCCGTGGACCCGGGAGAATGTGACCGCACCAACCCGCAGCGGTGTCAATCGCAGACACTTCCTCGCCGGGGCAGCCGGCACTGCCCTGGTGGCAACGCTGGGCCGTTCTCGCGCGCTGGCGGCGGCAGTCGACAACAGTATCACCGTAAACCTGGCCAAGGTGGCTACACCCTCCGCGTCATTCACCTCGGGGGACACGAAGCTCTCGGCGCTGAACGACGGATTCGATCCGCGCGGCTCACGCGACCGCAGCCACGGAGCCTTCGGCACCTGGCCGCACACCGCGCCGCAGTGGGTGCAGTATGAGTGGTCCAGGCCCGTCACCACGGACCGCATCGACATCTATTGGTGGGCAGACGGCCAGGGCGTGGCAGTGCCGGCCTCCAGCAAGATCGCCTACTGGAACGGTTCGGCATTCGTGCCGGTAGCGAACGCAAAGGGCTTGGGCCTGGACGCAAACAGTTACAACACCACAACCTTCGATACGGTGACCACCGACAAGCTGCGGCTCGAGATCACGTCGGACGGCACGCACGCGATCGGCATTCTGGAGTGGAAGGTCTACAGCTCCGGCCTGGTGCCGCTGTTTCCTCCGATCGTGGAAGCAGGTGTGGACCGGTCCGTAGTGCTGGGCGGCAAAACTTATCTCACCGGTAAGGCCGACTGGCTGGTGCCTCCGGCGACACAGCAAGTGCGCTGGTCGAAGGCATCGGGGCCAGGCAACGTGGCCTTCGCAGATGCGAGCGCACCCGAGACGACGGCGTCCTTCTCCGTTCCGGGCGAGTATGTGCTCGAACTGGCGGCCTTCGGCGAAAAGGAAAACAGCATCTCGAAGCTGGTCGTTCAGGCAGAGCTTGCCCCGCCGAAGCAACGCCTCGACGTGGTCTACACCACGCGCTACTCCATCAATAGCCCGATGTGGAACGAGCGCGCGAAGACCCTGATCGTCAACTGGATCCCGCACTGCATCGAGATGTGCGAGCGCACCGACCTGAAGCAGGGCCAAGGTGGTCTGGACAACTTCATCGAAGCCGCAAAGGCTCTCCGTGGCGAGCCGCACGGCAAGCATAAAGGCTACGTCTTCTCCAACGCGTGGGTGCACCAGACCATCGAAGCGATGTGCATCGCGCTGATGGTGGATGCGCAGGGAGTCCAGAGCATCCTCGCGGCGCAGCAGCGGATGAAGGAGACGATGGAGCGCTGGATCCCCATCGTGCTCGCCGCGCAGGAGCCTGATGGCTACATGCAGACGGCCTACACGCTTGCCGACCGCAAGGAGTGGCCGGAGCACTGGATGCCGGAACACCGCGGCAACCACGAGGGCTACACTGCGGGTTACTTCATCGAGTCGGCGATAAACCACTACACGCTGACCAACGGTCAGGATCTGCGGCTCTATAACGCGGCGAAGAAGCTGGCCGACTGCTGGGCAGCTAACATCGGCCCCGGCAAGAGGGAGTGGTTCGACGGCCACCAGGAGATGGAACAGGCGCTGGTGCGCTTCGGCCGCTTCGTGAACGACCAGGAGGGTCACGGGCGCGGTGACGCGTACATCGTTTTGGCCAAGTTCCTGCTCGACTCGCGCCGCGGTGGGCAGGAATACGACCAGAGCCACCTGCCCCCGGGCCGCCAGTACGAGGCCGTCGGGCACGCTGTTCGCGCGGCTTACTTCTACTCCGGCATGGCCGACATCGCAGCCGAGACCGGCGACCAGGACTATCAGAGCGCAGTGCTGAGCCTGTGGGACAACATGGTGAACAAGAAGTTCTACGTCACTGGCGGCATCGGCAGCGGCGAGACCTCTGAGGGCTTCGGTCCGAACTACTCACTACGTAACGAGGCGTACTGCGAGTCGTGCTCGAGTTGCGGCCTCATCTTCTTCCAATACAAGATGAACCTCGCTTACCATGACGCGCGCTATGCGGACTTGTACGAACAGACCATGTACAACGCTCTGTTCGGCGCGGTGGATATGAATGGCAAGAACTTCTGCTACACCAACCCTCTGGTCAACACTCAGCGCACGCCGTGGCACGTTTGCCCGTGCTGCGTCAGCAACATCTCGCGCACGCTGCTGATGGTGCCCACCTGGAGCTACACCAAGGGCCCGAGCGACGTGTATGTGAATCTATTCATCGGAGGCCGCGTGGATGTGGGCAAGGTGGCCGGCACCAACGTACAGATGGTGCAGAAGACCGAATATCCATGGAAGGGCGCGGTGGCCATTGCCGTAAATCCGGATGAGGCGAAGACCTTTACCATACACGTGCGCGTGCCCAACCGCTCGACCTCCAAGCTCTATACCGCGACTCCTGTTGTGAGTGGGCTGAAGATGCTGCGCGTCAACGGCAAGGCGGTGACCCCGCACATCGAAAAGAGCTACGCTGTGATTACGCGGCGCTGGACGAAGGGCGACACCATCGAGCTTGAGATGCCCATGGAGGTGCAGCGCCTCAAGGCCGACCCGCGTATCCACGCAGACGCAGACCTCATCGCACTGCAGTACGGCCCGCTGGTCTACAACGTGGAGACTGCAGACCAGCAAAGCCTGGATCTCGCGCTAAGCAACGAGCCGTTGAAGACAGAGTGGCGTCCGGACCTGCTGGGCGGCGTGATGGTCATCATCGGCAAGTGGCAGGACGGCACGCCGATGCTGGCGATTCCCAACTACGCTCGCATGAACCGGGTTGCGCACGATCGTCCGGACTTCGCCGGTGACGGCTCGGTGAACTACTCTCCGGGCGCAACGGCAAGCACAGCGAACAGCAATGCCAATGCAAACGCCAACAGCTTCCAGGGCTCGACGACTCCGGGCGCGGCCAATCAGGTCCCGGCGCAACGGAGACGGTTCCAGCGCAAGATCGATTCCAAGGTCTGGATGCAGTCGCTGGCATAGAGCGGTTTCACCGAAAGCGGAAGAGCCACGACCCTTGGGGTGGCTCTTTTGTGCGGTTGAGAAGGCACCTATGCCTTCGCGGGCAACTTCAAGTCACCGTTCCAGAGCTGCGGTATATTACGCGGGTTGGCGTCTTGCAACTCAGGCGGCAGTGCAAACTGCGGGAATCCTTGATAGGAGACTGGTCGCGCGAAGCGCAGGATGGCAAGGCTACCCACCGAGGTCGAGCGGCCATCCGAGGTGGCCGGATACGGGCCCCCGTGCACCATCGCCTGGTTCACCTCCACGCCCGTGGGGAAGCCGTTGACGATGACGCGGCCCACCTTCGTCTCAAGGATGCGCAGCAGCTCTGCATTCCTCGCGAGGTCTTCGTCGGTTGCGAGCACCGTCGCCGTTAGGTGCCCCTCCAGACCGTGCGCGGCGGCCAGCATCTGCTCGCGCGAGTCGCATTGCACCAGCAGGGTCGTCGGCCCGAAGACCTCCTCGGCAAGGTGCTCGTCCGCGAGGAACCTTGCGCACGGAACTTCAATCAAGGTGACTTGGGCTGAGAACCCCTCACCTTTGGCAGCCCCGCACGCGAGGATGAGTTCTCCGCGGGCCTCTACCTGCCTCCTGAAAACCGATGCAATGCCCTCGGTGAGCAGGTGGAAGCTGCCACTAGCCGCGACCCTCTCCCGCAGTCTCTCCGTGAAGGCCGTCGCCTTCGCTTCCTCCGCAAAGACCACGCCGGGCTTGGTGCAGAACTGTCCGCCGCTCAGCGTGAACGAAGCGAAGAGGCCCGTGGCCAGCGCGTCGGCACGCTCCGCCAGCGCACCCGGCAGGATGAAGACCGGGTTCGAGCTGCCCATTTCCGCGTAGACCGGGATCGGCTCCCTGCGCTTCGCGGCGAGGTCCATCAGCGCGCGACCTCCGCGAAAGGATCCGGTGAAACCGACGGCCTTGACTCCCGGATGCTCTACCAGCGCCGCGCCGGTACTGTGCCCCGCGTCGAAGAGCAGCGAGAAGCTGCCCGAGGGAAAGCCCGCAGCCGCCACGGCTGCGTTGACGATGTGACCGACGAGCTCGCTCGTGCCCGGATGAGCGGGATGCGCCTTCACAATGACTGGATTGCCCGCAGCTAGCGCCGAAGCGGTGTCACCACCAGCGACCGAGAAGGCCAGAGGGAAGTTGCTCGCCCCGAAGACCGCCACCGGCCCCAACGGGCGCAGCATGGAGCGGATGTCGGGTTTCGGCGGCACGCAGTTGGGTTCAGCCGTATCGATGCGCGCGTTGAGCCATGCTCCCTGCTCTGCAACCGAGGCGAAGAGCCGGAGCTGACGGCTTGTGCGCGCCACCTCGCCAGTGAGCCGCGGACTCGGCAGCGCCGTCTCGCTCGTCGCGCGCGCGATAAGCTCCTCCGCCGCGGCGTCGAGGCCATCAGCGATGGCGCGCAGCAGCCGTGCACGGTCAGCCCCGGAGCTGCTGGCGAGGAACTCCGCCGCGTCCTGCGCCGCTCGAACGGCGTGATCCACGTCCTCAAGCGAGACCGAGTGATACGCAGGCTCGAGTGCCTTGCCGTCGAGCGGGTTGAATGCAAAGAATGCGGCGTCACCGCTGAATGTCGCTGTGACTCCGGCGATCAGAGAACGACCCTGGAACCGGCCCTGTGGCATCAGGCCTCCTGCGGTACCTGGAAGTCCGTGGAGCGCACCGCAGGCCGAGTGGCGAGCGCGCGGCGTAGAGTCTGCTGGGCCTCTTTGAGGTCCGTACCCGCGAGCTCTAAGCGCGGTGGGCGCACCCGCGCGGAACCGCAGCCCATCTGCTCCTGCACCCACTTGATGAGCTGCACGAACTTCACTACCGTGTCCATCCGCAGCAACGGCAGGAACCACTTGTAGAGCTCGAAGAGCTCCTTGAACTTGCCGGCCAGTGCGAGGTCATACAGCTCCACGGATTCGCGCGGGAAGGCGTTGACCAGTCCGGCTACCCAACCTCGCGTTCCGCCAGCGATCGCCTCCACGATGATGTCGTCCACGCCGACCGAGATATGCAGGCGGTTACCAACCACCTCTCGGATGGCCATCGCGCGGCGGGCGTCCGAGCTAGACTCCTTCACCGCAACGAAGTTCTCCACATCGGCGGCGAGATCAGCCATGTTCGCGGGAGTGAAGTCCGTCTTGTAAGCGATGGGGTTGTTGTAGAGCATGCAGGGAAGGCCGGTCGCGCCCATCACGGTAGCCACGTGCGCCTTCATCTCGCGCCAGTCGGAAGCGTAGACGTAGGGCGGCAGGACCATCAGACCACTGCAACCGGCCTGCTCGGCCTCCTTGGCCTGGCGCACAGCTTCGTTCGTGGAGAGCGAGGAGACGCCAGCTACGACGGGTGTGCCCTTGGCCTGTGAGGCTCTCACTGCCGTGCGCAGGATCGCGCACTTCTCCGTCTGTTCGAGCGTGGCGCCTTCTCCCAGCGAGCCCAGCATCACAAGGCCGCTACAGCCGTTCTCCAGCAGCCACATCATGTGGCGAAACAGCAAGTCGTGGTCGACCGTGAAGTCGGCGTTGAAGGGGGTGGTCACGGCAGGGTGAACGCCTGTCCAGTTCATCGAGTGGTCTCCTGTGAAAGGGAATGGGAAAGTTCTTCTTGAGCCTGCGGTGCAGAACACATTGCCGCGACTGGAATTGGAAACAGGGGCGGACGGACAGAAGCGTTACGCCAGCCAAAGAGGGTCTCCAGCGCGGGGCCGCAGATGCGTCCCTGACAGGGCCCCATGCCGCAGCGCGTTTGAAGCTTTGCGTCGGTCCAGCCTCCGTGCGGCGTCGACCGCGCCTTCAGGTCCGCAAAACGAACATCCTCGCAGCGGCATACGATGGTCTCCGGCGCGGGCAGCAAGCGCAGCTCAGGCCGCAGCGCGAAGGCGCGCGCCATCGCACGGCCGAAGGCAGCCTCTGCATCACGTTTCGCATGGAGGTGCGATGCCGTGTTGCCCGCAGCACTGAGGCCGGCGATCTCGCCCTCGATCAGCGCCCCGTCGACGCCCGCGATGCCCGTCAATTCCCCGGCACAATAGACACCGGCGAGACTGGTCTGCTGATCGGCATCGACCTCAACACCGTCCGCACCGATCCGGCAGCCCAACAACGAGGCCAGCTCCGTGTTGGGTACCAGATGGAAACCGCATGCCAACAACTCGCATGGCTCCATCCACGTTCTTGAGCCATCGGTGAGCCGTACGCCCGTGATCGCTTGCATACCCTCAACCGCCATCGGCCAGCAGCCCGTGCGATACGGCACGCCCGCCAACTCCATGCGGAGATGGATGCCTTGCAGAATCTTGCGCGGGCGCGTGATCAACGAGGCTGTAAACAGTGCAAGCCGGAACATCGAGGTCTGCTCGGCGACAGTGACGATCTCAGCGCCATCCCGCCGAAGGTGCGCAGCCACGGCCAGCAGTAAAGGTCCAGCACCCGCGACGACCACACGCTTCCCGCGTACGTCGTATCCTCCACGCACATGGGCCTGCAGCCCGCCCACACCAAAAACCCCTGGAAGCGTCCATCCAGGGAACGGCAAGAAGCGCTCCCGCGCCCCGGTGGCAAGGATGAGCTTGTCGTACTGGAAGGTCTCCAGCACCTGTCGCTCTGCAGCCCACGCCTGCAGCTCGCCGCTCTGCGGTACATCGACCACCTGGCGGCCGGAAAAGAGCTCAGCGCCGGAAAGCGTGAAGGCCTCCGCGACTCGCCCCCGTTCACGGTCCTCGTGCGCGGCCCCAAAACCCACTCGCCAGATCTGCCCACCGGCGCGCACATTGTCGTCCAGCACAGCAACGCGCTTGCCTGCAATTGCGGCTGCTGTAGCTGCAGCAAGACCCGCGGGCCCGGCGCCTATAACGACGACCTCATAGGCATGCTTGGTCGTGAGCACAGCACTTGTGGTCGCACGAGAAGTCATCGTATCGCTCACGATCCGGTCTCCACAGACATGCCATCACGACAGACGAGCTGGCATGTGCGCTGGTGTGGCTGGCCGTCCACCGTCGCGCGGCACTCCAGGCAGATCCCCATGCCGCACAAGGCAGTGCGGGGTTCGCCGTTCACGGAGGTGCGGCAGTGCACGCCTGCGTTGAGCAGAGCGGCGGCCACCGTTGAGCCCCCGGGTAAACGGACGGCCTCACCGTTTACGCGAACGGTCACGTCAGGCATAGAGCGCCTCCGTGACAGCCGCGCGGCTGGGAAGATAGGGCGCGGGATCCAGCACAACCTGCGCGCCAGTGAGGTGGTGGAGCACCAGCCGAGCCGTGCCTGGCGCGTTGGTGATGCCCAGCCCCTCGAAGCCCATCGCGACCAGCACTGTCGGATCCGGTGTAGGGCCGATGTAGGGCAGCTTGTCCGGCGTCGCTGCGCGGAAGCCCGTCCACACGCGAATCGCCGAGAGAGAACCCAGCCCGGGCAAATACTCGATGGCGCGGTCCAGCATCCGGCGCACCATCTTCGGGCGCGCCGTCGGCTCCACATCGCCAAACTGCCTCGACGAGCCCAAAAGAATCTGTCCCGTCTTGCGGGGCTGCGCGTTGAAGGCCACCGAATCCGCGGTGATCGCGTGCGCGCTCTTCAGATACCCAAGCTCTACCAGTTGGTGCCGCACGAATCCCGGGTAGCGGTCCGTGATGACCAGATGCCCCTTGCGCGGCTGCACCGCGAGCCACGGGCAAAGCGAGATATCCGTGCCGGTGGCGATCACAATGTGCGCGGCGTTGAGACGCGTCCCATCATCCAGCACCACCTCGCCCGCCGCAGCGCGAATCGCCCTCTTTCCTCGTAGATGGCGAGCGCCATGCGCAATCGCTGCCTCGAGGAAGAATGCCGCGGCGGCAGGAGGATAGATTACGCCATCGTGTGGCACCAGCAGCGCTCCGGTCATGCCTTGTCTGAGGTTTGGCTCGACCTCGCGTAGCGCCTTCTCATCGAGAACCTCGGAGTCCACACCAAGGTGCGCATACGTCTCTCGTTTGGCGAAGACCTCGGCCATCTCTTCGGCATCGACCGCCAACCATAAGGTTCCGCACTCCTCATACTCCACACCTTGTGGGAGCTGCGCTCGGAGATCGCGCCACAGATCACGCGAGAAACGCGAAAGCGCGAGTTGCGCGGGAGAGTCGTCCATGAGGACCACATGCCCCATGCCGGCTGCCGTAGCTCCGCCGCCGAGCACCGCAGGCTCCACGACTCCTACACGCATCCCCGCCGCAGCACACTCACGCGCGCACGCCGTTCCAACAATGCCCGCTCCGAGGATTAGTACGTCGAATGTCTCCATCAGAACTTGATGCCGTCCGCAAATGGATCGTCCTGGTCGAAGAGTAGGACTGTTTCGCCTGTGATCCAGGCGCGCCCGCGCACCGTCGGCAGAACGGCCTCACCGTGCGCCTCGATCGAACCGGTGAAGTGTGTGCCGAGAAACCCCTCCTGCCGCCACACCTGTCCCTCCGACAACTTGCCATCGGCATAAAGACAAGCCATCTTTGCGCTCGTGCCTGTTCCGCAGGGCGAGCGATCAAATGATGCTCCCGGGCAGAGAACGAAGTTCCTGCTCGAATTCTCCGCATTTTCCGGCGGACCGAAGAGCTCGATGTGATCGATGTAGCCCCCGTCCTTGCCCGTGATGCCCTGCTTCGCGAGAGCGTCGCGGATGGCATGAGTCGAGGCAATCAGTTCGCCTCGGTGGGCCATCGTCAGCTCGAACGGGTGCTCGCCGATGAGAAAGAACCAGTTCCCTCCCCAGGCTATGTCGCCGGCCAGCCTTCCAATGCCGGGCACCTCCACAGGAACGTTGGCGCGGTAGCGGTAGCTAAGCACGTTGCGCACCGCGACGCTGCCGTCCGGCATTAGCTCGGCCTCCACCTCGCCCACGGCCGTCTCGATGCGATGCTTGCCGGGCTGGACGCAGCCCAGATGCGCGAGCGTGCGCACCACGCCGATGGTGCCATGGCCGCACATCCCCAGATACCCGACGTCGTTGAAGAAGATGACCCCGGTGGAGCACGAAGGGTTCGCCGGCTGGCAGAGCAGCGCCCCGACTACCACCTCCGATCCACGAGGTTCACCAGTGACTCCACTGCGGAACGCATCGAACTGATGGCGAAAGACTTCTACACGCTCCGCGAGGGTGCCCGCGCCGAGATCCGGTCCACCGTTCACTACCACCCGTGTGGGTTCACCCTCGGTGTGCGAGTCCAGAATACGAACCCGCCCTATCGTCCCTGGAAAAACCATAAGGCAAATTGTAGACGATTTTGAATACAAAAGTAGACGATTTCGAGTACAAAGCGATGTAATTTTCTACTTTCGTTGAACACGGTGTAGGGATCAATTCCGCTTCGTTTGTGAACCCGACCAACAAGGACATTCAACGCGGCGCGGCGCGACATTGTGCACGAACCGGACGACGAACTCTGTCGCCGTGAAAGCTCTGTTTGGCACGATAGTGAAGACAAGATGCCTACGCCCCATGGCGGGTAATGTGGAGAGCCAACGTATCACTTGTGCACAGCGCCTACCAACACATCGGAACCTCGTGCTCTTGCGGAAGGTGTTCGTACTGCAGCGCGACGTAGTGAGCCGACCCGCCAATGGGCCTTTTCCCAGCTCAAGCGCTCCTGCATTTACAGTTCGAGTGGATTCTCCGCGGTGTGAGTCTGCCACGCGTACTCTGCTAAAATTCGTCTGTGCTCTCGCAAGCAGATGACCAATTTAGTGTACGAGTTTGAATACAAACGCGCAAAAGAAGTGGAATCCGCTGCGACCGCGGCTGGCAGCTGGACCTTGATGAGTGGCTGCTGAGATGGCGACGACGGCACAGAAGTCGAAAGCCCCCAAAAAACGGGCTGCCGCAGAACACGGAACGGCTATTAATGCTGCTTTCAAGCAGATTCGCGAGCTGATCGTGTACGGCCGGCTCTCGCCCGGCTCATGGATCGTCGAAGCCGAACTTAGCAAAAAACTGGGCATGAGCAGGACACCCGTACGCGCGGCTCTGCAATGGCTGCAGCGTGAAGGCTGCGTCATCGAGCAGCGAATCCGCTCAAAGTCCCGCATGATTGTCGCGCCGCTGACGCGAGAGGATGCTTCCGAACTTTACTCTATTGTTGGCCACCTCGAAGGGCTCGCAGGCCGGAAGGCCAGCGGCCTGCCCAAAGATCAGCGGTCCAAGCTGGTCGGCGACATGCGCGGCGTCAACGCAAAACTGCGTCGCATTGCGCGTACCCGCGAGTTGGACGGCGAGAACATCTTCGATCTCGACGCAGAATTTCATCGCGTGATCGTGGAAGCCAGCGCCGGCCCCCGGCTGATGCTGATGCATAGCGGAATAAAGCCCCAGACGGAACGCTACTGGCGCTTCTACTCCAGCAACATTATTGACCGTCTCGAGGTGAGCGTGCGTGAACATGAGGCAATTATCAGCGCAATCCTGAATGGAGACGCCGACGCAGCCGAGAGAGCGCTGATCCGGAACTGGGTGAACGGTTTCGAACGGCTCGCACAATTGATTATCGCCAATGGCGAGCGCGGAAGCTGGTAGATCCTCCAGCGGCCTGAACGGCCGGTTTGTTTGCTGACATTTTCCGCGCCTCGTTCACTGCTGTCCAGACGACCTTCGTCGTGATGGGCACATCAGCCGATTTGCCGTTACCGATCGAGCTCAGCGATATCTTCTGTCAATTTCGGATTCGCTCGGATCAATTTGGGGATCGGGGCACCCGCAATCTGTTTCGCAGAATTGACCGATCTAAGACTGCCACTGGCAGTTGCTTCCTGAACCAGGTGGCTGTCGTAAACTCGCTCCATTGGGATCACTGGTTCAGCGTGAGGCTCTAAAGCGGAACGATGGGCCGGCGCTGAACCACGGAGGCGAAGAGGAGTGAGCTCTGAGACAGAACTGCAGCGTCAGAACGAGCGACTTGAGCTGCTGCTGAACCTGTCCAACAAGATCACATCGAACCTTGATCTGCGCGACGTGATTTCCGCCATTTCCGGCAATCTCCGCGCGGTAATGCGAGGCGATCTGGCGGCTGTGTCTCTGCCCGATGAGGCATCAGGAAAATTCCGAATCTACGTGCTGGATTTTCCCGAAAGCAAGGGCATTGTTAAGGAAGGTCATCTCATCACTCCAAGCGACACGGTCAGAAGGGCGGTAGAGACCCTCCAGCCTGTAATCTTTAGCACGAACTGCCCCGAACACTTTCCCCCGGAAGTTTATGCCGAATTATCACTAGTCGAGGACTCTAAGAGCATGTGCATAACGCCGCTGGTCAGCCATGCTCGGGTGCTCGGAGTGCTGGTCGTCGGCCGCACGCTCAAAGATCCCTTTTCCGCCGATGAAGTTGATTTTCTCACCAAGGTTGCGGGCCCGATTGCCATCGCCATCGAAAACGCCCTGGCATACAAGGAAATCTCGGAACTGAGAAATAAGCTTGCCCAGGAGAAGCTGTATCTCGAAGACGAGATTCGAAGCGAGATGGGCTTCGAGCAGATCGTGGGCCACAGCACTGCATTAAAACATGTACTGCAAATGGTGGAGACAGTCGCTCCCAGCGACTCCACGGTTCTGTTGCTGGGCGAAACGGGAACAGGAAAGGAATTAATCGCGCGCGCCATTCACGATCACAGCCGGAGGAAGCAGCGCATTTTCGTCAAGCTGAATTGCGCGGCAATCCCCACGGGTTTGCTGGAAAGCGAATTGTTCGGGCACGAAAAGGGAGCGTTCACCGGAGCCATCACTCAAAAGGCCGGCCGCATGGAACTGGCGGATCAGGGCACGCTCTTTCTCGACGAGGTCGGAGACATTCCCATCGAGATTCAGCCGAAACTGCTGCGCGCACTGCAGGAGCGTGAGTTTGAACGGCTGGGCAGCACGCATACGCGCAAGGTAAATGTGCGGCTAGTGGCGGCCACCAATCGCGATCTGGGAAAGATGGTTGCCGAGCGTGAATTCCGCAGTGATCTGTTCTACCGGCTCAACGTGTTTCCGATCCGTATTCCGCCTTTGCGAGAGCGAAAAGAAGACATTCCACTGCTCGTCAGCTACTTCGCGCAGAAATTCGCTAAGCAGATGCAGAAGCAGATCGAGACGATTCCGGCGGCGGTGATGAAGGGATTTACGGCATGGGAATGGCCCGGGAACATTCGCGAACTCGAAAACTTCATTGAGCGCGCGGTAATCCTGTCACGGGGCCGTTCGCTGGAAGCACCTCTAAGCGAATTGCAAAAGGCGCACCCAGACAAGCCTATGCAGAGTGCGATTCCCGAACACAAACCGAATATGGTCGACGCTGCCGGTTTTCAAAACGGTCGGGAGGCGGTTCTTGAAGAGCATACGCGGAAACAGCGCGAGGAGATCGTGCGCGCATTAACCGAATGTAACGGACGCGTGGGCGGCGCCGATGGAGCTGCCGCGCGGCTGGGCATCAACCGCACAACGCTCCTCTCGCGTATGAGGAAGTTCGGTATCTACGCAAAGCAGTTCGTTTGACTCGCGGCTTTTCCCCCACATTCCAATTCGTCTGAAGCTCGACAGTTTCAACACTTTCAACTTCAACATCTTCGACTCCTCGACGCTCTCCGTTCATTCTTTCTCTGAAAAATCAGTCATTTAGCGTGTCGGCCGCTTTTGGCACGGGCATTGCCCTTAGTCAGGTACGAAAGGGCAACAGCAGTGTTGAAGATCTCCATTCTCGATACCCCGAGTCAGCGCCGATTGACGTTGGAAGGTCGCCTGGTCGCTCCCTGGGCCGCAGAGCTGAGAACCGCGTGGATGGCGGCCCAGGCAGACCTCAATGCACGCGAACTCGTGATCGATCTCAAAAACCTTACCGCCATCAGCGAGGACGGAGAAAACGTTCTGCTGGAGTTGTTGCGCGAGGGAATCAAGTTCTGCTCCTCGGGCGTGTTCACGAAACACGTCCTTAAGCGGCTCGCCCGCAGAACACGCCAGTATCTTGGAGGAAAATAATGCCGAACAGCAGACAGAACACCGATCACGTGGGGCTCCTTGAAATCGAGGAGATCCCTGGAGCGAATCAACCTGAACCGGCGCAAGCCGTTGCTGAGCCGATCCAGCAGAAGAGACGCAAGCTATTGGGTCGCCGCAAGACAAGCGTGTCCGCGGCTGCGGCCGCGATCGTTGCGGTTGCATTGGGTTACTTCATTCATAACGCCCTGCTCTATGAGGACACCGACGACGCGCAGGTGGAGGGTCACGTGATGCCGCTCAGTTCGCGCATCAATGGGCAGGTGCTTCAGGTGAATTTCGTGCAAGGCCAACTGGTTCACGCTGGCGACGTGCTGGTTGTCATCGATCCAAAGGACTACAAGGTCGCGGTGGATCAGGCAGCCGCGGACCTGGCCGATGCGCAAGCAACGGCAACTAGTTCGAACCTGAACATCCCGATCACATCGGCAAGCGCGTTTAGCGGTCTCGATTCTGCACAAGTCGCCATCAAAAACGCCGAAGCCGGAGTGCTGTCCGCCCAACAGAACGTGCAGGCCGACCAGGCGACGTTGCTGCAGGCACAGGCGAACGCGGCAAAGACCGATGCCGACTTGAGCCGGTACGAACAACTGGTGCAGGAGGGAGTTATTTCGCGCCAGCAGTATGACGGTGCGCTGGCTGCGGCGCGTTCGAACCAGGCAGCCGTGAAGGCGTCCCAGGCCGTGGCGGCAGGTGCGCAGCAGACGCTCGAGCAGGCGCAAGGAAAGCTGCTGCAGTCGCGAGCGGACCTGCGCAACGCGCAAACCGCCCCGCAACAGGTGTCACTGAGCAACGCCAAGGCAAAATCGGCAGAGTCGCAGGTGATGGAGCGCAAGGCGAAATTGGAACAGGCGCAGCTCAACCTGGGCTACACCATCATTCGCTCTCCTGTGGACGGAATCATTGGCAAAAAGAGCGCTGAAATCGGCCAAAACGTGGGTATCGGTCAGGAACTTGTGGATGTCGTTCCATTGGATGACGTCTGGGTAACAGCGAATTTCAAAGAGACACAACTGGCCCACATGAAGCCCGGGCAGGCAGTGGAGATCAAGGTCGATGCCTACGGCCGCAAGTGGCAAGGCCAGCTAAGCAATCTGGGCGGAGGTACGGGATCGGTGTTCAGCCTTCTGCCTCCAGAAAACGCAACCGGAAATTACGTGAAGGTTGTGCAACGCGTGCCGGTGCGCATTGACTTCAACCGCGCCAACGGCCAGAACTTCAATGTCGATGGGTTACTGAAGCCAGGCTTGTCCGTTGAGCCGGAAGTGAGGGTACGATGAGCACCGCAACCGCGATTCTTCCTAGAGAGACGGTCTGGAAACCAAAGGTCAATCCATGGATCATCGGCGTGGTGGTATCTCTCGCCGCATTCATGGAAGTACTCGACTCGAGCATTGCCAACGTGGCGCTGCCACACATCGCCGGCAACCTTGGCGCCAGCAATGACGAAAGCACATGGGTTCTAACCAGCTACCTGGTCGCGAATGCCATCGTACTTCCGATCAGCGGATTCATGGTCAGTCTGTTTGGCCGCAAACGCTTCTTCATGGCCGCCATTGCGTTCTTCACGGTTAGTTCGTTCCTGTGCGGCATCGCACCAAGCCTCGCGTTTCTGCTGTTGTTTCGCATCATGCAGGGCGCGTTCGGAGGCGGACTGCAACCGATGGCGCAGGCGATCCTCGCCGATACGTTCCCCCCCGAAAAGCGCGGGTTGGCTTTTGCTCTGTACGGCGTAACCGCCGTGGTCGGTCCGGTGGTCGGACCGACACTGGGCGGGTGGATTACCGATAACTATTCGTGGCGGTGGATCTTCTATATCAACGTTCCAGTGGGAATCCTCGCGCTCCTTTTGGTCCAGTTACTTGTGGAAGACCCGCCGTACCTGGCACGCCTGAAGAAGGGAATGGCGAAGTTCGACTATGTCGGGTTCTCGCTCCTGACCGTGGGTGTTGGCGCGCTGCAGGTGCTGCTCGATAAAGGCCAGGAAGACGACTGGTTTGGCTCGAGGTTCATCGTGACGCTGTCGATTCTTGCCGCGGCGGGGCTCATCGCACTCGTGGTTTGGGAGTGGCGCCACAAGGATCCGATCGTCGACGTGCGGCTATTCAAGAGTTTCAACTTCGCGATCACCAATGTGATGTTTCTCATGCTGGGAATGGCCCTGTTCAGCACGACCGTGCTGATGCCGCAACTATTGCAGACGTTGATGGGGTATACAGCAGAAGAAGCGGGACTGGTGCTTTCCGTGGGGGCCGTGGCGATGTTGCTCTTGCTGCCTTTGGTCGGCCAGCTCACGACACGCGTGCAAGCGCGCTTTCTCATAGCCGTGGGCTGGGGACTGCTGGCAGTCAGCGTGTACATATCGGCGCGACAGGTCGATCTGCTCATCAGTTTCGGCAACGCGTCCTGGCTGCGGGTGCTGCAGTCTGTCTCATTGCCGTTTCTGTTTGTTCCCTTGACCCTTGCGGGTTATGTTGGATTGCCGAGCGAGAAGACCAATTCCGCTGCCGGCCTGATGAATTTCATGCGTAACATGGGACAGAGCATTGGCACTTCGGCATTGACGACGGTTCTTGCCCGACGCGGTCAGTTCCATCAATCAATCTTGGCAGACTACACGGCGTCTCCCCGATTTCAGACTGCCATTCAAGGCCTTGCCAGCCAACTCCATCGTGCTGGTCTAAGCCTATCGGCCGCTCAGCATCAGGCGTCAGATAGGTTGTACAACATGGTCCAGGCACAGGCAGCAGCCCTTTCGTATATCGACGCTTACTGGCTGCTCGCAGCCGCTGGGGCAATCATGTTCCTTGCGTCATTTCTTCTCAAACCAAATGATCCGAGGAAGGGCGGGAATGTGTCTGTTCACTAAAACCCGAGTCTTCCT
>Ga0126381_100000366_pt1 | contig 48891 bp, 37 predicted proteins | sample PanSoiMetPlot_28_FD_96465 | JGI IMG/M metagenome (GOLD analysis project Ga0126381, IMG submission 96465) | Tropical forest soil microbial communities from Panama - MetaG Plot_28 | ecosystem: Environmental > Terrestrial > Soil > Tropical forest > Bulk soil | place: Panama | collected 2016-02-17 | reverse complement strand
CAGGAGTTCTGCGCGCTTGAGCCCGGTGCCTTCTTCGCTGAGGCGGATGGTTTTCACCGCGACGGTGCGGCCGATGACCGGGTCGACGGCCTTGTAGACAATGCCCATGGCGCCGCGGCCGAGCTCGCCCACGATCTCGTACCTTCCGGCTTTGCTTACCGTTTCCATCTGCGCTGGTTGCTTCGAGCGCGCCTTCCCCGAGGTCCGCGAATTCATCCCGGCAGATACCCGCGTCCGGAAGGGCTAAGGGCTCCTCTCGCTGGACCTTGGTCTTTATCTTTCGGCTGACGTTGCCGACATGCGTCCGCGGAGGCCCGGGCGCCCTCTTTGGCACAGTACCCAGCGGAATTTCTCGAGGTCAACGCTACCGGGGTACCAGTGTTTCGGACTCGATACTTGGCTGTTCGGGCGGCCCCCAAAACCAACTCCAAGTGATTCGCGACCGCGAAAGCGACGCCCCCTCGCAAGGTCGCGTGGCCGTGCGCTAGTCGTTCCTAGCCGTGCGAATCCTTATCCACGGCGACTTTGCCGGCGAAGCGGCGGTAGACAAACGTGAAGTAACCGGCGGCAAGAATCATGCCGAGGACCCACCAGACGAGCCCGATCTTTAAGCCGTAGTTTCCGGCTTTGGTGTTCGTCACCGTCAGCGAGTACAGGGGGTTCCGCGCAGGCAGCACCATGGGATAAACGCCAAAGACCACGCTGGTCAGCATACCCGTTAAATACGCGCAAGAGGCGAGGAAAGCCCTCGGTTCGCTGCGCTTTCGCAATTCGAAAACAACGCCGGCCAGCCCGGTCACGGCGAGCAGAGGAAAGACGAGACCCCATGGCCGGGTCGAGAAGTTGGCCAGGACTTGGGGCTGCACGCGAAAAGTTATGCCGGTGATCGTCGCGGTCAGCGCCAGCACGCCCCACCAGCTCCGGGCGGCTAATTTCCCGGCACGCGAACTCACCTCGCCGCTCGTTTTCATCTGCACCCAAAGCCCACCGTGCATTACCAGCGCGAGCAAGGCGAGAACGCCTACGAGAACGGTGTACCAGTCCAGAATGCCGGTCTCCTCGCCCAGCCGGAAATTGGTCCATAGCGGCTCGAAGAAATAGCCGCTAGAATCTAGCGGCACGCCGCGAACCACGTTGCCGAGCGCAGCACCAAAAAAGACCGCGAGTAGCAGGCTCGACCCGCAAAAAAGAAAATCCCATAACGGGTCCCAGACCGCGCTCTGGATATGGTTCCGGAATTCGATCGAGGAACCGCGTAGAATCAGCAGCCACAAGACCATCATCAGCGGTAGGTAGAATCCGCTAAAGCCGCTGGCATAAAGCGCAGGGAACGCAAAATACAGCGTGCCACCGGCTGCCAGGAGCCAGACTTCGTTGCCATCCCACACCGGGCCGATGCTCGCCAAAATCTGCCGCCGCTCTTGGTCCGTTTTCGCCGCCAGAAGGTGAATGGCTCCGGCGCCGAGGTCGAAGCCATCGAGCAGCACGTAAACGGCAAGCATGACCGCCACCAGGCAGAACCAAACTGTTTCCATGGCTCTCTCCTTAATCGGCTGCGGCGGCGAGATCGCCGCGGCCGTTTCCGCCGGGCTCGGGGCCCTGTCGAATCTCGCGATAAATCAGAAACAGCCACAGAACGGCCAGCAGGGCGTACATGCCCATAAAGCCGATGAGCGTGAACCAGGCGTTGCCCGCGGCTACGCGCGGAGAAACTCCTTCCGCTGTGCGCATCAGTCCATAAATCAACCAGGGTTGGCGCCCCAGTTCCGCGGTTATCCAGCCGGCGGTGTTGGCGATGTAAGGCAGGGGAACGCAAATCATGAGGATCCACAGCATCCAGCGCGAGAGGTAAAGTCTGCCGCGCCAGAGCAGAAACGCCGCAGCCACCATCACCGCGATGAACATCGTGCCCAGGCCCACCATCACGTGGTAGCTGTAATACAGGAGCGGTATCTGATCCGGCCAGTCGGTCTCGGGGAACTCCGACAGGCCTTTTACGTCGGCGCGCCATTCGCGGTAGGTCAGGAAGCTCAGCACGTTAGGCACTTCGAGAGGATTGTCCAGCCGCCGCTTCTCCACGTCCGGTTGACCCAAAATCGCGAGCGGCGCTCCCTGTTGCGACTGGAAAAGCCCTTCCATCGCAGCAAGTGTCGGCGGTTGGTTGTATGCGATCATTTTTCCCTGCATGTCTCCGGTAGGGAAGAGCTGCAACAGAGCGGCGATCGTTCCGACAAGGACTCCGGTTCGAACGAAAGTGCGCCCGTAATCTTCGTCCCGCTTGGTCAGCAAATAAAAAGCCCCCACCGCAGCCATCACGAAGCAACCGGTTTGCACGGCGCCGAGCATGTTGTGTGCGTACTGCCACAGCGCCCATTTGTTCCATAGCAACCCCCAGAAACTGGAAAGCTCCATTTCGCCGCCGGGACGCAGTCGGTAGCCCGCGGGATGCTGCATCCACGCATCGGTTGCGACGATGAAATAGCCGGAGAGCCATGATCCCAGAAACACGAGAAAGGCCGAACACCAGTGCCCGACGCGAGGAAGACGCTTCTCGCCGAAAAGAAATAGGCCGAGGAAGCTCGATTCCAGAAAAAAGGAAAAGACCCCTTCCATCGCCAGGGTCTGGCCGAGGACGCCTCCCGCGGCTTTCGAAAACGCCGCCCAGTTCGTGCCAAACTGAAATTCCATGGGGATCCCGGTGACCACGCCGAGAGCGAAATTAATTCCGAAAATACGGGCCCAGAAGCGCGCAGCGCGATTGTAGTGCTCGCCACCGGTGCCGAGCGCTTTCGTCTTGAGGTAGACGAGCAGCAGCGCGAGACCCATGGTGAGCTGGGGAAACAGGTAATGAAAAGTGATGGTGAAAGCAAATTGGAGACGGTGAACGTCGAGCGCTTGTCCCATAGGCACCTCTTCGAGAAGACGGTGAAATCCGGCCGAGCGAGCCCTTTGGCTTAGATGAAGGAAGCGAGCGCAAGAGACGTGCGCGTCTATCATCCCATTTTCGAAGCTGTGCTCGACTCGCCGTTCGCCGATGTGGAGTACCAGGGCCGAAAAGTCCGCGTTTCCCAATCGAGCAACGTGCTCATCTTCCCCGCAATAGCGCTTGCGGTGTCCGCGACCGGGGCGCGGCGCGTCACCGACGCCATGTTTGGCCGCAGCGCGGGATCTCGCCAAGCGTTCTCCCGCGCTGGCGGACCCAGCGCCGCCGCTGTTGCCGGCGCTAACCGCACTTCGCCGGGCCGCGGTCGAAATTGCCTGCGCCGTGTGGGAACAAGCGCACGTCAAGGATTGTGCCTTAAGACGTCCCCGGAATCCTTGCTCCATTCGATCATTTCCTCCGAGTGGCGCCCGACTACCCGTCCTATTTCTGAGGGATTCCGCGACGCTATCCCGGGAAGGTTTTTCACCATCCTCGTTGAGTCGCGGTGCATCCGATGTAGAGTCTGGAGGTGCGCCCCCCGATCGGAGGACCCTATGAAATATGACGCCATTGTTATCGGCTCCGGCCAGGCCGGCGACCCGCTCTGCTTTCGCCTTGCGGACCTCGGATGGTCGGTCGCCCTGGTTGAGGAAAAACATTTGGGAGGAACGTGCATTAATGTGGGCTGCACGCCAACGAAGACCATGGTGCACCGCGCGCAGGTTGCGCATTACGCACGAAACGCGGCGCGCTGGGGAGTGAATGTTTCGGAAGTCGCCGTGGATTTGGCCAAAATCGTGGCGCAAAAAGATGAGGTCGTGCTGAGCTTTCGCGGCGGCCAGCAGCGGCGCGTAGAGGAGCGAAAGAATCTTCGTCTTTATCGAAGCCGAGCGCGATTTGTTGCGCCGCATCAAGTCCAGGTCGGGGAGGAAATCATTGAGAGCGAAAAGATCTTCCTCAACACCGGCGGCCGCCCGCGCATTCCTGCGATCCCGGGATTGCAAGCTGCGCCCTTTCTCACCAACGAATCCATCCTCGAGCTCAAGGAGGCTCCCGAGCACTTGCTCGTTCTTGGCGGCGGCTACGTCGGCCTCGAATTCGGCCAAATGTTCCGGCGTTACGGAAGTCGCGTAACCATCATTCATCAGGGGGAGCAGATTATGCCGCGCGAAGATCCGGAAATTGCCGCCGAACTACAGAAAGCATTGGAAGGCGAAGGTGTGGAGATTGTCTTGAATGCCCGCACCGATGCGGTGCGCGAGAAGCAGGATGGCGTCATGCTCGCTTGCAAGCTTCCAGCGGGCGCGAGGGATATCAGCGGTTCGCACCTGCTGGTGGCCACGGGCCGCGTCCCCAATACGGATGATTTGGGTCTCGCGAAAGCCGGTATTGCCACCCATATGGATGGATCGATCAAAGTGAACGCTCGCCTGGAAACAAACGTGCCCGGCGTCTGGGCGCTCGGCGACTGCAAAGGCGGTCCGGCTTTCACGCATATCTCTTACAACGATTTTCAGATCGTGTACGGCAACCTCGTAGAAGGAAAGAACCTCAGCACCGAAAACCGGATCGTGCCGTATTGCGTGTTCACCGACCCGCAGCTCGGCGGCGTGGGAATGACCGAAAAGGAAGCTCGTATCAGGGGTCACCAGCTCAAGATCGGAAGATGTCCAATGAGCTATGTAGCGCGGGCCATTGAGCGCGGAGAAACCGCCGGTCTGATGAAAATTGTTGTGGATGCGTCGAACGACCGCATTCTGGGAGCTTCGATACTCGCGTCCGAAGGCGGCGAACTGGTGCAAATTCTCGCGGCGGTCATGCTGGCGAATCAGCCGTATACGCTTCTGAAGGGGGCGATCTACATTCACCCGACGCTTGCGGAAGGATTTTTCTTTCTGATGGAGGATGTCAAACCCGCAAACTAGCGCCCTCCCTATTCTCAAGCGACGCGTCGAACGGATGTCCGCCGTAGGCGTCGCGAGAGAATCTTTCCGCACGCGACCCTGCGGGTTGCTTTTCGGGGTTACCTCGCGAACTCAGGGTTATCGGGAAAGAGCAAATCATGGACTTCAATCCTGTCGGTGTCAGGAATTCCCGTGCCACACAAGGTCGCGTGAAAGCTCTCGGGTTGCAAGGCTTCGACGTTCTTGAAGGGGTCTTGGCTCGCAACGAGCGTTTTTCGCCGAGCTGCCAATGGCTCGCAATAAGCCGCGCCACCTACCTGAAGGCGCCCGGTATGGCTAATGGGACCGCCAAGTCAGCGCAAGAAACGCGGTGTCGCCGGCGCCCAAGGCTCAGCAGGAGGGGAATCGGAGCCGAGACCCGGAGCAATCTTCGCGATGCGCAAGCTGCGGAAGATCGTCGGCCAATACTCCTTGACGACATTGGCGCCAGCGGTGAAACCAAGCCGCACCCCGTAACGACTAAAGGTATCCCCCGCGGTCTGCTGGGCCACGGGGAGATAGCTATTTGCCAGGCCTTCCGCAAACAGAGGCCCAAGGATTCCCGGCCAATTGAGACCTTCCCGCCCCGCGTCCGTGCGCCCAACCACCACGCGGCTGACGCCGTAGCCGATGCGGTGCCAGGGGCCGCCGCGCAAGCTGACAAAGTAGCGCGGATCGCGGCGGAATATAGGGACGCGAACAAAAAGGTACCGAAGAATTCCGTCGAGGCGCCGGAGGCCATGGATGATCCAAAACGCTTTCCGTATCCAGCCATTCCCTGGCCATAATCGGAAAGCGAATTGCGCGCCTGGCCAACCCCGGAACTAAGAGCGGAGGAAAGGAAACGCGAAGGGGCAAGGCTCTTCCCCGCAAACAGTTCCAGCTTCTGTTTGCCGGAGAGAGGGCCGGGGCTGGCCGCGAGATCGGGAAAGAAAATCGAGCGCCGGCCGAGAGTCTCAAACGTCGCTTGAAGGGCGCTATCGTGTTTGCGAGCAGGCCCCTGCTTGGCGGCGGGGGCCTCCGGAAGGTCTTTCGGCTGTTGCTGTGCAGCTAGCGCTTCCACGAAAAGAAGCAGAATCGAGCCAAGTCGCAGGACAGAGCGGTAGTGCATTCCATCATGTTAGCACGAGCCCGCCACCGTGCCCCGATGGAGGTGCCGGGATGCATCGGGATCGCGCTGTGATACACTCGAAAACTGTGCCGCAGTGGCGGAACTGGCAGACGCCCATGGGGCCGTTGCTTAAATGGATAAAGCACAGGTTTCCTAAACCTGCAATCCCGGTTCAAGTCCGGGCGGTCCCACCAGTAAACACCCTCTTCTCCGCCTACGCCAATTCATTACAGGAACGAAAGCTTGAAGAGAACTGGCCAGGATGCTAATTTTAGGCCCATCAGGTTATGGGCTCCATGGCATGGCGACGTCAGTTATTTCAGCTGGGTGGGGTGGCAGGCTGCATTATCATAAGTTTTTTCTTCCATGGTTTCGGCAGGCTTTGGCGATCGGCGGTGTCTCTTTATCGTGCGGGTGACGAAGCGCGGTCCAACCGGGTAAGAGATGTAAACCCAGCAATGACACGGGGCAGACAGCCCAAGATTTATCGACTGAAATCCTGTGAAATCCTTTGGAGGGAAGGCGCAACATACTCTTTGGAACAGGATGTGTCCGCCACCGGGACTTGCTTCAGCATCCAGGCTAACAATGTCACCTTAGACCTAAACGGACATAAAATCACATACGCGACCGCAAGCAACCAGCAACCGCGGTACGGAATATTGGCCGAAGCATGTTGGGATACCGGCTTGGCGGGCAATCCTTGCGGAGGCGCTGCGGACCGGCTGACAGTACAGAACGGAAGCATCCTCCAAGGAAGCGGGGCTGCTCCTTATTCGCATGCGATTCGAATCGGGCAGATCAATGGAACCGATCACCTGACAGTTCGTGAAGTGACCTTCGAAATCAGTGCCCCTTCCTCAGTTGCGATTTTCACGACTTCTTCAGGAGCCGGGTCCTCTGTCCTTAACAATCAAATTCGCAGTCACGTAGATTCAGTAAACAATCGGCACCAAATCGAGGGAGCGTCCATCAAGTTTGCAAACGAACAGAGGAGTCGCGCGGGCCAATCCATTCACGACAACATGATTACTGGTGGTGCGCAAGGAGGGATTTTCTCGGCCTCACCGGAGACAGAGTTCTACAACAACACCATTAGTCAGAATGGGCGTTATTCGAACGACTTCGGAATCTATGCCTGGGGCAATAAGTCAACCGTGCGTAACAATACGATAGCTCCAACCTCGGGGCGTGGGATTCAGATCGCCGGGGGGACCATAAGTATCAATGGGCAGGGTGCCGGCTCGAACGGAGTGGCTGTCTACCAGAACACAATCAACGTTATCGAGCTGCGCCAGAACTGCGATCACAGTGAAGGACAGAGAGCTTGCGATGTCTGCCAGCCAGGTGGGGCATATGGCATTCAATTCGATGATAACCCATCGAACGGAGTTGCTTACCAGAATGAAGTGACGGCCAGAGCAGACGAGTGTGATGCCCAGGCGCTGCGGTTGACCGACGTAGGTAAAGGAAACAACACACATGACAATGTCTTTGTTGCCCAAAAAGTGAGCGAGAAGCAAGGCCGTGCATGGGCACTGGGCACCGGAGGCGCACCGAATCACTTTCTATCCACAGATGATACTTACATTGCGGACACAGCAAACTTTCACGCCGATTGGGACGGAATGCCTGGGGGCTTCACCTGCATCCGCTGCACCTTGGTTAAGGGTGCAACTGCCGCTCCTAACTACGCCTCGTTCTCCTTTGAGAACGGAGGCCGTGCTGCGATTGGGATCCATTTCCAGGACACAGCGTTTAAAGGTGACGCCGACAAAGACTCCACCGACATGCGGGCAATTGGGCCGACACGAAAGTACGCCGAGTACTTCATAGATTGGACGTATTCCTTGACGGTGAAGGATTCGCTTGGAGACCCAGTGCGTCAAGGGATGATTACGATCAAAGATGCGACAGACGCTCTAGTGTTTACGGGACCGACCGACGACAAGGGCCAGGTTTCTGTTGTTCTCAACGAATTTAGGAAATTTAATACGCAAACGGGCATCAGAAAGGAAATGCGCACTCCTCATACGGTCTCCCTGGCGAGCCCGACATGCGAGCCGAGGGAGAGTATGTTCAGCGTGAAAATCGAGCGTCCCACCCAGCAGACGTTCGTTCTGAATTGCGCGAGCCCTCAGAAGCCGCCTTAATCCTGGACTCCCAAGAGAAACGAAGCCGACCTAATTGCGGGGGTGAGAATCACCGAACCCTTAACCATTTCCTGAACTTCTATTTTCGCGGCATCAAGATCCGCGTTGACTGGCCAGTAGTATGACCCCTGGACTGTCCTCACAGGGTGACCAAATCTGTCCGGCGGACGAATTGTATCCTGCTCCGGAGGATCGCAGAATCGCCTTGTGGGGAGTAGAATGCTCGCTTATCGAATGTTGAAATTCCCTGGTGCAATATCCGTCTTTTTTGCGCTGACGTGTGTAGCCATCTTGACGACATCTGGTTGCTCGCAAGCTGTCACGGGTGGATCCGCAGCGTCCCTGCCTCCAGCAACACTGGCCATTACCACATCCACTCTGCCAAACGGGCAGGTCAATTCTCCCTGGGCCGCGACGCTAGCAGCCTCAGGTGGCACGCCACCCTATTCATGGTCAACGGCATCAGGTTCGTCACTTCCCGGATGGATGACGATCAACGCCAGTTCCGGGCAGTTGAGCGGCGTCCCGACACAATCTGGCGGCGTGACGATTTCCATCCAAGCAAAGGACTCCAGTTCCACCCCGCAGACGGCCAGCAAGTCTTTCAGCCTCACAGTCTCGGCTGCTGTTAGCCCGCTGTCGATCACCACGTCCACCCTAGCCAGCGGTCAGGTCGGAACCACGTACTCGACGGCGGTTACCGCCGCTGGGGGCACGACACCCTATAGCTGGTCGGTTATCTCCGGCTCCTTGCCAAAGGGCTTGAGCTTGAATTCGTCGAGCGGCCAAATCAGCGGGACCCCAACTCAGGCAGGAGACTCTAGCTTCACGGTTCAAGTTACGGACGCAACCGTCCCAGCACAGATTGCTAGCAAGCCCCTGACGATTACGATTGCGGTCGGAGTGCCATCGCCGCTCCAACTGACTACTACAGCGCTGCCCAATGGGCAGGTTAACGCTTCGTATTCTGCGACGCTTTCCGCAAGTGGAGGCACCACTCCTTATGCCTGGAGTGTGGTCTCAGGCTCGTTACCAACTGGGCTGGCGCTCGATGCCGCTACCGGTCAGATAAGCGGAACGCCGTCCGTTGCGGCAAGCTTTTCTTTTCAGATGCAGGTCAAGGACTCAAGCTCCCCCGCACAGACGGCCACCCAATCATTTACGGTGGTTATTAGCCAAGCGGCGGCTGGGACGCCGTTAACAGCGTGCGGCACGCTAAGTCAGGCTGGAACGACCTATGTGCTTCAAAATGATGTCTCTTCTCCAGGAATCTGTTTTGCGATCGCAGCTTCTGGGATAACGCTGAACTTGAATGGGCATACGATTACCTACAATACGACGGTCCAGGACACCCAGAGCGCGATCACGTCCAATGGCAGCGACTTTACTCCAAGGACGCACATCACCAACGGCAGCATTGTGCAGGGAGCGGGATGCGGGCCCGGATCTTGTTATCAAAGCCGAGTTGTGGATATGACCAATCTGGAAGCCGACCACCTGACGATCAGCTACCAGGGCGACGATAACGAGGCATTTGAAATCCCTGGCGGAAATCAAGCCCTGATTCACGACAACATCATTCACCCGAACTGCACCAAGAGAGTACTTAATCACTACGGAAATTTTGCGGCCATCTACGTGCGCGGCACGGGTGGGAACATTGTGATCGACAATAACGACATCGAGGGAAAAGGTTACATCGGAATCGAGTACGACCATTCAAGCATCGCGGTGACTCCTCCGCTCAGAATCACGAATAATACGATCAAAATGGCGGCGCCAATCCGTGATGCCTACGGTGTAACTCTGGGCAGCGCCAACAATGACAATATCGGCTTCGAGATCGCTCACAACACGATCCAACAGCCGAGCGGCCGAGGCATCATCATCGAAGGATGGACGGATTCATCCAGTCCGGGTCCCGGGAACGGCACTGTTCACGATAACACTATCAGCGCCAAGGAGGCTGCCAACGAGGGCTATAGTGCGGGAGACCCCGTCGGCATCCAAGTCCGGTTCGGTGCGCATGGCGTTCAGGTTTACAACAACACGATCACCCTGAGCGTGGGTTCGGGCGCGTGTCCTCAGCAATTCTCGACCGATACCGGGGCTGATTGTATTGGAAACGGCATCAAGCTGATGGGCGGGACCTACGGCACAAACAACCAAGCCTACAACAACACCATCACGATCGACACCAACTCTCCGACGTTGAATGGCAGTGGGCTCTACGGTGACGGCACTTCCGACGCCCTTAGTTATTTCTCCGGCAACACCGTCACGAGCAACTCCGTCATTGTAGACGTGACGGAGACGGACGGCTGCGGGTCAAATTGGCTCTTTAAAGACAATACCTTTATCGAGGCTACCAACCCTCAAGGATTCTCCACCTTCCATACGGTCTGGTTCTGCAACTCGGGCGGCCCGTCGAACAACATTTTTCTCGATAACACCTATCAGGGAGGGGCGAGTCCGGACAACCTCGGAGGTTCCGGTAGCAATCCTTACAGCTACTTCATAAAGTGGTCCCTTAATGTGTCGGTGAAAGACGCCCTGGGAAATGCTGTTTCAGGAGCCACCGTAAGCGCCGTCGCAACCGGAGGCGGAACGGAAACCGTAACCCAGGTCACGGATTCCTCCGGAAATGCGCAGCTGATTCTGACGGATCACTCTGCGTCTGGGACGTCGGCGACAGCGCCGAATGTAGTCGCATATACGCCGCACACAGTGACTGTCTCGAAAACGCTATGCACGACCGCTTCCACGTCTGTGCAATTGAAGCAGACCATGGCTCTGCCCATTATGCTGACTTGCCAATGAGGAAGTGCGGCGCGGGAGCGCGACTTGCTTGCGCCGAGACCGCTTGCTGATGTTCGCGCTCAGCCAAGTGACCGAGTCCCGCCTACAAGAACCTAGCAGGCAGGTTTGCCTGCGCAGGTGGCGCCGGGAGCAAGGCGCGGCTCATCTTGAAAACTCCAGAGTTTAGCTGGTTTTGATGATCGTAGAACCGATTGCCTCAGTTTGCTTGCGAGTATAGAGCGATTCGCCACGAGCATCCCGCCCAGAAGGTACCAGTATGGGCGGTAGAGGCTATGGCCCACGACGCTGATTACGCTGACAGCGAGCAGCACTGCACCGCATGCGAGAGAAATTTGATAATTAAAGTGGGCAGCACATTGCTCCGCGACGCGCAGAGTGGAACGAAGGGTTTTGATGAGCTGAACGAGGAAATATGCGAATGCGATCAGGCCGATGATGCCAAGCTCACAAGCTAATTGAAGAAAAAGATTATGAGGATTCATCCAGGCGCCGTGCGTTTTGCGAGAATAAACGGTGCCGAAGGCGGTGGGAAATTGGCTGGCGCCCACACCCAGAACCGGATGGTCAAAAAACATCCGCCATCCCGCTTGCCAGATTTCCAGGCGATAGGTGTTTGAATCGTCGAGCTGTCCTCCCGCGGCGTAGGACTTAACGGTGAGAAAGCGCTGTTGATATGCGGAAGGCATGGAAAACCAGATGACCGCACTGAGGACAAGGCAACCAACGAGGCTCATAAACTTGTGCCTGGAAGTGAACACGGAATAGAAGACCACAAATGCCAGCCCGATTATCGCACTGCGCGAGCCGGTAAGTACCATCGCCGTCAGCGCGAGCCCTCCGGAGGCAAACAGAAGCAGCACTATTAAGAGATTCTTGGTGCAGCGGAACAGAGCGATGACAAAGGGGAGCAGCGCTAGGATGAGTCCAGCAAGCTCGTTGGGCCCACCGGCAAGGCTGTTGAGACCCCTGGCGCGATCGAGATTCCCCAGCGAGTATCTCAGGGTGTAGTAGTCGCCGTGGGCGTAGGCGAACAGCCCAGTTCCCGCAAAGTATAGGAGGACGGCCACGAGTAGCCATAAGACATTGCGCATTTGGCGGTTGGTTTCAATCAGTCGACTGACCAAGAGCAGCAGAACGATGAGCTTTGCGAGGCCGAGCATCCCATTCCAGGCCCCTCCCCGCCAGACGGCAAAGGGGATCGAAAGGCAGGCGGAGCCAAGAAGGAGAAGCGAGGAGAGGAGTATGCGGTTAGAAATGAGCGTGGGGCCCAGGACCGATGCCCGCCTCCGCAGGAAAGCGGCAAACAAAGACACTCCGTAGGTCAGTTCGAGGCGGAAAGGAGCAAGCGCCGGAACGATTTCGCCGGGCTGAATAAAATAGATCGCGAGAAAAACGAGCAAGCCCAAAGAAGGGCGGAAAATGCCAACAATGGCAACGGCTACCCCAATAATTCCAAAAACGATCAGCAGCGGGATGATGGTCATGGATTCACGCGTTCCGGGCCGCCGTATCGATGGAGACCGGCTGGATGGGCTGAAGATTGTGAAGAGAGTACGTGTGAGATACAAAAACGAGTCTTTCCGGAAGGTTCCCGTTCGATTTCCGCTACCTGTTGGAATTCCCACCGCAGTTGATCGGGAAAAAACTTCTTTAGTTTCGTGCGCAGGAGGTCGAGATCCGACAACGAGAATGCGGGGCTCGGCACGAACCGAACTCGGAACGCTTCAAGCGTTTCCTGAACAATCTGAAGCTTTCGAAGGCCCGGACAAACCTGAAGTACACGATTGGTTAGAGCAACTCCCGGCACGCGATCCCCGTTAGGGAGGATGAAAACGTCTCCCGTACGACCGGTAATCTGTGTGACGGTGGGATAGCCACGGCCACAGGGGCACGGCCGGTCGGAAACAATCGCGCAATCATTGATCTTATAGCGAATGAGAGGCATACCGTCATTGAGGAGGTCCGTGACCAAAATCTCGCGCAGACTTTCGGTTTCCCCGCCCGCTACTGGCAAAAACTCAACGTAAGCGGCGGAGGGATTAAAATGAAGCCCAGCATGGATTTCACATTCCGCAGCGATCATGCCAAACTCACGGCTGCCATAGAGCTCAAAAACACGGCAACCGAGCACCTCTTCGATCACTCTCCGCTGCTGGGCGAGCAGCGGCTCGGCGGTGCAAATGGCGCCTGCCGGTTTGTAATAAGGCCGCCCGGAGTTCCGCAGGAATTCGCAGAAAAGCGCCAGAGGTGTGGGGTAGGCGTAGATAATGCGCGGACGGAATGCATTGAGCGACTGCCGGTGCGACTCGAGGACTTGCTCGTTGAAAAGCGACGTAGGGGCCCATTCGCGCCGCATGACATAGCGGTCGAAGAACCGCCAGCGCCAAGTGGGGTTCTCGGCATAATCCATTCGCGCTCCCCACAGGTAAAAGATTTTGTCCCCCGGCCACATTCCCGCCCAGCTGTTGAAGCGAAAATGGACGGCTGCCTTTCTTAATACCGATTCGGGTGCTCGCAATAGCGGCACGGGCGTGTCCGTGGTACCCCCCGTGGCTGCCCGGAGAAGAGAGTCATGCCTATAGCAACGCGACCAGAGGGCATCCTGATGAATGCGAATATCCTCGCGAGTCAGTGGTGGAATCTTCTGGAGGTCGGAAGGTGAGGAGATCTCACCGGGATGCAGGCCGGCCCGATCGAATCGCTCGCGGTAGAAGGGGGCAGTGTCGTATGCATGGTGGAGGAGACGAAGCAGAGACTCCCACTGGCGCTCCTTGTTTTGTTCAATCGACCTCCTCTCCGCCTCTTCATACCTGCGCATCTCGCCAGCCAAGCCTCGATAGAGTGCAGGCTTGCATAGCGGGAGTACGGTGTTGAGATAAAGCCAGTTAACGGCGCGCAAGACCTGCCTCCGCCTGACCCGACGCGCTCGCCGGTGCGTTCGCGGTAACTTCGTTGATTGCGAATCGATATTTGCCGGAGATTTCGCCGACAATGCTTCGCGTCTCTTCGATTTCGAGAACTGTGGGAGAACCCAGATAGGCGCCGAGCCGTCGGCGCAGCTCGTCGACCGTGTGCGGGCCATAGCCGCGACCAGGCACAACCCGGAGGACGATACGGTCGAACGCTTTTTGAACGAATTGAACTTGGCGCACTTGCGGCATATCGGCAACCACCAGCGTAAGAGCAGGGCCTGAAATGTGCCTCCCGTCACTGAGCACCAGGAAGTCCGTCGTGCGTCCCTGCACTTCAGTAAGCATAGGAAGATGACGTCCGCACGCGCACTTCTGGTCTTCCGCCCAGGCCGCTACATCTCCAATCTCATAGCGAATCAGAGGCATGCTGTAATTCAAGAGATCCGTGATGACAACTTTTCCGGCAGGCTTGGGCACCGTCTGATGTGGCACGATTTCGACGACAAAACTCTCTGCACCTACGTGCATGCCTCGATGGAACTCGCACTCGCTTGCAATCACGCTCATTTCTCTGCAACCATACCGGTTAAATACCCGACCGCCAAGAGTTTGCTCCAGAAATTCCCGTTGTCCGGGCAATAGCACTTCGGCGGTCGTAATGATTGAATCAAACTGGATGTCTGCAATGCGATTTCTGAGCAAGTAGTGCCCGAATAACACGGCGGCTTGGGCGTAGGCGAGCAAGACTCGTGGCCGCTTCGCCCGCAACCTGCCAATGAATTCGGTCCAGTCCCTCTCCTGGATGCAAGCGGTATTCAGAGGGATCGACCTATACAAGAAGGTATTGCGAAGCCGATCCCGCCATCCTTGCACAGCGCCCTGATCCAGACGAGATCCCCACAGCACGGCGTGCCAATCTCCGGGGCGTAGTCCGGCCCAGCGATTGTGCCGCACTGTGCTCGCCAGCCGGGAACCGTATCGCTCTTTGTCCACATAGAACTGCAAAGGGCTACCGGTGGACCCGCCTGTTTGATTTCTCAACCGAAGCATCTCCGGGAAGTTCAAAGCTTCCATTTCTCTGCCGTACTCCTGGATGTCTCTCTTGGTCACGACGGGAAGTGCGGAGAGCTGATCGACCGAACGGAGTTTCTCAACGTCAAAGCCAACTTGGTCCAATCGTCTCCGATAGAAGGGGCAGTTTTGGCGAGCATGCCGCAGCAATTTTCGCAGGCGCTCTAATTGCAGGCCTGCCAGGGTGGAGCGTGTCGCAAACTGAGTCCGCTCCAGTTCTTCGATGTAATGCCGATAGGATGGATGGTCACGCCTGGCCCAAAGAGGAAATATCGCGTGGCGGACGATCCACGCGCTTCCAGAAATCCAAGGCCATTTGCCCGATGGATGGGAACTCGTTCTCTCCATCAGACACACTCCTGGAAAGAGGGCACTTTTCTTACAACTTCACGGCACCACTTGTGTCCTGGGAAAATCAGCAAACGAAGCGCTCCGGAAATCAGCGCAGGCAGTGGATCGAATGCTCTCATGTTGTGCCTAGGGAATTCAGAAGTCGCAGGCGCAGTCCCTGCCAATATTCGCCGAGAGCCTGCCGTTCTTCGCGCGTGAGGAATCCACTGACCCAAAGGATCGCGGGAAAGGCCATCAGAATGGAGGATCGGAGCACCATGCCCTGCCCCAGGGGCGCAACCGGCAGCAAGCTGCCGGCCTCGTAAAGAAAGCAGCCGAGAATCCCGGCCCAGGCGATCCTTCCGAATTGGTACTCGATGCGAAAAACAGATTGAGCACAGACCAACGAGAGTGCTGCGAAGGTCGCGAATCCTCCGAGCGTCGCCCAGGCAGCGCCCATTAGACCGTAACGCGGAATCAAGTACCAATACAGCGCGGCAATCACCACGGAACCAATACCCAGAGTTATGGGCTTATATATGGTCCGCTTCGTCACATAGAAAGAAGCGTCCATCACAACCGTCCAGCTGTAGAAGACGTAAGCCGCGCCGACGACGGGAATCAGTCGCCAGGCGTCCCAATAGGCAGGGGGCGCGACCAAGCGCAACAAGAACGGACCGAAGAGCGACAGCCCGAGGGTGGAAGCGATGCATGCCGCAATAATGTAGGTGGCGATCTTTCCTAGCTGGCGCCGCCCGTCCGGTTGTTTCGAAATGTCCACCATCGACACACTCCAGATTTTGGTGAAGGGCATCATCACCAGACCCATGGACAGCATACCCAGCTTATAGCCGAGACCATATATCCCGACGTCAGCCCGTGTGGCGTAAGCGTTCAGGAAGTAACGATCGCCGTTGTTGAAAAAAAGGCCGAAGGCCGAAGCCGGCACCAGGGGCAGGCCGAAACGGAGCATCCCCGTCAATAAGGAGCGGTCGAAGGCAAACCCAGTTTTCAAGAACAGGTAGGCCACCAGCCATATGGCGAATATGGCAGTGTGAACCAATGTTGCCCAAAGGATGCCCTGCAATCCCCAGCGCAGCCAATAGACCAGAACGAGATTGAGAGCGATGGCGAGGACCAGTCGCGCGGTATGTGCGCTTACATAGAGAACGGAGCGCAGTTCCGACTGGAGATAGAGGACTGCCATCTGAAATAGCATCTCGAAATACGTGACGGCGAGGATCAGGGCCACGCCGGTGGTGTACGCACGGCTTCGGAAAAGTGCTTGTGAAAGGTGTCCCGCTCCAGGCAGAACAAGCAGGACGCCGCACAGCCCAGCAACCATCAGGAATTGCAAGCCCGTGCTATAGATGGCTCGTTGGCGACATGGATCATTGTTTTCCACTTGGTAAAAAGTGACCAGCGCCGCGCGCAGCCCAAAGGACAGAAGCATGACCAGTATTTCCTGACTGCGATTCAGCAATTCAAGAGCGCCGAACTCGGAAGGTGCAATCCGGTGCGTATAAATTGGCACCATTAAGGCAGGGAGGAAATTCATCAGCACGACGCCAAGGCCGTAGACGAAGAAATGCCGTATCCACTGTCTAGCGCGCATGCGGCGATTCTGCTCCTTGCAGATACTGGCGCCCGGGCGCATTTTCACCAGGAGCGTGGGAACGAGACACCATCAGCAAGAAGGCATTTCGCGGATGACCCCTCAAACAAGACCGCCAAGGCAATCGGGTCGAGGGACGCTGGTTGAGCGGTCCTTCGAAGTTCCGCATAGCGGGATCCGCATAGCGCAACAAGAAGTGAATCCCCTCCATTAGGCGCGCCCGCTCCGGCTGCTCCGGCAGGTCCGTATAGCCGCCGTTCAAGGCAATGTTCCCAACCTCCGCATGTCGAATTGTTCTTCTCGTTGCCATCAGCGCACGCTCTCTGGGTGCGGCAAGCTCTCAAAGCGAGAATTGCCGGAGTGGGAAAGTTCTTCCAATTCCTGCTTAAACACGGTAGAAATTGGCGCGAAGCGAAAATCTTGCAGCATTTGAGTAAGCTTTGTCTCCACGGTGCCCAGTCCCCGATATTGACGGAGACGAGATCTTTTCGACGCAGGTAGCCGCGGCTGCATCTCATCAATCTCCCAGGGGTGAAGATAGACAATCGCTTTTCCATCTCTACGGTTAAACCTGTTTAACCCCCAACGCGTATATCGATATGGCAGCATTCGCAAATAACCGCCACCGCCGATGGGAAGATTATTGCGCGCCAGCTTGCAGGTCGCGATGGGAAGCTCAAGAAGCGAACCCCCGCCGATGCGATGAGGCTCGCGAGGTGCTGCGGCGTTGTCATAAATGTCATGCCGTATGGGATGTACGCTAGAGTCGTACGCGAATCCCAGTTCAGCGAGAACAGCGGCGGCCCATTCCGTGCCGGGCACCATGGAGAAGCTCGGTGCCCGGTAGCCACGAACTCGGACGCCGCCCGCATCTTCGATGACGTATTTTGCTTTCAACGTATCCGCGCGAAATTCGTCTGGAGAAAGCCGGTATAGTGGTCTGTGCCAGTAACTGTGGCAGCCGATTTCGTGACCAAGCTCAACGGCCTCATGGACGAGACGTGGGAATCGTTGCGCAACCCAACCTAAAAAGAAAAGCGTGCCACGCACGTTCCTAGCGGCCATCAATTCGAAAAGCCTGTAAGTATTGCTCTGTACCCGCGACGGTAAATGTTCCCAATCTTCACGAGATACAGCGGTGGTCATGGCTTCCGTATGGAAGTAGTCTTCCACGTCCACCGTAAGCGCATTTACCAAGCTGGTTTCCCTTCCAGAAGCTATGGTTGAATGTTGTCGTTTTGCCTCAGCCGAGTACCAGGCGATATTCCCCCTCGCCGTAAGCGCTGGCATTGGCTCGCACTCGTTTCCAATTTGCGAGTTCGTGACACGTCCGGATGGAGTTTCTTGTTCAGCTCCAGCGCGACGCGAAGTGAGACTGTGTCGAAGAGATTGTAGTCCCTCGGTCAAAAGCCCCCACCCGAGCCCTAGATGAATCGTCGCGTAGATTCCGGGGGCAAGTGCGAGCTGGTGCCAACCCTTCCGAATTCCAAGGCACAAAGAGGACATGAGGATGGCTCCGGCGTAGAGGCCGAGAGTCGCCGCATAGATAATCGCGCAAGTCTTAGAGAGTGACGTCAGCGGGATGCCCGTGAGGATCCATAGGACAAAGAGGGCTGGCATTGCCTGAGCAAAGGAAAAAGCCTCCGGATGCAGTCGGACAAAGCGCCAACGCCCTCTTCCGTATCGCACCATTTGCTTCCAAAGTCCGGAGATCGAATTACGCGGCTGGTATTGAATCGTGAGCCTTGGGCTAATGTAAGAGCGCAAACCTGCGCGGAACGCCCGATAATTGAATTCCACGTCCTCGCAGGCATCCAGTTTTTCATTGTAAAAACCAATCTGCTCAAATACTTCTCGCCGGTAGCTGGCACCCGAGCTTGTCGGATCGACAAAGCCCTCCAAGCTCGTCGAATAGATGGTGGAGCCCAGACCGTGTCCGATCAAACTGTTCCTTACATCTGCAACAACTTTTTGAAACGTGCTATTTCCGGGAGCAATCAGAGGTTGCGGCCTGCAGAGACAAGCAGCCTTGGTGCTTGAGAAAAGTTGTACGGTGTCGTGCAAGACTTCCCTGCTTGGGATGTGGCAGTGGCCATCGATGAAGACAACCAATTCACCCGAACTGTGGCGCACGCCCAGATTGCGCCCCGCACTCGATAATTGGCGAGCATTGCGTAGCCAACGGATGGGTACGGCAGAGTTTCTTGCGGCCGCCTCGGCGACCTCGCGCGTACCATCCGTCGAGTCACCATCGGCCACTAGAATTTCATAGCGATCTTTAGGATAATTTTGGGTCAAAAGACCATCGAGCACACTTCCGAGATGCTTTTCTTCATTCCGCACAGGAATGACGACCGAGACAAAAGGGAGTGCCGCATCGCCCTGATTCTTTTCCCTTGCCATTTGCTCGGCAGTTTCCGCTCCGTGGACAGTAGCATCCGCAGTAATCGGCTTTGGAGACCCCGCCGCTAGGAGCTCCTCATACAAGGCATGCAGGGACTCGTTCTGACGAGCTGGCGAATAAGCCTGCTGTACACGACGTTTTGCCCGTTGTCCTAATTGCGCGGCCCGGGAGGACGTCTTGAGGAGGCCAATGACGGCAGAAGCAATCGCGGAGGGCTGTCCAGACGCGACGATCTCGATAGACTTTTCACTTCCTGCGATCTCCCGTACTGCGCCGACGTCGGTTGCAACCATCGGTATTTCAGCAGCCATGCCCTCCAACACCACATTGGGCACTTCTTCGGAAAACGAAGGGTTCACCAAGATGTCTATCCCAGGGAGCAGATCCCGAAAGTTCGGCATGAACCCGGCAAAGCGTACCTGCGAGCTGATCCCCAAATCGGCGGAGAGTTTCTCGAGAACATTTTTCAGGGCGCCGTCTCCAAAAATTATGAAGTGCGAAGACGGATGCTGCAGAAGCATTTCGGGAACTGAATGCAGAAAAACGGAATGGCCCTTCTCTGGACTTAATCTTCCGGCGGTGGCAACGATAAAAGCGTCCTGGGGTATTTGGAAACTCTCGCAGAGTCTATGTCTCGCAAACGCACGCTGTTCCGGTGAAATATCCCTGACTTCTACGGCGTTCGGAACTACACGCAGCTTGTTAGTGAAACTGCGGTGGCTCGCGAGGCGCCTAGCTTGAGTCTTAGAAAGGCATACGATTCTCGTGGCAAGGGGCAAAAACGTTCGATCAAGAGCCTCATAGATTCGGACTTTCCAGTCCTCGCCTGTCCAACCCCGCAGAAAACAGACGACTGGGATTCCGGCTCCCCGTGCTGCGACCGTACCTACGATGTCGGCTTTATATCCGTGAGTACATAAGAGGTCGAAATTTCGTTCTCGCAGGATCCGGGCAAGTTCGGACAAAGCACCATGCCGCCCCAGGATGTGGTCGGGAAGCGCTAAGGAAGGAATTCCGACCTGGTTGATTCCACTCAAAAAATCTCGCCCCTCCATCTTGCCCAAGAAGGTGCCCAGCGTGATTTCAAATGAGCCAGAGCGCTCCTTTGCGGCGTACTGGAGGAGTTGCTTCTCAGGTCCGCCAACAAAATTACTGGCGCGCAGGTGCAGAATGTGCAGTGGAGCATTCATCATTGCGTCCCCACGCTCGTATTCGTCGGCGCCGTTGAGGTCAGGTCATCCGTTGTCATCGAGGCGCAAGCCTCGTACCATGCGGACTCGAGAACACCGGCGATAGCGTCCCAGTCATAATGCTCGGTCACCAATTCCCGGCTCTCTCTGCCGAGCCGTTCGCGCTCCGCGGGAGATTCCAGCAGCCGCACAATCTGGCGCGCGAACTCGGCAGGCTCATCTGCAATCTCGAGATGCACACCAGGCTCAACTCTTAATCCTTCGGCGCCGATGGACGTCGAGATCAGGGCTTTACCTGCAGCGAAGGATTCCAAAATCTTGATCCGGCTTCCGCCTCCGATTCTCAATGGCACGACCACAACCGCCGACTCCGCAAGATACCTACGCACGTCGGAAACATCGGCTGCCAATTCTGCCCACTCCATACCAGCAAGACGGCCGACGAGTTCTCGAGAAGGCCGACGGCCCACAATCCGCAGCCGGGTGCCGGGCCTCTGTGAACGCACAAGGGGCATAATTGCTTCAAGCAAATAGTTAATTGCGTCCAGGTTCGGATACCAATCAAGCGAACCTAGAAAGAGCAACTCCGGTGCCCCGGGAACTTCCGCTGATTTCGTGAAATACTGAAGATCGACGCCGTTTTCGACTAGATTTACTGATTGTATTCCCCAAGACCGCATTACCCGCTCGTCTTCGGACGTTACCGCGGTAACCACGTTGGCGCTCAGCAATGATCGCCTCTCGAAACGCTTCATCTTCGCGGCTTGAATTCGAAAAAAGAAACGATGGAAAATGCTGCGGCTTTGCACGGATCGACGAATCAAGATTTGCGACTCGATGTTGTGCGCCGTGATCAGGAACGGACGGCTGCTCACCGCGGTCTGAAAGCGCGCATAGGGAGTCCACTCGCAATGAACAAGGTCGATCTCTCCTTCGGCTGCAAGCAATCTCAGGCGGGATTCAAATGCACGAGAGAAGTGTTTATCCACGGAATAGGGATGGGGAGAGAACAAGTTGAAAAACAAACGTGGATAAAGATTTGAGTTGGCGAAGCTCGCTGGTGGCGGAACCAGATGAACTCGGATTCCCGCTCTTTTTGCTGCCTCCACCGAAGGATTTCCGGGGCAGCCATAGCAGAGGAACGAAACCTCATGCTTCTGTGCCAATCGGCGGAGCAAATTCCAAGTTCTAATGCGTTTTCCGGAGTTGAGGGGATAAGGGACTTCTTCGTCCAGGACCAAGACACGGAGTCTTCGGGAGTCCGGCCGGGCTCGGCTTGCGTCCGATTTCGGATGCAAATGCGCAAGTGTAGATGCGAGCGGAGAGATTTCAAGTCCTTTGCTGTTTACGTTCACTAGAGTTCATCCGACTATCCGCAACTGAGGCAGTGGCTATCACCGCCTCTTCTTGATGCCTGTTTCAACTAACGCGCCCCGCGGCCAAAGATCACGGTCTTAATCGTTTGAAAGACAATTAGTAGGTCCAGAGCCAGCGACATGTTCTTGATGTAATACAAGTCGTAGCGCATCTTTTCTTTGGACTGCTCCAAGGAAGCCCCATAGCCGCAATTGATCTGGGCCCACCCGGTAATCCCAGGGCGAACAATCCGGCGAAGACGATAGTAGGGAATCTCCTGGTTGAGCCAGTCATCGAATTCCGGCCGCTCTGGCCGCGGACCAACGAAATTCATGTCTCCGCGGAAAACGTTCCAGAGCTGGGGGATCTCATCGAGGCGGATCTTGCGAAGAAAGCGGCCTAGCGGAGTAATGCGCGGATCGCTGTCGCTTGCCCATGTCGGACCGCTGTCCGCCTCAGCATCAGCCCGCATCGTCCGGAACTTATAACAATGGAAAGCCGTCCCGTTCTTTCCTACTCGCATCTGCTTATAGAAAACTGGCCCCCGGGAGGTGAGTCTTATCAGCAAAGCGACCAGGGGAATTACTGGCAGCACGATTGCCAGCAAAATCACCGAAACGACGATGGCCATCAATCGTTGCACGATCAGAATGACCGGGTGTAACCGGAAGCCATCTGAGAAAACTAGCCAACTGGGAGACAACTGATCCACTTCGATCTTTCCCGAAATCCTCTCAAGCAACCTGCTTCCGTCATCAATTTGAAAACCCTTCAAGCGCAGGTCCAAGAGTTCGCGCGCGGGCATGGTGCCGCGTCGGTCCTGCAGGGCAACGATGATGCGTCTTATTTTCTTTTCGGCGATCAATGTGCCCAGGTCGTTCAGGTTACCCAGGGACGGTAGTTCACGGATATTAAATCCCGTCCCCGCGGGCATCCCAATGTATCCGACCATGCGAATTCCCAGTTCGTGGCGGCCAACGATCTCGGTGGCGAGCGACCGGGCTAACGGCCCATCGCCGAGCAAAACTGTCGGTAGCGCAAATCGCGCTGACCGGTTCAAAGTGAAAAATGCCTCTCGCAAACCGGTCAGAAATATTCCGATCAGGACGACGCCTATCAGAAAGATCCCGCGTCCCAATTCAAACGGAGGGTAGATGTAACAAGCCGCCGCAACGAGCAGGCAGACCACTCCAAGTACAACGATGAGTCGGGTCAAGACCTCCCTTGGATTGCTCAAGACAATCGCGTCGTACAGATCGAAGTAATACAAGCAAATGAAACACAGGGCGGAAATGATCAGCACTTTCAACAATCCCTGCTGATAATCGAGTACGAGCTCTCCGTCCATCCCAAATCTCAGAAAAACCGCTGCCACCAGCGCCAAGAAAATAATGAGCAATTCCGTTACAGCCAGGAGTAACGTTCTGCCGGGAACATACGCGTCAAAGAGCTTAATCACGTTACTGGTCCTTGTTCATCGCATCGAACGGATCGACCGCGGGTTTCCTCATCGTGGGGCACGTACTTGTAGTATTCGTAGTGGTCGCTCACGGCATGTTCGTCACTGTTCACCACAATCCCGGCAATGTAAGTGCCTTCAAGCGCAGCGAGGGAATTCGGGAGTGAATCTGCGGGAGTCACACCGAGCCGCGTAACCAGCAATGAGCCGTCTACCAGGGTCGCCAAATATGGGGTATCCGCGAACAAACTGATCGGAGCGCTGTCCACTACGACCCAATCGTATGTCTCACCTGCGTGCTTCAATAGATCGCCCATCCGGGGGCCTTGGAGCAATTCACCTACTGCCGATCGAAGATGCCCTGCGGGCAGGTAATAGAGATTCCATGGCTCGGCCAGCCGCCGAATGGCAGTTCTTTCGTCGATTCTGCCCTGCAGAAATTCGGCCAGCCCTGCCACCTCTTCAAGCCCCAGCACGTCGTGGACTCCGGAATGACGCAAATCAGCGTCAATGAGGAGTACCCGCTGCGAGGTCCTTGCCAGCATCAGCGAAAGATTGACGGCAACCAGCGTCTTCCCTTCACTCGCAATCGCGCTGCAAATTAATAGCTTCTTGAGCGCACGTTCGCCACGGATCTTGTACAATCGGTGTCGTAGCACTCGGAATTTCTCAGCTTCCAGCGTGTGGTTCTCTCCGCCGGCCAAAACGTGTCGTTCGGGCATAATCCGCGGGACAAGACATTCATGCGCTTCCGCAACAGCGGGCTCCTGTCCTGGGGAATTCGACGGCTTTTTAACGCGAACGCTCCCCACCCATGGCGTGAAGGAGGTTTTCCTGCTCTTCTCTTGCTCCGACCTACGTAATGCATCGAAAATCCGGCTCACTTTAACTCCTTGTCCTTCCTGGAACTCTTCTTCGAGACAATCCTTTCGACGCTCGGATCGCCAGTAACTCGATCACTGCAATTGGGATCGCGTTCCACGATGCCCGCGTTCTTGGACTTCACGAAATTCCGCGGTTCGGGCCTCCGGCAGATTAGCGTTCTCGAGTCCGCAAATTTTCCTCTCATTACTTCAGCCCAGCCGATAGGTGTAAATCATCACAGCAATCGAAGCCAGCGCGAAAAAGCCGATCACCGTGACCTCGATGAGTCGGCTGCTTCGTCTGGCCTGGCGTTCTGATGCGGTCAACAGCAGCGGGATGTGCACTAATATGGGCACCGCGGTCCGGTCGCGGATTTCCTGTGCGCTCCTCAACGGGGAGTACCGGGCTTCCCGCAAGGCCGCTGCGCCTAGCCCTGCACAGAGGCCAAGTGCCCAACCTCCCAACAGCATCAGCGGGCGATTTGGCCTAAAGGGCTTATCGGGCAGTGACGGCGGGTCGATGATTCGAAACTGCTCGCCCTGCTGTCGTTTTTCCAAATTAGTGGCCAACTCCGATTCCAGCGATTTTTGCAATAAAGATTGGTAGTACTCACGAGAATTTTGGTAATTCCGCGTGACTTCCGAAAGTTGTTGCTCACGCACCGGCGTCAAACTCAAGCGCGTCTGAAGATCCGCGATTTGCTTGCGGATTTTTTCCCCCTGTTCCTTGTCGTTCGAAATCTCGACATCTACTGCCTTCAGTCGGCTTTCCACTTCTGCGAGTGCCGGTTGATTTGGTGACTCCACCGTGGCTCCTTCAGCGACTCCCCCTTGAGCGCTAGCCGCATCCATCGCTGACTTATGCAGACTTTCCCAATGAGCGATGTGTTCTTTGAGTCGTAATATGTCGGGATGCTGGGGCGTATATTTGACCTCGAGTTCCGCCAATTGCTTCCGCAAGTCCTTCAGAGTTGCGTCCGAAGCGTTCCCTGCCGACTCTGCCGCCCCCGCAGCGGCCTCCGTCGTCCCCGGTCTCATCGCCCGGTACTCGGACCGGAGGGATTGCAAGTAAATCTTTTGCTGTTCGGCTCTGCCGATCGAGTCGGTGATGGACTGTAGCTGCACTTCCAGGCTATTCAGGATTTGCAGGTTGCTCTGTTCCTGCTGGGGCAACTGGCCAAGATAACGCATCTTGTATTGGCGTAGCTCCTCCTCCTGTTTCTCGAGATCCTTGCGGGCCTGCTCAAGTTGGCTTTGCAGAAAATTGGTCGTGCTAGCAGATTGCTGAGCTCGCGATTCCAGGCTCCGTTCAATGAACATAGACGTCAGTTCGTAGTTGACTTGCTGGGCCACGTGCGGGTTTTGTGCTGAGAATGAGATTCGGAACGACGTGGTTTGATCGTCTCTCCCCGAGGTTCCTGGTGCGGCTTGAATAGCTATGTCCTGCCGTATCTGATCGACGAGGTCATCGGTCGTCATTCGGCCTCGCTGCCGCGGATAGAGATTGAATTGTTTGATCAAGCCCTCTAACCGCGTCCGGCTGAGAATTTGTTGCGTCATGCTTTGAAGCCGACTGTCGAGGTCTGAGACAACGTTCGGAGTGACGTACTTTGTCGGCACCTTCTGCTCTTCGACTTGAATCAGCGCTTCTGAGCGATAGACGGGCGGCCACAAGAGTGCAACCACAAACGCCACTATTCCGAGACCGAAGAACGGGACCAGCAAACACCATCTCCTGCGGATGGCTACCTCCCAGTATTTCTTCCATTCCAATGGCTTGTGATCGATGAGGTCTTCCATTTCCTCTCACCTTCCGCGCTAGACACAGCAGGTCCTAGACTCCGGCGCTTGCCGAGTGAGCCGCCACTTCACCTTGGGCGTTACGTGCGCCTTTTACAAGAAAGCGGAGATGCTCGTGGTCTTACCGAGAATCAGAGACTCCGGAAAGCTGGTTCGTAGGTCATTGCAACCATTCTTGGGCGCTTTTATCTACCATCAACAGTTGGGCACTCTGAGTACCAAGTTCTTGCGCAAATCCAGAATCAGGTCCCCAGCCCCCAATTCGGCGATTCTCTGTAATCTATTGATTGTAAATGCCGTTATTATTTCATAGTGACGTGCATCTCAGACGTGAACGGGAGGACGCGGAAAGGAAGGGGAAAAACATTTCTCGCCCTAGCCATTCACGTTCTCCCTTGGCGGGGACCGGCAAATCTCGTGGAACCTCTTTTTCCCGATTTCGCCTTCTGGAGAACGCCAATAGTTGAGATAACTGTTTACATTTCAGGAGCATTGTGGTCCCCAGCACGTTCGGGCGCAGCGCAAACCCGTCTTGGCGGATGAAGTGCTCATCCACATTGGACGAAATGCATTGTTTTCGACTCTTCCTGAAGGAGCGCGGTGTTTGTTGACTACCTATCACGAGAAAAGCTGCGAATCCAAGCTTGCCGCGATTACCAACGACACACCGGTTGCGGCCTATTTTAATTCCAAAGCTCTTGTTTGGCATGCTATGTACACCCACACCCGTAAGGATGTGTGGGCGAGCATCCACCAAACTCGGCTAGCAAGATTTCTTTCCTTAGCGGACAAACTCCATTTGCCCCAGGGAACAAAAGTGCTAGAAGTGGGATGTGGTGCCGGACACACAGCGGTTGCCCTTGCCCAGCGTGGCTATAACGTCCAAGCCACCGATGTTGCGCAGAATATGATCGAGCTGGCGCAAAAAAACGCAGACGCCGCAGGTGTAGCCGATCGGGTACACATCACGATGGAGGATATTTATAACCTGCGTTTTCCTTCTAATGCTTTTGGCCTGGTACTTTCCATTGGCGTTATTCCTTGGTTGTCATTCCCCGGACCTGCCATTGAGGAGCTCGGCCGTGTCATCAAGCCGGGCGGTTATCTTTTTTTTACGGCCGATAATCGCTGGCGTCTGGCGCACTTGCTGGACCCGGCTGTTTCACCCGCCTTCGGCCAGGCCAAGAAGTTGTTCAAGAGGATCTTCTCTCGACCAAATCATTCCGCGCTGGAGCCCCCTGGGATAGAATCCTATCTGCATTCCCTCGGGGAAGTTGACGCTTTACTCGCTCAATCAGGGCTTGAGCGCGTGTACCACGAGACTGTCGGCTTTGGACCATTTACGCTCTTTCACCGGAAACTGCTGCCCGAGCGCCTGGGCGTGGCGATTAACCGCGCTTTGCAGGGACTGTTGGAGCTGCGCGTGCCGTTTCTTCAATTGACGGGAGCGCAATTCCTGATCCTTGCCAGGAAACGCGGTTAAGGGATTTCCACGTAATGTTGTCACAGGGAGAGGCAGACGGTCAGGCGCTCGATTGATGACAAATGATCAACAACTTCGGACCGGCGCTTGGTACGGCGACTCGCCTCTTCATCTGTCTCTTCCAGCCGGATGGATCGTGAAGATTCACTGGCCGAACACGCCCCCGCCGTTGACCGATTCCGCCATAGTTCGCTGTCTTGAGCAGCCTGTTGGACAGCCTCGTTTGCGTGATCTTTGCAAGGGCAAATCCCGGCCGTTTGTTCTTGTCGATGATGTGAACCGGCCGACTCCCGCCGACCGGATCTTACCCTTTCTGTTGAAGGAATTTGAGGCCGCCGGAATTCCCTCTTCACAAATCACGATTTTGGTTGCGCGCGGCTCGCACGGGGAGCCATCACCGCAGTCCCTGCGTCTGAAGGTTGGCCAGCAAGTCGCATCGGAGTGCCGTGTGTCGTTGCACGATCCGTATCGCAATACCAGGAAAATTGGCAAGACCTCATTTGGCACGCCGGTTTATGTGAACAAGGAAATCCTGAACGCCGATTTTATCATGGGCATCAGCGGCGTCTACCCGAACAATACTGCCGGATTTGGTGGAGGCGCAAAACTTGTCCTGGGTATTCTGGATGTCCGTGTCATCTCGCAATTGCATCACAAACATGAGAGCGTTGGCTGGGGAAGAACAGACTCAGAGAATAATTTTCGCAAGGATTTGGATGAGATCGCAAAGATCATCGGTATGCAATCGCTCGTGACGGCTCATGTAAATGCCGACCGCGAGCTTGTCAGGTTGCGCTCCGGCGACTTCCGGCAGTATTACCAGGAGGAAGTGGCTTTTGCCCAGGAAGCTTTCCGTGCTCCAAAACCCGATGGCGCCGATGTCGTCATTTCCAATTCCTTCCCCAACGATTTGTCTCTTACTTTCATCCACATGAAGGGAATCTATCCCCTTCGCTACGCTCCTCCTGGTGCTTCGCGAATCGTCTTGGGCGCGTGTAGTGAGGGCGAAGGCTTTCATGGAGTCTTCCCAATTGTCCGGATGCCCCTATTCCATATACAGCGTGATCGCCTTCGGCGCATCCCCATGATGACCCCTTTGGAAATCGCTGGAAAAATCGCTACGAAGGTCAGGAGCAAGTTGCACCTTCATGCTCCGTCCCGGGGGAGTGCGCAAACCACTCCTCCCGGGGGATATCCGCAAACACCGCGACCACGGGAAAACCCAATCTGGCTCTACCGAACGGGAGGCCGTTCTGACCGCCTGCCCTTCGAAGTTCGCGGCATGAGAACACGATATGACTGGAATGAAATTCTGAAAATTGTTCGCCGGGAACAAGCTGGCCGGGAACAGCTCAAAGTTGTTGTCTATCCCTGCGCGCCACTGCAGGTTCTCGCATGAGCAAGAAAGCCAAAACCGGCGAAAACCCCATCGGGCCCTCCCTTCTGCCCTTATGCGCTCGAATGTTGACTCGGGGCAAGGCGGCCCTTCACGAGTGCACTAGGACTTGTGGAATGTGGTGACATAATTCATGCGCACTGCACTGAAGGGACTCGTGTTCGGAGCGGCGGAAAAACTACTCATTCACACCGCCTCGCGTCATCTATTCAGGCACTCGCTCGCGGTTCTTTGCTATCACGGCGTCGTGGAAAAAGAGAGACAGAAGGACCGGACCGACCAGGCGCTCTACGTCAACACCGTCAGCGTGCGGGAATTTGATGCTCAGCTGCAATATGTTGCCAAACACTTTCATCCAATCTCGGCGGCGGACCTGATCGGGAGCCTCACCGAGGGCAAGCGGCTCCCGGCGCGTCCGGTCCTGATCACTTTTGATGACGGCTACCGCAACAACGCGGTACATGCGGCGCCCGTTCTACTAAAAAGAGGCATTCCAGCGATTTTTCACCTCACAACGGGTTATCTTGGCAGCCGCGCGATCCTGTGGCCTGAAGAGATCCGACTCCGAACCTTGGAGTACGCCGGAATCACGCTGAAGACTTCAGCGAAGCTATTTCATTTGGAGGGTCGTCCAGGTTCATACCAACGGCTGGCTGCCGCGAGCAAAGTCACTCACGCGTGCAAGCGTGTCCCGGTTGAGATCAAGGAGGAGCTTCTAGCGGTTCTGCGGTCAAACACCCCGCCTCTCCCTTCGCGGTACGATCCCGAAGCGCACGACTTCATGAACTGGGATGAAGCGCGCAAGCTCGCTAGCCAGGGATTCGAACTCGGCTCCCACACCGTTTCGCATCCGATTTTGTCGCAACTTCCCCCCTCCGGTGTTGCAAGCGAGCTGGGCGACAGCCGCACGGCCATTGAGAAACACACCGGTGCGACATGCAGGATTCTGGCATATCCCAATGGTTCTCAGGAGGACTACTCGCAACCGGTGATGGAAGCAGCTCAAAAAGCAGGATATGGTGTGGCGTTTTCGGTCGAGGAACGCATGGCTGGCCCGTCTCCCTGCCGTTTTGCGATCCCCCGTCTCGGAGTGCCGGGCCACGTTTCGCAAACAATCTTCCGGGCTAAAGTCAGTGGCCTGTATTTGTCTTTGAGGCGCACAACACAGGATAGTTGACGAATCGTTGCTAACGGCTGGCATTGGAGGGCTCTGCTCCGACCTCGATCAGCTTTAGGGTACGCGAAATCGGTTGCAGCCAGCGTTGTCGGATATGGTGTGACTGCGCCGCCTCGTCGCCGGAGAGTCGTAGTAGCTCCGGATCGTGCTCTAAAGAGGCCCCGAGCTTGTGGAAACTTGATTCTTGGGGTGTGAACAGCTTTTCCCACCTCCCCAGACTTGACATTCCAAAAGTTAGGTCTAAGCGGCAGACAGCTGAACTATGGTCGCCCTAAGTACCTTATTTACAGTCTTCGCCGCTGGCGCAATCTTTTGGCATACAGGGTGCGAAAGATGGGTGCAGGAAGCACCCTGTAAAGGCCATGAAGCGAAGAGGCCTGCGGGCCCCGCTGTTACGTCGCGGCGCTGCAGAAATTGCTCCGAAACGCCGTCGCAACGACGCATTTCCCGTGATCGGGAGAAGGCAGAGCCGAAAATATGATTAACGAAACGCTTGCTGAAGGGACGTTGGATCTTCACGAAGGAACGGTTCACCCGAGCGATTATTTGAGAAAGATCGGTGTCCGGGAGTTTGCCCCTGCCCTCAGCCCCTTTGACCCCGGTTATGACCCACTCACCTTGGAAGGCCACCTGCAGCAAAGCGCTTACTTGATGTCCATCCTCAAGATTTCCATGGCTTGCTGGATTATTGCAAATGAGACTGCCACGCGACGAAAGATATCTGCCGCAAAGAAATACAAAGTGCCGACCGTTACCGGAGGGGGCCCATTTGAGGTCGCCGTGGCGCAGGGACAACTGCCCGCGTACCTTGACCTTTGCGCCGATATAGGGGTAACGCGAATCGAGTGCGGGGAAGGTTTTACCGACATGCCCTTGAGGGCGTCAGAGGTAGTCAAAATGGCCCACGAGCGCGGGCTTCAAGTGCAGTTCGAGCTCGGAAAGAAGCATACGGGCGCTTTCACGGAATCCGTGATCACCGAACTAGTCCAGCAAGGCCAGCGCTGGCTGGATGCAGGAGCCTTGCAATTGGTCGTGGAGGCGCGCGAGAGCGCCCGCGGCGTAGGCTTATTCGACGCTCACGGGGACTTCAACGCCGCTCACGCCGACCGCCTTGCCAAGACTTTCGGGTTCAAAACTGTCATTTTCGAAGCCCCAAACAAACCGAGCCAGTTTGCTCTTCTCGATCACTTCGGCCCGCAAGTTCATCTGTGCAACGTGCGCCTGGAAGAGGTTCTCCGTGTAGAAATCTACCGGCGCGGTCTTCACTCCGATGCGTTTGCCAAGGACAATCTGCGGCCCCGCCAAACAGCATGAGCGCCACATAACGCGAGGAGAAGATGAATTCGCCAGTTCCCAGAACCGTGATTATCGATTGTTTCCCCGAAAATGCTGGGCGTTATAGAAACAACGGCTATGCGGTGGTGGCCATCGACGTCATCCGCGCAACCACCACTGCCACTACTGCCGTGGCCACGGGCCGCCGCTGCTTCCCCGCTGCAAATATTGAGGAGGCCTTCGCGCTGGCCGCCAAGCTTGACAATCCTCTGATGGTGGGCGAGCTGAGTGGCGAGATGCCGCAAGGCTTTCATATTACCAACAGTCCCGCTCACGTGGCGCAGCACCATGATCTTCACCGCCCCATGGTCCTGCTATCCACCTCTGGCACCAGAATCATCGCTGCGGCAAAAGGCAGTGCGGCTTGTTACGTTGCCAGCCTCCGGAACTACACGGCTCAGATCCATCATTTGATTAAGCATCATCCCAAGGTGGCGGTCATTGGCGCGGGAACCCGCTGTGAGTTCCGTGAAGAGGATCAACTCTGCTGCTCCTGGATCGCGGACGGACTTGTCGAGGCCGGCTATAGCCCTGCCAACGATCAGACGGCCGAATGGATTCGGCGGTGGAAAAACGCGCCGATCGAAGACATGCTTGTCAGCAACAGCGTCGCCTACCTCAAGCGCAGCGGCCAGCTTTATGATCTGCGCTTCGTGCTCTCGCATATCGACGATCTACCTTCCGTTTTCGAGCTGCAGGGTGACGAGGTTGTCATGCTTGCTCCGGATCCGGATGTGCTCAACAATCACCCCGGTTATCCGGAGACAAAAGCGGCAACGCCGTATCTCAATGCAAACATTTGACACTTCGGTTCCGGTCGTGGTTCTTCGGCCGGATCATCACGGCTCTCTTTGTCTAATACGAACTCTGGGTAGAACGGGTGTGCCGGTCTACGGAGTGGGGAGCCAGTTACGCTCCCCCGGCATGGTTTCTCGGTATTGCCGTGAAAGATTTATTTTTCCGGGCGGCACCTCAGCGGCTCCCGCAATGATTGAATTCATGAAGGAGGTTTCCAGGAAAATCGGCAAGCGCCCGCTCCTTACCTGCACGAATGATGTTTCCAGCACGTTTATCGCAAACAACTCAGCCGTACTTCGGACATTCTTTCTTTTTCCGGACACTTCTCGTGAACTTGTGCAAACCCTGACTGACAAGAAGCGCATGTATTTCCTGGCGAAAAAGCTAGGGATGCCCACGGCAGAAACATCTTTTCCTCAGTCTCGGCAGGATGTGTTGAGCTTCTTGAGGGGAGGGGCGGCACTGTTTCCGATCATGCTAAAGGGTATCGACGGAACCGAGCTGGAGCGTCGTGGGAAGCCCAAAATGGCGATCGTCCGCAACGCAGACGAACTCCTACGCCAATACGATTCGATCGAAGATCCAGACCATCCCAACTTGATGCTGCAGGAATACATCCCGGGAGGCGACGACTCGGTCTGGATGTTCAATGGCTACTTCAACGCAAATTCCGATTGCCTATTTGGTATTGCGGGTCGCAAACTTCGCCAGCACCCCGTGTACACGGGTGCGACTTCCTTGGGAATCTGTTTGCGCAATGAAGTCTTGGAAGAAACGACAAAAAGACTAATGAAGGCCGTCGGATATCGCGGTGTCCTGGACATTGGTTACCGCTACGATGCGCGTGACGGCCAGTACAAGGTTCTGGACATCAACCCTCGGGTCGGCGCCACCTTCCGTCTGTTTCTCGACGACAACGGCATGGACGTAGTACGCGCCATGTATCTGGACATGACCGGGCAACCCGTGCCGGTTGCCCCTCCCCGCGAAGGTCGCAAATGGGTCGCCGAGGACGGAGACCTCATTTCTCTGTTTCACTATCTTCGCGACGGCAAACTGACTTTTTTTCAGTGGATCAAGTCATTTAAGGGTGTGCAGGAAGCGGCTTGGTTCACCTCCGACGATCCGGCTCCTTTCGGACTCATGGTTCTTACACTTGCCCGCAGATTTTTGCGCTGGTTGCGATCCAGATTCGGCATGGCTCGCGGCACCCGCCGCGAGGTATGACTTTGCGGCGTTCCATGGTGAAGCAAAATCGCAGCTTGAGATGGTTTGGACAGCATACGGATTTGCTAAGATTGCCTAACCTCTGCGCCTTCGGGGAGAGAGATTAAGCAAATGGCGGTCCGCCGCCGGCGTTATGCTGGCACTATTTTGGTGTGGGCGGAAGAGACAAAGGGCCAGATCATGCAAATCTGGAGGAGCTTCGCTTCAGACAGCAAGGCCGCCGTCGATTCTCTGCTTTCCGCCTGGACGGTAGCCGGTCTTCTCCAGGGGATCGTCCTTGCGACACTGATCGTTCTTCTCTACCGGAACGTCGCTAGTAACCTGGTCGCTCAATGGATCCAGGATCCAAATTATTCTCATGGCTTCTTCATTCCTCTTTTCTGCGCTTGGGTGATTTGGAAGGAAAGGTCAAGGTTGCAGAGGGTGGACAAAAAGCCGACCTGGGTTGGATTGCTGATCATGATCGGCGCGCTTGGAGTCTTGTTGCTTGGCGTCTTAGGCGCTGAAAATTTTCTTTCTCGCTCCTCACTGGTGTTTCTCATCGCCGGCATGATCATCTACTTCTGCGGCTGGACCGCGTTGCACACTTTGCTGTTCCCATGGGCATGCCTGTTCCTGATGATCCCAATCCCTGCGATCATCTTTAATCAAGTTGCGCTCCCCTTGCAGTTCCTGGCCGCCAAACTCGCCAGCGGCATGCTTGCTTTGGTGGGGATTCCCGTACTGCGCGAAGGGAATATAATTCACCTACCCTCTCTCTCACTCGACGTGGTGGAGGCTTGCAGCGGTATTCGCTCGCTTGTCTCCTTGCTCACGTTGGCGGTTGTGTGTGGCTACTTGTTGGGATCCCGTCCTTTGCACCGGTTGCTATTGGTGATCACGGCTGTTCCGGTAGCAGTCGTGGCAAATAGTTTCCGGATCATGGGCAGTGGAATGCTTGGAGAGTATTGGAGTCCAGAGAAAGCCGAGGGGTTTTTCCATTTGTTCTCAGGTTTGCTTGTGTTTCTGGTCTCCTTCGGGCTGCTGATCGGAATTCACGGCGCGCTCACCTTGCTCGATCATAGGCTTGAGAGGAGGCATGCCTGATGCCCCTGCTTTGCACCTGGAAGAGATTTCTTCCCGTGGCCATACTTCTCGCCGCGGCCGCCGTTCTCTTGAAAGCCAGGGACCGGGCTGAAATTGTGGCTCCCCACGAGCAACTCTCGTCGTTCCCCCTAACATTGGGGTCTTTGCAAGGGATGAACTTGACCTTGACCCGCGGAGAACGCGCGGTCCTGGGGCCTGGGGAGTTTTTGTGGCGGGACTATGTTGACCCTGCCAATCAGTCTCTTGTGAACCTGTTTGTCGCCTTTTTCCCCACCCAGCGCTCCGGTGACACGATTCACTCGCCCAAGAACTGTATTCCCGGCTCTGGCTGGGCTCCGATTTCCTCCAGTTACTTCCCTATTCAGGGCGCCGACGGGTCGTTGATCGTCGTTAATCGTTACATCGTTGCCAAAGGAGATGACCGCGATCTCGTTTTTTACTGGTATCAGGGTCATGGACGGGTTATCGCGAACGAGTACTACGCTAAGATTTTGCTCGTGACGGACGCCATTCGGCTCAACCGGACCGATGGCGCTCTCGTACGTGTCGTTGTTCCCATCTCCCGCACCGGCGAAGGTGTTGCGCAGTCACGCGGTTTGGAGTTCACCCACCTTCTTCTGCCTGTCTTGGACAGATATATTCCTCGCTAACGAAGCGGCTTGCGGATTGTTTGCCAGGTTGAGGCGGCGGAGTGGAAGCCTCGAACAGGATGAGTAAAAGATTTGAACGAATGAGCAAATGGATTCCGAAAGTCTTTGCCACCCGGCTTGCCATGCACGGAAGACTAAAAAAGGTATTCATTTTCAGCAGGATACGATTGAGCCTTTCGGGGCGTGCTGGCACCTGAAGTGCTTGATCTCGGAGCGATCGGCTGCAACGGAAGTCCGCGGTATTCCTGTGCCCATTGCCTGGGCGGCGCAGCTTCTGGCCTGGAGAGATTCGGCTGCACTTAAATTGCAAGATGGAGTCATTCAATTGAGAATCCGAAATTTGTTGGTGGGTTTGCTGGTGTTGATGTTTGCGAGGCCGGCTCGTGCGAACTGGGCGATCGTTCAGCAAACTGCCAGCACTTGGGTTCAGAGCACCACCACGTCGGTTCCGCTTCCTACGCCCGTTACTGCCGGAGACATGATTCTCGTCCACGTCATATGGGCAACGAACTCTGGCGCGGCGGTCTCGGATACGCTCGGTAATACTTATGCGAGCGCTGCGCTCGCCCAAGGCACTACCATCGCCTGGGGGACCACCACCTTCCAGATCAGTTCCCAGATTTTCTACGCCACCAATGTTGCCGGCGGACAAGACACGGTCACGGTGACCCTTCCGGCTTCCACCTTTCTTAACTTCTATGTCTACGAAGTTTCCGGGGCGGCGACGTCGAATCCGTTGGATATCACGGCCACAAACACGGGCACGGGCTTGTCTGTCTCCACCTACCCTGTCGCCACCACCGCCCCGAATGACCTGGTTTTTGTCGCAATCGGCCACCACTTCGCCTCAGATAGCACGGCACCGGGCTATACCGGTCTTATCGCCACGCTCACGGGCTTAAGTGAATACCAAATCTCCGGCGTTTCGGGCAGCACGGTGAGCGCCTCGGAAACCCTTACCGACACTCAATCCTATTTGCCCTGGGCGGTAGCGCTGGCCGCATTCAAAATGAATCCAGGTTCGAGTTCGGGCGGTAGTCCAACTCTTACTTCGATTCAAGTGACGCCGTTCAGTCCCACTTTTTCGATTGGACAATCCATCAACCTTTCCGCGACGGGCACCTACAGTGACGGGAGCACGCAAAACCTAACCAACTCGGTCATATGGAGTTCCACAAATCCAGCCGTTGCCGCTGTCGACTCCTCGGGTGTGGCCTCCGCCGTTGGACACGGAACGGCCACGATTACGGCCGCTTCCGGCTCCGTCTCCGCCAGTACGCCAGTGATCGTCGAAGGCACCCTCAGTTCCATTCAGGTCACTCCCGCCAGCGACGCGGTTCTGGCTGGCACTTCTCAGCAGTTTACCGCCACCGGATCCTTTAGCGACGGCACCACCGAGAATCTTACGAACTCGGTCACCTGGACCTCTTCGAACACGGGCATTGCTACGATTAATGCTTCCGGCCTGGCATCGGGCGTCACCAGCGGTTCCATTACGATAACCGCGACGTCTGGCTCTGTCAGCGGTTCCACCTCTTTCGCAGTCACGCAACCCATTTTTGTTACGCCACCCCCCTCTCCGGGATCCCCCATGGTCCAAACGAACTATCAATGGTTCACGAGCCATATGGCTAGTAATCCTCCCACGTCCGGCATGAGCGCTTGTAATCCCGCGCCTTGCATCGCCCAGACTTTCCTGAATGCCAATACCACGGGCAACATGATCTTCGTCTGGGTGAGTTGGAACAGCGGCGTGACGCTTTCTAGCCTCTCGGACACGGCGGGTAACACTTACGTGCACGTTGCTCAATTCCCAGCTTCCCTTGGCGGTGTCGGCGTTAACGATGACTTTTGGGTCGCATATAATGTGAACGCTGCCGCCAACAACAAGGTGACCGCTTTGTTCGCTGGTACAGCCCAGCCCGTTTACATGCAAATTCTGGAGTATGCAGGAGTCGCAACCTCCAACGCTTTTGATGTTTCCTCTTATTGGCGTGGGAAGTTATCATGTGCCGTGGCTCCTTGCACCCTGAGTACGAAGGCGACCCCTACCAGCGCTCAAGCCTCGGAACTACTCGTGGCGGTTTACGATATTGTGACCAAGGCTCAGCTGACGACAGGCAATGGCTGGGCCCCTGACGCCAGTTGCTTCTTTTGCTTCGGGTGGGACGGCAACGTCAGCGGACAGGTCATCATTGAACACCAGCTCGTTTCCTCGATTGGGTCGTTCACGGCTACCGTAAATGACGCCAACTTGACTTGGCCTAATTTCGACGCCTATCTCTTCGCCTTCAAGTTACATCCATAGCGCACCCGCGTCTTCCGCCCTGTGGTGAGGGCTGTGCGGTCGAGGAATGAAACGCCTTTTGCCTCCCTAGTCACGCGTGAAGGTGATCCCGCCAAGACTTCCTCGAGCAACAGGTTCCCTGGACCTTCCTCTGTCTCATCCTCCAGAACCTTTTCTTGCCCTTACCACTTCTTGCCCTTACCACGGGGATGTGGAAAAGACATGAGCTAGCCTCGCGGGAAAGACTTTTCACATCCGACTCGGCATTTTGTCCGGCAAAATTCGACGGCGTTTTCGTAACTTATTAATTACAACCGGTTTATGCGGGAAGTCGAGAGGGTCCCACTGCGATCCAAATGGTCAAAGATGTGCACGCATGGTGTGCATGATTTTATCCAGTCTACGGCGCTATTTGGGTCCGCCCTCGTGGGGCATTTCTTCCGGTCGAGGTCCTCTGTCAGGCCTTTCGCCGCGGGCTGATCTATTCCTATTTGCAAGCGAGCTAACTTCAATCAACCGTCCCACCGTCGAATGTCTTACCCCAGCCGATCACCGGTCAAGCGAAAGCCCATTCAGCGTGCCGCGTGAGAGGCTTCGCCTGGCATATGTGATTGACCGCATCGAAGACTGGAATCTTGGGGGCACGGAAACGCAGCTCGCTTGGATGGTGAAGGTACTGGACCGGCGAATCTTTGAACCGGTAATCTTTGTCCTGCAAGCTTCGGCAGGCGCCAAAGCGAAGGACTTGGGCTGTCCGGTTCTTGTTCTAAACGAGCCTAATGTCAAATCGCGCGTTCGCTCGTTCCGAAACCTGCAAAGCACACTGAAGCATTTTCAGCCCCACATCGTTCAAACGTTCTTCATTGACGGCATCTTTTACGGCACGCTGGCTGCCTGGTTCAATGGCGTGCCAGCCATTGTACAGTCCCGACGAAATGCGGGGTACTGGCAGAAGTGTCGGCACGCGTTGGCTCTTCGCGCCGTCAATCTCGCTGTGGACTCCTGGCAATGCAATTCCCGCTGCGTCGCCCGAATGATTCACGGCACAGAGAATGTTCCCGCTGATCGAATCAAGGTTTTGCGCAACTCGATTGACACCGATCATTTCTCGCCCGCCACGGCAGACGAACGCTTTGCGGTTCGCCAAAGTCTCGGCTTGCCGCTAGAAGCTCCGGTCTTTGTGTCCGTGGCCACTTTTCGGCCTGTAAAAGGTCTCTTGACCATTCTGGATGCAGCCGCGAAATTGCGCCCCCGCCTGCCCCAAGCGCAGTTCCTCATTGTGGGGAGGGGGCCGCAGCAAGAAGAGCTTGCCAAGGAGATCGCCCAAAAGGACCTGCATGAGACCGTTCGTCTGGTTGGGGCGCATAGCGATGTTCGTCCGTGGCTAGCCGTCGCCGACGTTGGCATCCTGGCGTCTTTCAGCGAGAGCAGTTCCAATGCACTCATGGAATATATGTCCATGGGATTGCCTGCTGTCGTCTCGGACATCCCCGCGAACCGCGAGTTGGTGAGTGAGGTCTTTTTTTCGCCGGGAAATGCGTCGGAATTGGCCGATCAGCTGATGTGGTTGTGGCAGGACAAGCAGACGCAGCGGCGAATCGGAAGAGACTACCGCTTATTGGCGATGCAATATGGAAAAGGGGCGTTTTCCAAAAACCTGCAAGACTATTATTTGAATCTGGTTGCAAACATACGTTCAAGGAACTCCTTATGACAGATGAGTTGGATTTCGCTCGGAATTCTTTTGCGCCATTCCAATCGGGAACGCCGCTGCAATGATTACTATCTCGCGCCTTAGAAACGCATTCCGCCTGCTAAAATGCAAAACGCTCGGCAAGCCCCCGGACGAGGATTTGCAAAGGAGCATCAACGCGTGGCGTCTAAGGCTGCGCGTGTGGAAAAGCGTCGTCTCGCGGAAGCCTCTCGATGTTCGGCTACATCACGAATTCAATCTCTGGGCCGCGCTGGGCGCTGGTGAGGGCATGGACAATCCCCACCGGCGCATTATCGAGCTGACCATTCCCCGGATGAAACTGGCGCCCGGAGACCGTATTCTCGACCTTGCCTGTGGCGCAGGGCTGGCTTCCAGCTTGATCCTCAGCCGACCAGGGGGTTGCGAATGCGTCGTGGCGATGGACATATCGGATGGAATGCTTTGCCGTGCTAGGAGCAGGAACGCGCAATTCAATAATCTTTATTTTGTGTGTGGATCGGCTGAACATTTGCCCCTTCCGGAGAACTTTTTCACAAAAATTCTGAGCGTGGAAGCGTTTTACTATTTCGAGCATCAGGACCGCGTTTTGTCCGAATTGCAACGAGTTCTAGCCCCCAAAGGCAAGTTGTTTTTATTGATCTGCCTTTATAAAGATCACGCCGATTCTCTTCGGACGGTAGACGAGGTCGATGTCCCAGTCCATGTCCGCAGCATCGAGGAATACAAGGCCATGCTTGCGGATGGCGGGTGGACCGACGTCCGGGCCGAAGAGTTTGTCCGCCAGCCGCAACCCGGTCGAAAGCCGGACGTGCACGATCGAGCGCTCCTTCTCAGCGCCCAAAAACCCGTACTTTTGGCCACACCACCGGGGCCAAACAAGGAAATCCTCCGCATGGAAGCGAGCCAGGAATCGCGCCTCGAGCAAGTGGGGCTTGCGCCGTCAGGAAACTAATTGGAGAAAGGCAAATGACAATGCAAGGCAGGGAAATGAGACGGAAAGCTGCGCTGGCAAGCGGATTGTTGCTAGCAGTCGCTTTTAGCGGATGCTCGACGAATCCAGAGAAGGGCAAGGTCAAGTACCTGCAAAGCGGCCAGCGGTACATGCAAAAAGGCAAGTATCAGGAAGCAACGATTCAGTTTAGGAATGCGCTGAAGCTTGACCCGCGTTTCGTCGAGGCCTTTTATCAGCTCGCTCAGGCTGAGATGGCCCAGAATCAATGGAGACAAGCGTATGAGGCGCTGGAGCGTACCATCGAGCTCGATCCCGGCCGGCTCGATGCCCACCTCGACCGTGGGCGTTTATATCTTGCAGCTCACGAATTCCAGCGTGCCAAGGACGAGGCCAACTTTATCTTGGAAAGAAATCCGCAGAATGCCGCAGCGTACCAGCTTGTGGGTGCAGCCCTGTTGGCGACACGTGATACAGAGAAGGCGGAAGGAGCGTTTGAAAAAATCGCGGAGTTGCTTCCCAATGAGGCTTCCTCTTATATCAATCTGTCCCTACTGGAACTCAGTTTAAGGCGGTTTGACGACGCCGAAAAGCATCTGTTAAAGGCCTGCGATGTAGATCCTCATTCGATCCAGGCGTTTTCCGATTTGGCCAGTTTCTATGGCATAAAGGGAGACTTGCCCCGGGCTGACGATACTTTGCAGAGGGGCATTTCGCAGAATCCCAATTCCCCTGGACTGTATATCGCGCGGGCCGACCTTCTCTATAGCCAGCAGAAGAATGACGAAGCCAACGAGGTCCTTGCACGGCTTCGCCAGCAGGGCAACCTGGCGGACATTTCCCTGGCCATCGGTGATTTTTATTTTCAACGCCAGCAACCCTTCCTGGCCCTTCAGGAGTACCAACGGGGATTAACCAGCGTACCTAACAACGTCGAGATCAAGAAGCGCATGGAAGACCTGTATCTGGTCACCGGAGAAACTGAGAAAGCAGCGGATCTTGACCAGGCTCTTGTTAGCACAAAAACCAAAGATCCGATCATCCTCATCAATCACGGGCGGTTGCTTCTTGCCCAAGGCAAGGTGGATGACGCCATTGCGGAACTGCAACGGGAAATCAGGGACGTTTCCGAACTCCCGCAGATTCACTACTACCTGGCGCTGGCATACATGAAGAAGGGAAATCTTCAACAAGCCAAGAGTCAGATGGAAGAAGCGTCACGAATGGCGCCGGATCAAATCGACATTCTCAATGGGCTTGCGCGTATGCATCTACAGCAAGGAGATTTGAGCCTGGCCCAACAGAATGCGGAACGAAGCTTGCAGCTGCGTGGCACCGATACGACTATGCGCTTGCTCTTGGCAAGCATTTACGAAAAACAGGCCAAGTTCGACTTGGCGAAAGAGCAACTTGCCGTTGCTCAGAAGTTAGCTCCAGGGGATCCCGCTGTTCATTTGCAATATGCTGCACTCTATCGCTCGCAGCACTCCTGGGCACAGGCAGAAAAGGAGCTCGAAACTGCACTGCAGCTCAAGCCTCACGATTCGGAGATGCTTGGACAGCTCATGGATATGCTTGTCGAGAGCAAGCAAGATGCAAAAGCCCTTGAGCGCATGCACCGATACGTTAAGGCGAATCCCGATGACTCTCACGCGTATCTAATTCTCGGGTCGCTCGACCTGGCCCTTAAAGATTACACGTCGGCGCGAAGCGAACTGGAGCGCTCCATCGAACTGGACCCGCATCAGGTTCAATCGCACGTCCAACTGGGTCAAGTTTTCCAGGCTCAGGGAAAATCAGAGGAAGCTATCCGGGAGTTCGATAAGGCACTTGCACTTCAGCCGAAGTTTGTCCCTCTTCTTACCATGGTTGGCAATCTGTACCTTGAAAGGCACGATTCAGAAAAGGCCCGGACGTACTATGAGCGCGCTTTGGCAATCGATCCAAGTTTTGCGGTCGCGGCGGGCAACCTGGCTTGGGTCTACGCCCAGGAGGGCAGGAGTCTGGACACGGCCCTCGACCTGGCACAGCGAGCCAAGCAGCTTATGCCGCAGGTGCCTTCGATTTCGGACACACTGGGATGGGTGATGTACAAGAAGGGCGTTTATGTGGGTGCATTGCCCTTACTCCAAGAGTGTGTTGAAAAAGCTCCAAAATCCGCCGTTTATCGCTACCATCTCGGCATGGTCTTCTTGGGTTTGGGCGAGAAAGCCAAAGCCAAAACCCAGCTAACCGCCGCGCTTCGCCTAGATTTGACAGGGGATGACGCGAAATCGGCCGGCCAGGCGCTGCAGCGAATCGATTAGCCGTTGGGCGGCTAAATCCTCAATGGTCTTCGCCTTAGACCGTGCTAGTTGCTCATGCGCAGATGTTTTACGCACCTTGGGAAACGGAATGCCATTCACGCATGCCATCGCGAGATTCGACCCATCGCACCAAAACGTAACTCATTCATTTTTTAATGAGTTAGATGGAACTCAGCTGGCGATCGATTGGCTGTCGGAATGCATAGATTAGGATCGGGTTTGAAGTGGAATTGTGTCGGTTTCAACTCGAGGAGAAGATCATGAAGGTTGTGGGAAGACAAATGGGGTACTTGCTGCTGGGTCTGATGTCCATGGTAGTGCTAGGAATGGCTCCTACTGCCAGCGGTCAAACTGTGCTAAACATTACGAACGCGAACTGCGGCCTCAGCTGCGGCATTGTCCCTCCTAACACCGTCATCGGGACCGTCAGCATGAACCTTAACGCAAGCGGGTCGGTGACCGTTACCGTGGCTCTCAATCCAGGTTTCACATTCATCGTTCCAGACGGGAACGACATCAACTTCGACCTTGGGAACGCCAACGCCGGCAATGTGAGCGTCACAAATTTCTTTTCAAGTACGTCCGGCGCACCTGGGACTTACACAAACCCTCTGGTTTTCTCAGGCATGAAAGCAGGTACAAACGTTGGCAGCGGCTTCGGCCCCATGAATGTCACGCTCTTTCACATCCAAGATATTTATAAACCCCAGCAGCCGCTACAGTATATTAGCTTTACACTCTCGCTAAACAATGGGCAGTTCAACCTCCAAAACCTAGCGAACGCTCTCTGGGCTTTCCATCTTGGGAATTGTCCTCAACCCGCGAACGGGTGCAATGCGACTACCACTGGGTTTGTGGGGACTTCCACTCCAACAACCGTTCCGGAGCCGGGAAGTGCGACCTTGGCAATCTTTGGCTTAGGGCTCTTGTTTGCCGGGAATTTCGTGCGTCGCCGGTTTAGCCGCTCTGCGCCAGCGTAGGATCCGTGATTGCGGTCGATACCGCCGGCAAGCGGCAAGTGCCATCATGGGAACCCGCCGTCGCCCTGCAAAATGGTTCCTGGTGGCAGTCCAGTCGCCTTCGGTCGTAACTCTGGATCGCCCGGCGTCGTCTGCGCTTGAGGTTGAGAACCATTCCTGCTGACTTTTCATCGCGCGGGAGAAAAATATGGACGCTTGTGGGCTCCCAGATGTGAACGTTTCCGTGACTGCAGCCTCGTAATCGGGGCACCGATTTTGTTCCCCGGAACAAAATCGAGACCGCAACTCTGAAGCGACCACCGAATCGACGCAACGGTTTGAGAGCGTAGGCATCTGCTTTCAACTTCGAAGCCAGGCTAACGAGGCAGTTCTCGCTGACCGAATTACGGCTGGCGCAGAGGACTGCTGAGCCTTAGATTGCTGTACTGCTTTCGATCTCGAGCAGGAGGGGTAGAAGTGGGGTTCGCGCGAAAGCGCGAAAGCGCTTCGCCGAGGCTCTGCAAAAAGGACTCGGAATTGTATACGTCTTGACTGATTGCCAGACTTCCCGGAGGGGCGATCGGTTCAACCTCGTCCAGCTGAAATTCGTGTGCGATCTCCTCGATGACCGTCGGGGGGATCGGCCGCTGCTGATCTGCGTAGCCGGCAATCAGCGCATGGTGACAGAGAAGGTTGATAACCCGCGGGACGCCCTTCGAATATTGGAGTACGACGTCGATTGCTTCTTCGCTAAAAATCGGGACTTCATTTGCTCCCGCAATGCGCAGCCTTCCCGCGACATATTCGTGCACCTGCTTCCTAGATAGGGTTGAGGTCGTGCACCTTACGGTGATGCGTTGACGCAGTTGGCGGAGCTGTGGCAACTTGAGCTTTTCATCAAGCTCGGGTTGTCCTGCGAGGATAACCTGAACGAGCTTTGCCGTGGCGGTTTCCAGATTCGTCAGCAAGCGAATTTCTTCGAGGACTGGATAGGTCAGATTCTGCGCTTCGTCGATGATCAGCACCGCCGTCTGGTTGGCCCGGTGACGCTCGAGCAGCCAATGATTCAATTGCAGCAGCTGCTGGCTCTTGCTTTTTGATTCAAAGGCTATCCCAAATTCCGCAAGTATAAAATCGAATAGTTGGCTGGAGTTAATCCGTGAATTGAAGAGAAAGGAAGCTCTGATTTGCTGCTCATCGAGCCATTCCAGCAGCCGATTGAGTAGCGTCGTTTTCCCGGTCCCCACTTCACCAATCAGGGTCATGAACCCCGTGCGAGTCTGAATGCCGTAAACCAAGCCAGCGATCGCTTCCTCAATCTCCTTGGTCATGTAAAGGTAATGAGGATCTGGGTTTGTGTTGAAGGGCGTCTCTCGGAGCCCGAAGTAATCTTGATACATCTTGTCTCAGCCCCTGCCGTCCCAGGGAAAAAGGCCTCTTGGATTCATATCACACCACCACTCAGAGTCATCTGCATTCTCCTAGCGGATCACAAATGGACGTGTGTGCCACTGAAATCCGGTCCACACTAGGTGTTGCGAGTAACTTTGAGCGCAACCTCCGAGTGGGCACAGTGGCTGGCTCAGATTCTGATAATCAAAAGTATAGTTAAGTGAGAAGTTTGCGTCTCGGCCCACAGGGCGGCTGATGCCCCCCGAAGTAGACAGAGAATTAATATTCCGGGAACCAGTGGAAACCGGTGTGCCGGCAACTGTTCCGTTGCTTGAGTAGCGGGCCATCGCGCTTGCCTGCCAGACTCGCGTCAATTGATAAGACCATCTGGCATCTACGGAATCCAGAACGGACCCGATTAAGATGCCGCTCCCGCCGGAAAAGCCACGGCTATAGGAGAGAGAGAGGTTGGAACGGGCAAAAGCATAAGTCAGCAATCCTCCCCCGGAAAAAGATACCTTATCGGTCGATCCCAAGATTGATTGGCGGTAGGTCCGGACTTCGGGGCCTCCAAAGAATTGCAGGGCCAGCCTTCCAGTGATTTTTCGTCCATAGGCCAGATTGGCCGAATGGTCGTTCAATGCCTGGGGGTTTCCCCCGTAACGGTACCCCGTGAAACGATAAAGCAGCCCCAGAGTATCGGCCCTGGAGAGCCGATAGTTGTATCCGAGGCTGAAAACGGTATCGTAGGTATCCGTCGCGCGTGGCTGTTCGAAGGAGAGAATTCCGTATGATGCAACGGCGGTCAGGGAGGCGCGTGGTGTCAATGCGTATTCCGCCTGGGCGACCGGTGCGTTGGTAATGCGGGTGCCGTTGGTGGAAAACAGGCTTTGGTTCGGCGAATAGCCCGCCTGAACCCCTGGGAATCCCGAACCCAGACTCCCACCTACTCCAGGAACAGAGATTCCACTGACTCCCCCAAACCCGAAGGAATTCTGCGGGAGGTATTGGAACTGATCCGTAAACAGAAGCTGCCAGCGACCTAAGCGAACGGTTTCAAACAGGGAAAGTTCGTGGATATACGAGATGGGCAGGGTAGTGGAGTGGGTCAGGAAAGCTCCTCCAGTATAGTCGATCCTCAGTTGCGAATGGAGGGACGCAAGGCTGACACTTAGATTCCCGTTGGTATAACTACTGGAGACCCAATTCCCAGTTCCATTCGCAGGGGATCGGAACACGTTCTGGAAGGAAATTCCTGGCACCCAATAACTGTGCCGCATCTCAGGCGAGCCCAGTGTTGGAAGCTCCGCGCCAGTCAGCGACGACTGGTCCGGCGTCAAAGTGTCTTGCGAATTTTGCTCGTCCTGATTGCTGTCGTTAATGAACGGGAGATATAACCGGGCAGCAGGCTTAGGGCTGGCATCCTGTTGCCGCCGATTCTGAGCTTTGCTTGGAGACGAGGCCATGCCGAGGAGAAAAAGCGCCGCGACAATGGAGAAGGTGTTTTTGCTTGGCATGATGATTTCTGACTAGGGCACCACGATGGTATCCCCGGCTTGCAGGACCGCATTTTCTTCAGGTTTGCGGCCAGTAACTATTTCCTTATAATTTACAGGCAGTCTGAGCTGTTTCCCGTTGCCCATTCGCAAGATATAGATCTTCTTGGTGTTGGCAAATTGCGTAAATCCCCCGGAGCTGGATAGCGCTTGCAGAACGGTCATGTTGGGGAGCATCGCCAGAGCACCTGCGTGCATGACCTCCCCAGTCACATAGACGCGGCGGCTGTTAAACTCTGTCACCGTAACGGTCACCGGCGGGTCATTAATGAATCTCTTGAGGCCCTCACGAATCCGTTTAGCCAATTCCATGGGAGTGAATCCCACTGCTTGCACTTCGTCCAGCAACGGCAAGGAGATTTTTCCATCGGGCCGGACCGTGACTTGCCGCGTTATATCAGGTTCCTTCCAAACATCTACCTTTAATACATCCTGCGCACCGATCTTGTAAGTATCCGCGTCCTTCGGTTTGCCCTCGTTTGCCTCTTGAAACTGGCTTTGCGCCTCGACTTTCTCGGCCTTTTCCGAGGCGTCCTGCTGTTTATGTGCAGCCCATGCTTGCCCACCCGCTAGAATCAAACCCAAGACGAGAGTTAGATGTGTTCCTTGATTCATTGCTCGTTCTCCCGATAGCCCCTCAGCAGGCTTCTTCTCCGCAAACTTTGCTTGACCTTGGACAAGAGAGACTTATGGCTGATCTGCAGTTTCCGAGCAGCGCGTTTTCGATTCCAGTGCGTCTGTTCGAGGGCTCGCAGGATCAGCTCGCTTTTCCGTCTGCCGCGATGCCGCGCGAGCTGCCTTTAGCGACGAAGCCGCAACCGTTTCAGCTGGCTGCGGTACAGGAATCCGTGAACCTAGCTCCCGAAGGGCAGTTTGCATACGGCCTACGACAACCGCCATTTCTGGAGTTCCTGGATATTTCCCGGCCAGCTATGAGCAAGAAGGGCTTCCAGGTCGTCGCTACCCACGCGCGGCGACGGTCTTTCCAACAGTGCCGCATAGCCTGCGAGGAACCTTTCAAATAGCACTGGAATCTCCAGACCGAGTTCGAAAACCTGATCAACAAGACTGATCATGTTGTAGAGGGACAGTGGCCTCATACCCAACGGCTCGGAATGAGCACCGCACTCTGACAGTCGAATCTCTCTGTTCCCTATGCCTTGGTAAAAGCAAGTCCCATACCTAGTACCGGCAGTCTCCAGGGGTCCCTTCGCGACATGTAACTTCTTTCGGTTGTTTAAGTTGGGGCCTATCGAGGGCCGGTGAGTCGCATCCACTCGAGTAACCCCAATCCTCCTTACATTCCCAGAAGTGGCAATTCCTTATCCCTTTCGACCCTGGCGGGGTACAGTTCGCAGCTGGCCGGCATCGGCAAGACACCCCAGGAGATGGCAGTTGAAGGGTCGAGGGCTTCCGTAATCCTATGACAAGTCTTTTGTTATCTATTTGTTACACGTAATAGCCAGCGTCGCGGGCCTTTCCTTTCCCAAGTGTTCCGAGTGGGCGGGCTCGTTTATGATTCAGACCAAAATACCGGCTACATGCAATTCGGAGGATCGATGGGTCGAAGCGCCGATGGGCTCGAGCGCCATTTGGAGGGGTGGGTGGTATCGGGGCGCTCGGGTTGCTGACCCTGGCAACCTAACAATTTGGGTGCGCCAATTTCGTGTCCGCATCCGAACTGCGGAAGACGCTGGCAGCGAGCTTGTGAAGGCAGACCCGCGAGTAACATCGCAACGTTGCGAGCGAGAGACTTTCCGACCGAGAGCATGCACCGCGTGGGGTCTCATCGGCGAAGGAGACCGGCGCCATGGAAATACGCAAGCTCGGACTATGCTGCCGCGGGTTGAGAAGCTCCCCAAGAGGGGAGGGAGTACGTCACTTTACCAGTCCGCATAGCGGCTGCCGTCGAGGGCCGTTCCCTGGGACTTGGAGTGCACGTCGAAGACGTTACTGCCACCCCAGGAAGTGGAATCGGCATCATCCTGGACGGACTGCAGATTCCAGTCCGCCCGCCCGCTCATAGGGTCCACCGGGATCCGCCGCAAGAAGCGAATCTTGCGCTCGGCGCCAATCGGGACGCCTTTGACGAGCGTATCCAGGTCGGGCGGATATCCTTCGCTTCCTAGTTCGACGCGGATGAGGTGCATGTCCGCGTAGTCTTTATACCGATCGATGGCGTTGCGGATCTCGCGCAGCGATTTGTGAAGCTGCTCTTCCTTGGACCTCACAATCGTCACGCGAACGACCGGCAGCGCGGCAGACGCCAGGATGAGCAGGACGAACGAGGCGATGATGAGCTCGAGAAGGGTCACGCCGCTTTCCGAGCGCCTCCCGCCGGGCGGCGGAGTTCTCATTCCGCGGGCGCAAGATTCCGAGAGCGCGCTTGCAATACGACGAGTCAGCGTGTTCACCTTTTTAGGATAGCGCAATTTTGAGGGCCTGGACACGGCAATTGCGAAGGCCTCCCGTCTTTCTCCTATATAAGGCCCGCTTTTGTGGCATCGGACATCCGCTTCGATCGCCGAGGCGCGGCACTCCTTTATGCTATGATTCGATTTTCTCCATCCAAGCTATTGGCATGCCTTCCGCACAGGAGGTCCGCATGGGCAGCAAGCTCCGTATT
>Ga0126381_100000365_pt1 | contig 48907 bp, 50 predicted proteins | sample PanSoiMetPlot_28_FD_96465 | JGI IMG/M metagenome (GOLD analysis project Ga0126381, IMG submission 96465) | Tropical forest soil microbial communities from Panama - MetaG Plot_28 | ecosystem: Environmental > Terrestrial > Soil > Tropical forest > Bulk soil | place: Panama | collected 2016-02-17 | reverse complement strand
CTTTCCGGAAACCCTCGACACCAGCGATCCCTGGCAGTTCAGCAACGTGCTGGTGGGCTGATCGCATGGCGGGTGCGGAATTCCGCACCCGCCTCTCCCCTACAGCATGATCCCGAAAAGTGGATACCGGTTTTCGGAAAAGATCATGCTCCGTGAACAAGCTAAAGCGGGATGACGAAGCGAAGAGAAGTCATCACGCTTTAGCGGCTCGGCTCGGCCGGATTCGGTGCAAACACGAACGCCCTTGGATGCCGCACGGCGACTGCCCGCGCCTGCGCCAACGTCAGCGCGCCGATCTGGCCGAGCGCAGCCCGCGTCTCGGCAATGAACAGGTCGATGGCATGCGCCGGTCCCTGCGTGCCGAGCGCCCCCAGGCTCCAGAGGAAGGCCTTGCCGGCGAAGGCCGCCCTGGCGCCGAGCGCGATCGCGCGGATGATATCGGTGCCGCTGCGGATGCCGCTGTCCATCAGGATCGTGGCCCGAGGTCCCGCCTCTGCGACGATCGCCGGCAGCACGTCGATTGCGGGCGGCAAGGCCTCGATCTGACGGCCGCCGTGATTGGAGACCCAGATGCCCTCGATGCCCATGGCCACCGCGCGCGCGGCGTCCTGCGGATGCAGGATGCCCTTGAGCACCATGGGCCCGCGCCAGCGCTCGCGATAGCGGGCGATCTCCTCCCAGGTGAAGGCGCCGCCAAGCTCACGCCGGGTGAAGCGGATCACATCGTTCGTGCCCGCGCCCTCGCCCGCATAGGGCTTGAGGTTCGCGAATTTCGGATGCCCGTGCCGGATCAGTGCGGCAAGCCAGCCGGGCGATCCGAGCATGTCGAGCATCATGCGCAGATCGGGACGGAACGGCCCCCCGCCGAGTCCGACCGCCGCCTCGCGCGGCCGCGTGGTGCGCACCGGTACGTCGATGGTCAGCACCAGGACATGGGCGCCGGCCGCCTCGGCACGACGCACGAGATCAAGGCCAAGCGCGTGCTCGTTCCTGGCTAGGCGATAGAGCTGGAACCAGAAGACATCGGGCGCGAGCGCCGCGGCGTTCTCGATCGAAATCCCGCCAACGGTGCCCAGCACATAGGGGACGCGCGCGCGCTGGGCCGCCTGCGCCATGGCGGCATCGGCGCCGGGCCACACCAGTGCCGGTCCGCCCATCGGCGCGATGCCGATCGGAGCCGCGTAGGTGCGGCCGAAAAGTTCCACATCCACCGGCGGGAGCGTGGGCATGACGCCGTAGCGCGGCACGAGCTCTACCTGATCGAGCGCCGCCCAATTATTCGCGATGCCGACATCCGCGCCGGCGCCGCCGTCCATGTACTCGAACGCGAAATAGGGAACGTGCCGCCGGGCATGCGCCCGTAGATGCCCGATGGTCGGAAATTTCCGGTGCAATGGCGTCCCGCCTCGATAGGCCGGAATCGCTGCCGGCGGGCTCTTGGAGGTGATCGTGGGCCTGTCGTCCATGGGTTGCCGTCCTAGAAATGGCTGAAGGCGAGCTCTTTGAACATCAGCGAATGGCCGGTGCGGTCGAGAAACCGGACCGAACCTTGCTGCTCGCGGATCGTGCCGATCTCCGTGAGCGCGACGCCCGCGGCCCCGGCCTCGGCAATGAGGCTGCCAAGCGCTGTCGCCGGCACCGTTGCAATAATCTCATAGTCATCGCCGCCGGTCAGCGCCGTCTCGACCAGCGCCGGGCTTGCCGCGATTGCCCGCTGCGCCGGCTGCGAGAGCGGCACGCGCGCAACCTCGATGTCGGCGCCGACGCCCGAGGCAGCGCAAAGCTTGCCGAGATCACCGGCGAGCCCGTCCGATACATCCATGGCAGCGGAGGCATGCCGCCGCAACAACTCGGCGATGGCATTGCGCGGCTGGGGCACGAGGTAGCGCTCGATCAGGTGATCGTGCTCAGGGCGATCAAGCTGCCAGCGCTGGGCCGTCTCCGGATCGCGCCGAAGCAGCAATCCAAGCGCCGCATCCCCGATCGTGCCGCTGACCACGACCCGGTCGCCCGGGTGGCCGCCGCTGCGACGGAGCATGGCGCCGGAGGGAACAAGCCCGAAGGCCGCGATCGAGATCGTAACCGGCCCGGACGTGCGGACGGAATCGCCGCCAAGCAGCGGGCAGCCATAGGCCTCGGCGTCGGCGCCGAGGCCGCGCGCAAAAGCGCCGAGCCATTTTTCGCCCACCGTCTTCGGCAAGGCTAGTGACAGAAGAAAGCCCGCCGGCTTCGCGCCCTTCGCGGCGAGATCGGACAGGTTCACTCGCAAAGCCTTCCTGGCGATCGTGTCGGGGGGATCGTCAGGAAAGAAATGCACCCCGCCGACGATCGCATCGGTTGTGAGCACGACATCGCAACCCGGCGGCGGCGTGAGCGTGGCGGCGTCATCGAGCAAGCCAAATGCGCCCGGATCGCGGGCAAGCGGGCGGAAGTAGCGCGCGATCATCGCCTCCTCGCCCGATGTCTGATCCGCCGGATCGCCGCTCATCAGCCTGCTCTTTCGAACTCCGCAGTGCGCAGCTTGCGGGCCAGATGATCGAGCACGGCATTGACCATGCCGGTCTCCTCCCGATCGACGAATGCATTGGCGACATCGACATATTCGGCAACCACGACGCGGGCCGGAACGTCGCTGCGGTGGACAAGCTCGAAGGCGCCGGCGCGCAGCACTGCGCGCAGGATGGCTTCGATGCGCCGCAACGGCCAGGTCTCGGCGAGTGCCGCATCGACCAGGGGATCGAGGCTGCGCTGCTCGCGCACCACCCCTTCGACGACCGCTCGAAAGAAGGCGGCTTCGGCCGGCAGGTATTGGTTGCCTTCGACCTCCTGGCCGATCCAGTGGCTTTCGAACTGGGCGAGAATCTCGTTCACGCCGGTATGCGCGATATCCATCTGATAGAGCGCCTGCACGGCGGCAAGCCGCGCGGCTCCGCGCCGGTTCGCCTTGCGGCCGTTCTTTGATGGCGGAGGGGTGGCCACGGCGGTCAAGTTACGGTGAGGCGGCGCTTGAGCCGCACCAGCGAAAGGGCGGCGCGCGCCGCGTCCCCACCCTTGTCGGCTTCCTGTGGGTGCGCGCGCGTCCAGGCCTGCTTGTCGGTATCGACGGTCAGGATGCCGTTGCCGATCGGCAGGCGGCGGGCGACCGACAGTTCCATCAGCGCGCGCGCCGATTCGGTCGAGACGATCTCGAAATGGATGGTGTCGCCCCGGATCACGCAGCCGAGCGCCACCACGCCGTCATAGGGCCGGCCGGCGCGCTCCGCAGCGTCGACCGCGATCGCGATCGCGGGCGGGACCTCGAGCGAGCCCGGCACGCTGACGCGATCGAACTCGGCGCCGGCTTCTTTGAGGGCGCGAACCGCCCCCTCCAGAAGGGCATCGGCGATATCGTCATAGAAGCGCGCCTCGACGACCAGCATGCGGACGTCGTTGAGACGATCGGTATCGGTGGCGTCGCTTCGGCGCGGCTCAGCCATGGCAAACCTTCCAGAACGCCGCCGTGGTAGCACTATCGCGGCGGCGCGTCAGCGGGAGCCTCCATGAGCCGGGCCGCATAGCGCGCCATCAGATCGACCTCGAGATTGACCTCGTCGCCGGCGGCGAGCGCGCCGAGGGTCGTCACCTTGAGCGTGTGCGGAATGATCAGGACGGAAAATGCTTCGCCCTTGACCTCGTTGACGGTGAGCGACACCCCATCGAGCGCAACCGAGCCCTTGGCCGCGATGAAGCGTGCAAGCTTGGCGGGCGCGCGCAGGTGCAGGCGGGCCATGTCCGGCAGATTCTCGCGGCCGGTGAGCACCGCAAGCCCATCCACATGCCCGGCGACGAGATGACCCGAAAGCTCGTCCCCAAGCCTGAGTGCACGCTCGAGGTTGACCTTGGTGCCGGTGCGCCAGCGGCCGGCGGTTGTGACTGCAAGCGTTTCGGCGGCAGCGTCGACCTCGAACCAGCTGCGTCCGCCCTCCTCGGCGCTCGCCACCACCGTCAGGCAGGCACCCGAGCAGGCGATGGAGGCGCCATCCACGATCGAGACCTTGGAATAGCGACACGCGATGCGAAGGCGCCGCAATCCTTCCGCACGAGGGGTCACCGCCAGAACCTCGCCGATATGGGTGATGATGCCGGTGAACATGCCCTTGCACCGCCTCAGAGCGCCGGCATCAGGCCGCGCGCGCACAGAAAATCAATGACCAGGCGATCGAACCCGGCCGGATCCTCGATGCAGCAGGCATGGCCCGTGTCCGGCAGCACCTGGTGCACGCCGCCCGGCACCAGGCTCGCGGTTTTGCGGCCGGCGGGAAGCGAATGGTCGAGTTCGCCGTTGATCACCAGCGTGGGCACCTTCATGGTCGGCAGGCGTTCGGTCGTATCGGTGTGATTGCCGGCCATGAACACCTGCGCGATGGCTTCCCCGGAAAGCCTCGGCTCGCGCTCCACGAACAGGTTGAGCAGATGGCCGCCAAGCCTGCTCTCGGCGAATTGCGGCGAAACGAGCTCCCGCAGGTGCTTGATGTGATAGTCGGCGAGATTGCCGCGATAACCGTCGATCCGCTTCTGATAGCGGTTGCTCGATCCGCTGTTGCCGCCGACCAGGATCAGGGCGTTGAACCGGTCGGGATGATCGAGCCCCAGCAGGATGGCGATGCCCGAGCCGACGCTGCAGCCGCCGCAGACCGCCTGTTCGATGCCGGCATCGTTCATCACCCCGATGACGTCGTTGCACATGTCCTTGAGCGCATAGGGCTTGGTCGCCTTGGTGGAGCGGCCATAGCCGCGGATATCGATGCCCACCACCTTGAACCAGGTGGAAAAGTGCGCGGTCTGGTACATCCACAGACCATGATCGAAGGGATTGGCATGAATGAGAACCATCGCCGGCCCCTCGCCGGCGACCTCGTACCAGATGTCCACCCCGTTGGCGCGGCTGAATGGCATTGCTTCTAATCCTCTGCTTTCGTTGTAGCCCGCAACGAGGCGCGAACGCGCCGCAATGCGGGAAAGCGGTCCGGCATTACGCTTTCGCTTTATGCGGGCTACAATCATCGCCCTGGACCGATGCCTTCAACACGGCCGTCGGAACTTCATGCCAGACCGTCTCGACCTGTGCGAAGCCCACGGACAGCAGCGCATCGCGGTGCGCCTCCAGACCGCCGGCGCGATCGAAGTGATCATAGTCCAGGAAGCAGCCGCGCCCCCGCAACAGGCGGCGCACCGCTGCGTAGCAGGCCGAGATCACCGGCATCTCGCGCAGGTTATGGATCGCGATGCCGGACACCGCCAGGTCGAAGGGCCCCTCGACATTGCGGTCCCAGGCAGGATCGCTCAGATCGCACTGGACGTAGCGCATCCTGGCCGCGCGGGCGGCAAAACGCTCGCGGGCGTGCTCCAGCATCGGTGCGGAAAAATCCTGCACGGTGATTGCGGCGTTGGGAAAGGCCTGCGCCACCGCGCCTGACACCACGCCGGAGCCGCCGCCCACGTCCAGCACCGCGATCGCGTCATCGCGCGCGAACGGTGCGGCCGCCAGCAGACGATCGAGGATCGGGCGCCGTTCGTCGGTCCGGGTGAAGTCACGCGCCACCCAGTGCGCGACATAGTCCCGCGAATGCCAATCGTGCTGATCGCGTCCGTGCAGACGCCGCCGTTCGTACGCCATGATGTTCCTCGGCCTGCGCCGATGCCTAGCCTTCGATCGTGGCCGTGGTCAACGCCGGGCCAGGATCTCCATCGTATCCCCGCCGATCTGCTCCGTGCCGATGACCTTAAGCTTGGGCGATCGGGTCAAAGCTTCGAGCGGCAGGCCTTCCAGAGCGTCGATCCCCTCCGCACCGATGGTGCTGGCCGAGCGCAGCAGGAAAGCCTCATCGATCAGGTCTGCGCGCAGCAGCGCCGCTGCCAGGATCGGACCGGTCTCGGCCATCAGCCGGGTGATTCCGCGTCGGCCGAGGCTTTGCAGCGCGGCTTCAAGGTCGAGGCCCGCCTCGCCGCTTGGCACACGCATGACCTCGACCCCGCGCGCCCGCAGGGCTGCTTCGCGCTCCGGCGGCGCATGGAGGCCGGCAAGCACCCACAGCGGCACCTCCCGGGCGCTCGCCACCACGCGCGCGTCGAGGCTCAGCTGAAGATTCGTATCCAGCACCACTCGCACTGGGGAACGTCCCGCCATCCCGGGCAAGCGGCAGGTCAGGAGCGGATCGTCGGCCGCGATCGTGCCGCGGCCGGTCAGCACAGCGTCGCTCATGGCGCGCATGAGATGCACCCGCTCCCGCGCTTCTTCGCCCGTGATCGCAACCGGGCGGCGGCCGGCGAGTCCGGCTTTGCCGTCCGCCGAGACCGCAAGCTTGAGAAAAACCTGCGGCCGGCCTTCGCGCATGCGCCGGATATGGCCGGCATGGACACGCCGCGCCTCTTCGGCGCCTAAACCGACGCGGACCGTGATCCCGGCCGCAGCCATGCGGCGATGCCCTTCGCCGGCCACCTGCGGGTTGGGATCCTCCTGCGCAGAGACCACCTCGGCGATGCCGGCGGCAATCACCGCATCGGCGCAAGGCGCGGTCTGGCCATGATGCGAGCAAGGCTCAAGGGTCACATAGAGCGTCGCGCCGCGCGCTGCGGCGCCGGCGCGGGCGAGCGCCTCCGTCTCCGCATGGGGTCGGCCGCCGGGCTGGGTCCAGCCGCGGCCGACAATTGCCGAACCGTCCCTCTCGCGCCGCACCACCAGCGCGCCGACCGACGGATTGGGCCAGGTGCGGCCAAGTCCGCGTCGGCCCAGCGCCAATGCAAGGTCCATGAAACGGAGGTCGTCATCCGGTGGAGTGGACGATTGCGACGTCATCGCCGCGCGGCAGCGGGCGGCTTCCCGTCTTCGTCGCCGGACAATTCGTCGAGCACGCTCTCGAAATCCTTGGCTTCGCGGAAATTGCGATAGACCGAGGCGAAGCGGACGTAGGCCACGTCGTCGAGCGCCCGCAGATGCTCCATCACCATCTCGCCGATCGTCTCCGAGGTGATCTCGCTCTCGCCCTGGCTTTCAAGCTCCCGCACGATCTTGGAAACGACCTGATCGATGCGCTCGGGCTCGACCGGCCGCTTTCGCAGCGCAATCTGCACCGAACGCAACAGCTTGTCGCGATCGAACGGCACGCGCCGGCCGTTGCGCTTGATCACCAGGAGTTCGCGCAGCTGGACGCGCTCGAAGGTGGTGAAACGGAAGTTGCAGGCAAGGCACACTCGGCGGCGGCGGATGACCGAGGAGTCTTCCGTTGGCCGCGAATCCTTGACCTGGGTGTCGAGGCTTGCGCAGTTCGGACAGCGCATTGCGTTCCTTCCGCTCCTCCCGTTCATTCCCGCGCAAGCGGGAATCCAGGGGCCACCTGCTGCGAGCTCTGTGTTTGCTGCCCCTGGGTCCCCGCTTTCGCGGGGACGAATCGGAAACCAGCATTACCCCTGATAGATCGGAAACCGTTCGACGAGCGCCTTGACCCGCTCCCGAACCGCCGCCTCGATCAGCGCATCCTCCTCGGCGCCCTTCTGCGACAGTACGTCGAGCACCTCGGAAATCATCTCGCCGACCTGGCGGAACTCGGCGACGCCGAAGCCGCGGGTCGTGCCGGCGGGCGTGCCGAGCCGGATACCCGAGGTCACGGTCGGCTTCTCGGGATCGAAGGGAATGCCGTTCTTGTTGCAGGTCATCTTGGCGCGCCCGAGCGCGGCCTCGGCCACCTTGCCGGTCAGCCGCTTGGGCCGCAGATCGACCAGCATCAGGTGGGTATCGGTGCCACCGGACACGATATCGAAGCCGCTCGATTTCATGGTTTCGGCAAGCGCCTTCGCGTTCTCGATGATGTTTTTCGTGTAGAGCTTGAAGGAGGGAGCGAGTGCCTCCCCGAAGGCCACCGCCTTGGCGGCGATCACATGCATCAGGGGGCCCCCCTGCAGGCCCGGGAAAACCGCCGAGTTGATCTTCTTTGCCAGATCCTCGCCGTCGGTCAGGATGAAGCCTGAGCGCGGGCCGCGCAGCGTTTTGTGCGCGGTCGAGGTCACAACGTGGGCGTGCGGAAACGGGCTCGGGTGCACCCCGCCCGCCACCAGGCCGGCAAAGTGCGCCATGTCGACCAGGAGATAGGCGCCGACCTCATCCGCGATCGCGCGGAAACGGCGGAAATCGATGACCCGCGGATAGGCCGAGCCGCCCGCGATGATCATCTTGGGCCGATGCTCGCGCGCAAGCTTGGCCACCTCGTCATAATCGATGCGCTGGTCGTCGCGCCGCACGCTATAGGGCACCGGCTTGAACCATTTGCCCGACAAGTTGACCGGTGAGCCATGGGTGAGATGGCCGCCAGCCGCCAGGTTGAGCCCCATAAAGGTATCGCCGGGCTGCATCAGGGCGAGGAAGGCCGCAGCATTGGCGGAGGCGCCCGAGTGTGGCTGGACGTTTGCAAAACGGCATCCGAAAAGCTTGGTAACCCGTTGAATCGCCAGGGTTTCAGCAACATCGACATATTGGCACCCGCCGTAATAGCGCTTGCCCGGCAGGCCTTCGGCATATTTGTTGGTGAGGACCGAGCCTTGGGCCTCCAGCACCGCGGCGCTGACATAATTCTCCGAAGCTATCAGCTCGATATCGTCACGTTGCCGGCCAAGCTCAAGCCTGATGGCTTCTGCCACTTCCGGATCGGTATCGGCCAGGCGGGCCGAAAACATGGACGCCGGTCTTGCGGTCTTGGCTGCTGGTTCGACGGCCGACATCGTGATCTCGTTGTTTTTTCGCGCTGAATGTGGTGGAGCGAGGCGGCGATACCACATCGGGGACCGACCGCCAAGGCTTGGAGTGTCGGGGCTGCCCTGCCGCAATATCTAGGCGTTCGCCCGCAGCCGTGCCCGCAACTTCTGCAACGCCAGCCGTTCGAGATCAGCCCGCGCCGCGCCGGCGGGTCCGATCACGCTGACCTCGGTACCGGTCGCAGCATCGATGGCCGCGACCTTGACCGAGCGGCCATAGGGCGTGAACTCGAAATAGACCTCTGCGGGGGCGCCGTCGTCGGCGTGGGTTGCCATGGCGTTCGCGTCAGGCGGTCAGCTCGTAGGAAACCTGGGTGGGGCCGAACCGTTCGACGACGGTCTTGGCCTTGGGATCGTAAGCGCGCTGCAAAATCGTGCCCTCGCCAAGGCGCTGGCTGCGCAGGATGACGGCGACCGAGCGGACAGGCCCGCCCTGCTCCGCATGAATGGCGCGCGGCGGCACCAAATCGACCTTGCCCTGGGTTCCCGTCGTGACCGAGGCGAGACGCACCTCCGCATGGCCGGGCTGGCTGCCGTCATCGACCCGCTCGTAGCGCTCGAGGCTCTCGGTGCCGTCGAGCAGGCCATAGAGCACCCACGCGTCTGCGTGATCATGCACGCCGCCCTTGCGCCCCGGAGTGCGAACAACGGCATTGACGGCGAAATGGCGTTCCGGATCGACGTAGAGGAGCAGGTTCTTGTGGCCTTCGGTCGAGGGCCATTGCGCGGAATGGGCTTTCAGGCCGGGGTCCATGACCAGCGCTTCGAGAACGGGCTTTGCCCTTTCCATGCGCCGCTGGTTGTCGGCCTCAGAATCCCAGATGGCGCGCAGATCGCCGATGAATTGTTCGAAGACCGGAAGCGGCGCCATGGCACTCTCCAACCTTATTCGCAGAGCGGCTCGCCATCGACCGTGCAGCGGCGCAGGAGCCGCCGCTCCTCCTTCGGGAAATCGGTGCGCGCGTGGATGGTGCAGCGGTTATCCCACATCACGAAATCGTCAAGCTTCCAGACGTGCTCGAAGATGAATTCGCGCCGCTCGCCGATCTCGTAAAGCTGATTGAGGATCGCGTCGCTCTTGGCCTGCTCGAAGCCCTCGAGCCGGGTCGTCATCAGCCGGTCGACAAACAGCGTTTTGCGTCTGGTGTCCGGATGGGTGATGAAGACGGGGTGCGAGTGATGCGGGATGCCGGAAATGTCGCCCCAAGAACTTGCCTGCCGCGCGCGGTTGTATTCGTGGATGTGCAACGCCTTTTTACCCTTGAGCTTTTCCTTCAGCGCCGTCGGCACCGCCTCGTAGGCCTTGTACATGTTGGCGAACATCGTATTGCCGCCGGTCGAAGGGAGCTCCAGCGCATAGAGGAAAGTGTATTTGTAAGGCTTCGGCGTGTAGCCGGAATCGATGTGGAACCAGAATTCACCCTCGCCGAACGCGCCGATCGGCACGCCGTCGACCTTGATGTTGCTCACGAGCAGGACCTTCTCATTGTCCTGCTGCACACCTTCGGTGCGCGAACGCAACGCCTCGGGCGCCTTCTTGCGGCTGCCGAGATCGCCGAAATAGGAAGCGAAACGGAGCTGGTCGTCCTGCGAGATCTTCTGGCCACGGAACACCAGGACGAGATGCCTGCCCCAGGCGTCCTTGATCGCCGCAACCGTTTCCGGCGACAGCTCCCTGGTGAGGTCGACCCCGCTGATCTCGGCGCCGCAGGCGCTCGACAGCGGCGTCACCGTGATGTCCATGACGTCCTGCACGCTAAGCCTCCACCACCACGTAGTTGCCTTCGAGGCGCACTGGGAAGGTTTGCGCCACATAAGGACCTTCCTGGAGTTCGTTCCCGGGGAGCACCGAGACCGGATATTGCCGGACGCGAAGCTTGCCCGGATCACACCAGGACTTGCCGGTGCGGATGTCGAACTCCCAGCCGTGCCAGGAACATTTCACCATCTCGCCTCGGCGCGACGCCCGGTATCGCCCCGGCTCCTTTGATTCCACCAGACAGGTCTGGATGCCGTCGAACAGGCTTCCGCCCCGATGTGGGCAGCGATTGTTGAGCGCATAAAGCTCGCCCGCGAGATTGTAGACCACGATCGCTCGGCCGCCCGCCTCGACCAGCTTGCGGGCGCCTGGCGGAATCTCATCGATTGTCGCAACTACATATCCGGCCATCAGGTGAACCGGTAGAGCGCGCGGGCATTGCCGGCGAAGATCTTGTTGCGCCGCGCCTCGTCGAGCGACGGCGGCAGCGAGACCAGGGGATCGTCGAAGTCCCAGTGCGGGTAATCGCTGGCGAACATGAAGCGATCCCAGCCGATCCAATTCATGACGTCGATCAGATGCCCGGGCTCGTCGGTCTCCTCCATCGGCTGGGTCGAGACCCAGATGTGCTGGCGGATATATTCGGAGGGAGCGCGCTTGAGATGCGGCACCTCGTCGCGAAGCCGCTTCCAGATTTTGTCGAGGCGCCAGCCGAGCGGCGCGAGCCAAGCAAAGCCCGCCTCGATCAGCACCACCTTGAGGTCGGGATAGCGCTCGAACACGCCTTCCATGATCAGGCTCGTGACCTGGGCCTGGCAGCAGGCGGCATGCTCGGTCATGTCCTCGATATAGAAGGAGGGCCAGCCGGAATTGCTTGCCGGCCGGCCGCTGGTGCCGAACACATGGACGCCGATCGGGAAGCCAGCCTCGACCGCGGCCTCATAGATCGGCCAATAGCGCTTCTTGCCCATCAGCTCGCAGGTGCGGCTGCGCATGAGCACATGGGCAAAGCGGCGATCGCCGGAGCGGCGGCGGATCTCCGTTCGCGAGGCCTCGCCGTCCTCATAGGGGATGACCACGGAGGCAATGAGCCGCGGATCGCGGGCGTTCCAGCCGTCGAGCTCGAACTCGTTCGCCGCAAATGCCATGGCGGCGCTGAGCTCGTCGTTCTGGTCGCCCTGCCCGGTGGGCGAGAGCGGATTCATGATCGCATATTCGATGCCGTAGAAATCGAGGTGCTGCTGGCGCATGAACGCAAGGTCGCTCGCCGGCAGCCCGCCGCCGGGCGGCCAGGAATCGCGCCGCGAGGCGAGCGGCTGGCTCTTGGGATAGGGAAAGCCCTTGGCGAAGCCCTGGCGGCTGCGCGACCCGTAGGTCTGCAGATGGTCCCACCAGCGGGCGCTGAGATAAGGCCGCAGATCCTCGACCGAGGCCTTGGGATGGATATCGACATCGATGATCTTGGTGCGCGCCCTGCCCTCGCGGACGAGCTGCCTCGCCTCGACATTCATCGAACGCCCTCCTTCAACCGCTCATAGGTCGCAAGCGGGTTGTCGAACATAACCTTGCGCCGCAGTGCGTCCGGCAGTCCGGGAGGCAGCGGCTCCTCGCCGTCGAACTGCCAGTGCGGAAAATCCGACGCGTAGAGCAGTATATCATCCCCACCGAGATGGTCGATCATCCGCTCCACCATGTCCGGCTCGTCCGGCGCGTCGAATGGCTGGATCGTCAGCCGGATGTGATCGCGCACGATCTCCTGCGGCGGCCGGTCGACCCAAGGGACCTCCGCACGCACCCCGCGCCAGAACTTGGCGAAGCGCCACAGAAAGCCCGGCAGCCAGGTCACGCCCGATTCGATCAGCACGACCTTGAGGCTCGGAAACTTTGCAAACACGCCCTCCGAGATCAGGCTGCCGAGCTGCGACTGGAAGGCCTGGGCATAGCTCGCATAGTCCTCCGCGTAGTAAGTCGGCCAGCCGAGCGAGGTGAGCGAGTGCCGGTAGGTCGATCCCGGATGAACGCCGATCGGCAGGCCGTGCCGCTCCGCCGCCGCATAAAGCGGCCACCAATGCCGGCGCCCGAGCGGGCTCTCCTGCATGGCGAACAGCAGAACCTGGACGAAGCGCCGATCCTTGGCGCAGCGCTCGATCTCCTCGACCGCAAGCTCGATGTTCTGGGTCGGCACCACGATCGAGGCGCGCAGGCGGGGATCGCGGTCAAGGCACTCCTTCACGATCCAGTCGTTGAGCGCGCGCGCAAAGGCGGCCGCCATGTCCTCGCTGAACAGAAGCTCGACGCCGTAAAGGCAGTTGCAGATCGCGCGCTCCGCCTTGAGGCGGCCAAAGACCTGCTCGGCAAGCCGCGCCACGGTTGCCTGTGGTTGCCCGGCCTTGCCGCGCCATTCGGGCCGGGAGCTTAGTGGCGCCAGCGGCGGATAGGCGTTGGTCTCGAGCGAAGGAATGCCGCGCTCGATGACGCTCTCGCGCCAGTACTCGTCCAGATAGGGCAAGAGCTCCCGCAGCGCTGGGGTTGCCGGATGGACATCACAATCGATGGCATGGAGCGGGCCAGTCACGCGGCAGGTCGTAGCATGAACGCCAGGCGCGCCGAAAGCGGGCGCCAAGACGCGAGGTAGAGAAGTCCGGATTGCGGCGCGCGCGCAGCGGGGAGCGGTGCCTGTGATCGGATTTCTCGGCGGCGGCTCGTAGGCGCTCAGCCGAATCGTCGGGCCGCGCGCTCCTTCGTTTTCGCGCCGGAGCGGCGCAGGCTTTTGATTGGCGCCGGCGGAAAGCCGCGCTTCTCCGCGATCTCGCGGTCCTGCTCGATGATGAACCCACGCGCGGGCGCGTCGCCGTCCAGCCCACCCACCAACTCGCGTGGAACCTTACGATTGGAGCACCGCGTCCCGTCCTCGTAGAGGACGTCGAAAGTCACAAATTCCGACTTCAATCCGTGCTTCTTCGGCATGGTGGTTCTCCTGGTGCCACGCAAAGGACAAAAAACGCCGGTGCTCATCGAGCGCCGGCGCCGTTGTCGAACCGGAATCAGGCGGCCTGCAGATTGGCGGCGGCGGATTTGCCCTTCCTTGGATCGGCCTGGATGTCGAAGCGAAGCTTCTGGCCCTCGACCAAGTTGCTCATGCCGGCGCGCTCGACGGCCGAGATATGCACGAACACATCGGGCCCGCCTCCGTCCTGCACGATGAACCCGAAGCCCTTTTGGACATTGAAAAACTTGACGGTACCTGTGGCCATCTTGGCCTCCTTGAAAACGCGCAAAGGCGTCATTCCCCGTTCGAACCATTCGGACGGATCACGAATCCGGATTTGGCGTGTTATGGAGAAGGCCCTCGCGGGCGGCAACCAAGCCGGCTAAATCGCGAACGCTGCGTATATAGGGGTGAGCGGAGCGGATTGCAATCGACCGCTTGCTGACTGCCGTTATTGGCGCTCAATCGCCTTGGTCGGCATCTGGGAGCCACGAAGCTGGAGGTGGAGTGACCATCTCCGGGAGCCACCCTGCTTGCGAACGGCCTGCGGCTCGCGCTTGTTGCAGTTGAGCGAACCTATTTGGCGCCCAGTCCCCACCGTTCAAAGCGAAGCCCGGTGTAGGGACGAGTCTGACTGTGGGACGACGGCGCTGATGGCCAAGCCGACGCATTGGAGAGGGGGGCTCAAGGGCTATGTTTCGAGCGCGGAAGCCGCGCATCGAAGCGGCTACACCGTCGAGCAATCCTGAACCTGGCCAAGACCGGTCGGTTTCTGGCTGGCCTTGTCCGAGGGAAATGGTTCATTGATGAGCTGGCACTCAGCGCGTTTGTGGCCAATCAGAAGAAGCGATCTAAGCGCGGGAGGCCGGCGAAGTGGGAAGGGTTCGTTTGCCCCAGTCGGCACGCGCAGATCGTCCCGTCGCGCCCTCGCCGGCAATGTAATCGTCCGGGCCAAGGCCGCAAAAGCGGCAGCACCAAGTCGGGCTTGGCCGACTTGGTCAGAGACGACGATGGAGAGGTTCGGCTTACAGGCGGTACAGAATCTGGTCGGTCCAGAACCGCTCGAGCCGATGCAGCGACTTGTTCAGGGTCGCGAACTCGTCGGAGCTGATGCCGCCGACCTGCTCCACCGTGCGCACATGCTTCTGATAAAGCGCATCGACGATGTCGCGCACCTCGGTGCCCTTCGCGGTGAGCTTGATGCGCACGGAGCGGCGATCGACCCGGGAGCGCTGATGGTCGAGGAAGCCCATCTCGACCAGCTTCTTGAGATTGTAGGAGACGTTGGAGCCGAGATAGTAGCCGCGCGTGCGCAGCTCTCCGGCGGTGAGCTCCTTCTCGCCGATATTGTAGAGCAGCAAGGCCTGCACCGAATTGATGTCGGCGCGGCTGCGCCGGTCGAATTCGTCCTTGATGACGTCGAGAAGCCGGCGATGCAGCCGCTCCACCAACGTCAAGGCCTCGAGATACAGCGGACGGACGACCGCAAATCGCTGCTCGCGGTCAGCCGGCTCGACCGTCTTGGCAACGGCTTTCATCATGACGCCTTCCCTGACTTTAGTTCTATGTGGCGAGGCCCTGTTCCCCCCGCTTTCGTGGGACCTTACCGGGCAGGGTCTAAAATCCGCTTAAACAATACAATAAAAAGAACGTTTATTTGCGCTGGTGAATTGTCAACTGAATCATCCACTTGAGATGTACGCGTAACGCTCCGTTCACGATGATTTCGGCGTTTCCTGCACCTCCACCCCGCGCAAGAGGCGGATGATCCCGGAGAAGTCCACGCCGCCGCTGCCGTCCTCGACGAAACGCTGATAGATCGCGGCCGCGCCTGCGCCGAGCGGGGAAATTGACCTGGTCGAGCGGGCGGCGTCCTGCGCAAGCTTGAGGTCTTTGAGCATCATGGCGGCCGTGAATCCCGCCTGATAATCCCGGTTGGCGGGCGATGACGGCACCAGGCCCGGCACCGGGCAATAGCTCGTCATCGACCAGCACTGGCCGGAGCTTTGCGAGGACACCTCGAACAGTTTCTGCGCTTCGAGTCCGAGTTTGTCGGCCAGCACGAAGGCCTCCGACACCGCGATCATCGAGATGCCGAGGATCAGGTTGTTGCAGATTTTCACCGCCTGCCCGCTGCCGTTGGTGCCCGCATGCACCACGGTCTTGCCCATGCCGCCGAGCACGGGCTTGGCGCGCTCGAAGGCTTTTTCGCTGCCGCCGATCATGAAGGTCAGCGTTGCGGCCTCGGCCCCCGCCACCCCGCCGGACACCGGCGCGTCGATCATTTCGAGCTCGTTGACCGCGGCCGCCGCCGCAATCGCGCGCGCGGTCTCGACGTCGACGGTCGAGCAGTCGATCAGCAGTGTGCCGGTGGCCGCCGAGGCGAGCACGCCGCCGGCAGCGAGGTAGACCTCCCGCACCTGCTCGCGCGCCGGCAGCATGGTGATGACCGTGTCGACCCCGATCGAGGCCACGTCGAGCGAGCGCACCGCGATCCCGCCCGCGGCGGAAAACTTTTCGAGCGCGGCCGCGCTGAGGTCATAGCCGCACACCGCATGGCCTGCCTTGATCAAGTTCTGCGCCATCGGCAGACCCATGTTGCCAAGCCCGATAAAGCCGATCCTTGCCATGTTGGCCTCCGGCGCTAAAGCGCGATGACTTCTCTTCGATTCGTCATCGCGCTTTAGCTCTTTGATGGAGCATGATCTTTTCCGAAAACCGGTATCCACTTTTCGGGATCATGCTGTAGTGCCGCCGCTTTGAACTTCCTGCAACGGTTGCCGCGCGCTTCTTCAAGAACTTCAAATCGACAAGCGGCACCAGCAAATCATGAAATTGCCAGTGCCCCTATGTTTGCGAAGCTCGTGTCAGGGGACGCCTGCAACTTATCACGAACTGCGAAAGCGGGGCACTGGCTCACTCCGCTCGCTTACCCAGGCGGCGCGCCAGGTCGGGAATGAGCCCCTCGGCCGCGATGCCGTCGACCATGGCACGGGCATTCGCCCCGAGCGCCCGCACGGCCGCGACATAGGCCGCGACCTCCGAGGCCTCCCGCACCGCCTGTGGGTAATCGGTGGCAAACACCGTCTGCGACAGGGCGACCTCCTGCAGGCCGAACCGCACCCATTCCGCGCCCCATTCTGCCGCATGGTCGGGGCCGGCCCAGCCGGCGCAATCATAGAACAGCCGCGTTTCGAGATAGTGGTCGATCGGCGCCCGCGGGCGGCGGCCATGGCGCGGCACGCCGGCGGTGCCCCATTTGTCGCGTTGCTGAAAGCCGCGGATGCGCCCGAGATAGCGGCCGAGACCGGCGGCGAAGTGGGAAAACTGCACCCGCAAGGTGGGAAGCTCGTCCAACAGGCCGCTGTTGATCATGCGGATCGCCGCCACCATCAGTGAGAACTGCCAGCCGAGCATGCGCCCGAGATCGTCGGCGTCCATGTGGGCCCAGCGGATGACCTGCGGCAGCGGATGAATGAAGACGTAGAGGCCGAGATCGGCCGCCGCCCGCCAGAACGGGCGCAGCGCCGGCGCATCGAGCGGCAGCCCCTGCAGCTCGGAGGCGATGACCACGCCCGGAAAATCGAGATCGACGGCGCAGCGCTTGAGCTCGCCTGCGGCATCTGCGGTCAGGGCCGGAACATGGGCAAGCCCGATGAAGCGGCCCGGATGATCGAGCACCGCCTGCCGCACGCGATCGTTGATCAACCGGCAGACGGAGATATCCGGCTGATCGAAGCCGGCGCCGCAGGAGAGCACGCCCGCATCGATGCCGGCGGAATCCATCATCCGCACATGGGCGGGAAGATCGGCGAGCAGCGGATTGAGGAGATAGTTGGGATTGCCGTTCTCGTCGAGCCGCGCCGAGACCGCATCGCCGCCCTTCATCATCTCGGGAGGCGTATAGTGCTGCTGGAAATCGATGACCATGGGACGCATGTGCCCGAGCACCTCCGGTCGAGCCGCCATCAGCGCGCCTGCTCGCGTGCCGAGAGGAGCGCCAGCGCCAGATAGGCGATGAGCAGCGCAAGCTCGAGAATGATGACCAGGATGCTGCCGCCAAAGACCTGCGGAAACAGCGCTTCGACCGCGGTCATCGAGATGATCGAGGTGAGCCACACCACCGCCCCCCATGGCGCGGCGAGCCACAGCCCGACCGCCGCCACCAGATCGATCACCGCAAAGAACACCGTCGCCGATTGATAGGCCAGCGGGTAGGCCTCGAACCCGGTCGCGTCGGGCGCGCCTATGCCGCAGACGATGCCCCAATAATAGAGACCCTTGACCAGCGACACGGCTGCCATCACCCGCAGGAAAATGACGAGCCACGAGGCCCAGCTTGCGCTGCGGGCCTCCTCCTCGCCCTCGTGCACCGGGCCGAGGTCGCTCTCGAAGCCCCGCTCGATCATGGCAGGACGAGCTCGTCAGGAAGCGGCGCGAAATGCCGTTCCACCTCGGCGAGCCCGACCGCCTCGAGCGTGGGCGGCTGCCAGCGCGGCGTCTGGTCCTTGTCGATGATCACCGATCGAATCCCTTCATAAAGGTCGTGCCCGTGAACCAAGCGCGATACGATACGGAACTCGGTACGCAAGCATTCGGCGAAATCAAGGCTTTTCCCGCGCCGGATCTGGGCGAACGCGATCTGGAGGCTGAGCGGCGACTTGGCGCGGATGGTGCGGGCTGTGGCGCGGGCAAAATCCGCCGCGGCCGCGTTCCCGCCGGCCTCCGCATCGAGCGCCGCAAGGATGGCTTCCACGCTCGTTCCTGCAAACAGGCGATCGATGGTGGCGTCAAGCTTCGTCAGCGGCCCCTGCCCCTGGGGCTCGGAAAAAGCCCCCAGCAGCGCGTCGACCGAGATAGTGCCGCAGAGCCCTTCGATTAGATCGGGCAGACGCTTGCTGGCGACCCTATGGGTGGCGATCCCGGAGGCGACGGCGTCCGCGGGCGAAAGGCGAGCTCCGGTGAGCGCGCAATAAAGTCCGAGCTCGCCCGGCATTCGCGAGAGGAACCAGGTTGCGCCGACGTCGGGAATGAAGCCGAGCCCGACCTCCGGCATCGCAAATTCGAAGCCGTCGCCGGCCACCCGATGCGAGCCGTTGATTGAGATGCCGGCGCCGCCCCCCATGACGATGCCGTCGATGATGGCGACGTAAGGCTTGCGGTAGCGCTTGATCACAGCATCGAGCGCATATTCGGATCGCCAGTAGCCGAGTGCCTCGGCGGCCCGGCCCGCGCGGCCGAGCTCATAGAGCTCGCGGATGTCGCCGCCGGCGCAGAACGCCCGCCCGGGGGCTGCCGTCACGATCACCCGGGTCACCGCGGGATCGTGTTCCCATCGGGCAAGCTGCGCCGCGAGCGCGCGGACCATCTCGAAGGTCACCGCATTTAGGGCACGCGGCCGATTGAGCGTGATGATCCCAGCCGCGCCCTTGCGCGCAAACAGGATATCAGCGTTGCCGGCAGTCATCGGCTCGACGGAAACTTGACACGCTTGTTGCAATGGCGGGCATCGTTGTTCCTAAACGTGTCCTCACGCCTTAGCCCTCTCGGCGATCAGCATTGACTGCAAGACCTGGTCGGAGATGTCCTTCACGGCTGCTGGCGAGTGCGACAGAAACAGCGTGTTGGTCTTGTCGGTTTCGCCGATCGACTTGAGCGTGTCGAAATATTGGGTGACCAGCACCAGCTGCATGACCTCGGAAGTAGATGTGCCTCCAATCGTCTTCTTGAACTGCTCGATCGAGCCCTGCAGCCCCTCGATGATGGCCTTGCGTTGGTTTGCGATGCCCTGCCCTTGCAGCGCCTTGCTCTCGGCCTCCGCTTCCGCCTTCTTGACCACCAGGATCTTCTCGGCCTCGCCGCGAGCGTTGGCGGCCACCTGTTCGCGCTGCGCCGCATTGATATCGTTCATGGCCGACTTCACCTTGGCATCTGGGACGATGTCCGTCACCAGCACATTGACGATCTCGTAGCCGAACGCCGCCATGTCGGCATCGAGCTCCTTCTTCACGGCCGCCGCGATCCCGGATTGGCTGGCGAACACCTCGTCAAGCGTCATGCCGGGAACGTGTCCGAGAATGACCTGCTCCACATAGGATTGAATCTGCTGTGCCGGATTGGCAAGCCTGTAATAGGCGTCGAACACCTTTTCCGGACGCACGCGATTTTGGACCGAGATCGGGATGGTCACGAACACGTTGTCCTTGGTCTTCGTCTCCATGGTCAATTGAATCTGACTGACCCGCAGACTGATCCGGCCGGCGACAGTGTCGATGAACGGCGTTTTCCAGTTCAAGCCCGGCTCGGCGACGCGAAGAAACTTGCCAAACCGGGTGATGACCGCGACCTGCGCGGTATCGACCGTAAAAAAGCTCCCCAACACGGTGGAGAGCACAAGGAAGGCCAGAAATACCAGGATAAACACGCCAAAGACGTCCATGTCACTTCCCTCGTGCTGTTTGGCAGACCCTCACGCCGGGCATCTTACCGTCCCGCCTTGAGGCAGCAACGGGGCGCGCCGCGAGGAGACGTGAATGCGCCTTTCGCGAGCGTGAACCTGCAGGTAGCATCCAAGAAGGCCCGCAATGAGCTGCTATCGCACTGTCCGCGGGTGAATGCGCTCGATCAGGGAGGATCACGCGATGCTGTCACGCCGCAGTTTCCTCAGTGCCACTGTCAGTGCCGGCGCGATGCTGGCTTCACAAGGCTCTCAGCGCGCGGCCGCGCAGGCCGACCGGCGCATGGTCGTGGATGCGCAGGTCCATCTCTGGAAGGCGGAGTCGGAGGACTGGAGATGGGTGCCGGGCCTCGTGCCACAGCTGCCGGAGCCCTTCACGATCGAGCGGCTGGTGCCAATGATGGACGAAGCCGGCGTCGACCGCGTGGTCATCGTTCCGCCGTCCTGGCCGGGCGACCGCAACGATTATGCGCTCGAGGCCGCGCGCCGCTATCCCCGGCGCTTCCGGATCATGGGCAAGATCCCGATGCAGGATCCTAAAGGCGCCGCGCTCCTTCCAAAATGGCGTGAGCAGCCGGGAATGGCCGGCCTGCGGCTTATTTTCAACACTCCGGCGTCGGCCCCCTGGCTGACGGACGGCACGATCGATTGGCTTTGGGACGCGGCCGAGAAGGCGGAGCTTCCGGTCATGTGCTTTGCGCCGGGGCGAGCGGCAGAACTCGGCCGCATCGCCGAGCGTCACCCACAACTCCCCCTGATCCTCGACCACATGGCCGTGACCTCCGCCCTGGTGAAGGATGGGACGATCACCCAGGCGATCGGGCAAACGGCGGCGCTTGCGAAATATCCGAACGTCAGCGTGAAGCTCTCCGCCTCGCCGGGACTTTCGCGCGAGCCCTATCCGTGGCGCGACGTGGCGGTGCATATCCAGCGCGTGTTCGACGCCTTTGGGCCGCAGCGCAGCTATTGGGGCACCGACCTGACCAACACCTATGCCAAGGGCAGCTACCGCCAGCGCATCACCCAGTTCACCGAGGAGCTGCCTTTCCTGTCTGACAGCGACAAGGACTGGGTGATGGGCCGTGCCATCGTGCAGCGCCTGAAGTGGACCTGAGTCCTGCTCCGGGGTGACGGTGGCAACTCCGGGCTGGACCCGCTAGAAAGAACCCAAGTTTGGCCCGGAAAGCAGTCCCGGAGTGAAGTCATGGCGATCAAATACGGCCGCCCGATCGAGGCAAGAGCGCGCGTCCTGCCTGTCGAGGCGGCGGCGCCCGACAAGCTCGCGCATCGGCTTGATCTGGCGATCCGCCCGCGCCGCAACCGGCGGAATGATTGGACGCGCCGCCTGGTGCGTGAGACCGCGCTGACGGCCGACGATCTGATCTGGCCGCTGTTCGTGGCCGCCGAAAGCGGCCCGGTCGCCTCCATGCCCGGGGTCGAGCGGCTCACGGTCGAGGGAGCCGCTCGCGAGGCCGAGCGCGCCGCCAAGCTTGGGATTCCCTGCCTGGCGCTGTTCCCTTACACCGATCCGCGACTGCGCGATGCGGATGGGACCGAGGCACTCAATCCGGAGAATCTGGTGTGCCGCACGATCCGCGCCGTCAAGAAAGCCGTGCCCGACATCGGCATCCTGTGCGATGTCGCGCTCGATCCCTATACCAGCCATGGCCATGACGGCCTCCTGCGCGAAGGCGTCATCGTCAACGACGAGACCGTGGCGGTGCTGGTCAAGCAGGCGCTGGTCGAGGCGCAGGCCGGGGCCGACATCATCGCGCCCTCCGACATGATGGATGGCCGCGTCGGCGCCATTCGCAAGGCCCTCGACGCCGCCGGCTTCACCGAGGTTGCGATCATGGCTTATGCGGCCAAATACGCATCCGCCTTCTACGGCCCGTTCCGCGACGCCGTCGGCTCGAGCGCGACACTGACCGGCGATAAGCGCACTTATCAGATGGATGCGGCAAATTCGGATGAGGCGTTGCGCGAGGTCGAGCTCGATCTGGCTGAGGGCGCCGACATGGTGATGGTCAAGCCCGGCATGCCCTATCTCGACGTGCTGCGCCGCGTGCACGACACATTCGGCATGCCGACCTTTGCCTATCAGGTGTCGGGCGAGTACGCGATGATCATGGCGGCGGCGCAAAACGGATGGCTCGACGGCGACAAGGCCATGATGGAAAGCCTGATCGCCTTCAAGCGCGCCGGCGCCTGCGGGGTGCTCACCTATTTCGCGCCGCGGGTCGCCGAGAAGCTTCGCGCCTCGACGTGACACGGGCCGCAGGCGAGGCGTGGGTCAGCTTGGCAAGCCGACGTTCAAAATTCCATCAGGTCCTTGGCGACGAGCACCTGGCCCGAGAAATGCTGCTTCACCTCTGCAACCCACGCAGGGCCACTATCAGCCCGCAGGTTGGAGTGCGACAGGACGACAGTCCTGACATTGGCGCGGGCCGCCATCCTTCCGATGTCCTCCAGCGTTATGTTCCTCTTGGCCTGGGTCAAGATACCCTCCTGCTGAGCAGGGGTCATCGCTTGCCAGCGACCAGTCTCGATCAACAATTGCATGCGTTCCTTGAAGGATGAGGTCGGTGTCACGAGCAGATCGGCACCTTTCGCAAGTTCGGTGACGGCATCGCTGGGGCCGGTATCCCCTGTAAAGACGATCACGCGATCCGGTGCCTCAAAGCGATACGCATAGGACTTGTGTTTGCCAACGTTGACGCCGGAGTGGAACTGGTAATGGGTGTTTTCGACCGCAATCACTTTGATATTTGCATCTTGATAGACGAGCCCGGTGCCAACATCATGACCAAAGAACACCTGAGCAATCGGGACCGAGACGCCTCCATCGGCAATTCTGATTTCGGCATTGATTTTGAATACCTGTACAATCGCTTTGACCAGTGCTTCGGTTGGGGGCGGGCCATACACATTGATCGGCCTGGTAGAATTTTGATCCCACGCGGCTGACATCAGCGGACCGAGACCCGCCGTGTGATCGTCGTGATGATGGGTGATAAAAATGGTGGCGACATCGCGAACATCAACGCGAGCTTTCGCCAACCGACGCGCAGCTCCATCACCCGCGTCCACGAGATAACGCGTCCCATTGACGGTCACCAGATTTGATGACTTTGCCTGATGCGGGGCCGGGACCGGTCCTGCTCCTGTCCCGAGCGTCATAAGGCGGGTTCCAATCCTCGACTGCGGCAGTCCCGCTTGCCCCCGCGCAATTCGCGACACCGCCGGCAACACGACAGCCCCCGCGGCCAGATGCAGAAAATGCCGGCGGAGAAGTTTCATGGTGCCCTCCCAGGAGCCGTTAGAGGCACCAAGTTACCAGTGCATCGCACCAATCGCGAGGGCCTTTACCTCATTGACAGAAGCGGCATAGACCCCTTCGGTCCGTGCGGACTACCTCTCCGCGGCGATCGCCGCCACGCAGCGGCGCAATCCCTCGATCAGCGTCTTGCTGTGCCGCAGGTGCTGCTCCTCGGAGTCGAGAATGCTGTTGAAGGCCCGCTGCTTGAAGGCCCGGATGTTGAATTCGCTGCCGTCGAGCCCGGCCGAGTCGCAGACGATCTCGATCAGCCGATCGGCCGCGTGCAGGCGCCCCAGGAGATAGTCGTTCTCGCGGTACGCGCGCGAGAAGAACGCGGCGAAGTGCCCGAAGCCGATGCCGCGCAGGCTGCCGATGCCCTGGAAGCCCAAAAGCGAGGTGACGTCCTGCGGGCTGATCCGGTCGATCAAGATCTCGTTGAGCTCGCCGAGCTCCCGTGCGCTGGTGACCGGAAATGCCAGCACGTCCCAGAATGGAAAGCCGAGATAATTGATCAGCACCTCCGCACGTGCGTCCGGGTGCCACTCGCGCGGATCGAGCCCGGCCAAAAGATCGTCAAGGTCGCGGGTGCTCGAATTGAGATCGATCTCGGTCGCGATCCTGCCGATCAGCCGGTCGATCTTGTCGACGTGCCTCTCGACGAAGGCATGGGCGTAGGCGTGCATGTTCTTGACCTCGACGGCGGAGGGCTCGACCGGAAAGATTTCCGCCACCAGCTCGCGCACCTCGCTGCTGTAATAGGCGGCGGTTTCGCGCCGTCGCAGCCCGTCAAGCCGCACATAAAGCTCGCGCTTGAGGCGATCGACGACGCCGGGATTGAGGCCGCCGAACCGGTCCTGGTCGAGGAGGCCGTACAGCCGGTTCTGCCCCTCGATCAGGAAATGCAGTCGCCGCTCACGGTACTTCACGTCGAACGCCAGGAGGTAATTGATCCAGGCCGGAAGGTGGTCCGCGCTTGGCGCCTCGAACTCGAGCGCTGCGCTGCCGGCGCGCTCATAGACGATCCGCTTGGCAACCGCCCAGGCATCGATGATCTCGGCGACCATGCGCGAAAGCGGAGATTTGGGCGGCACCCCGCGCAACTTCACGATCAGCTCGGCGCCGAAGGCGCGCACCGAAGCGAGCTTGAGCCGGACATAGGCCTGATAGGCAAAGCCGGCATCGTGGACCACCCGGTTGTTGACCTGCTCGCGCCAGCCTCGCAGCTCGCTTGATGAGATCGGCCGATCGAAGGCCGCGGTAACCACCGTGGTGACGAGCTCGCTGACGTGGGGCCGGGCGCTGTCGATGATCGCCCGCAGGCGCCGCACCCGTTCGTTGAAATCGATCACCCAGCTGAGCTCATCGGTGACCGGCTGCGAGCTCGGAATGTCCGACATGGCGCCGCGCAGCGTCGAAAAGAATCCCGGCACCGGAAGATCGGTGGGAACGATCGGGGCGGCCGGATGCGGGTCGATATAGACCAGCCGCCGGTCCACCTGGCGATAGGCCGGCCGCCCATGGATGGCCGAGATCGCGATCTGGAACGGTCGGTTGTTGAGGACGGCGCCATCGATGAAGCAGGCATGCGTGGGATCGGTCCCGGCCTGCAGGTACGGCTCGAACGACTTGGCGATGAACTGGGCGCGCTGCGGCCAGGTCGCCTCGCGCTGGGCGACGAGCGCGTCCATCTCGAGGATCCGCGCCGGCGGAAAGGCGCCCGGAAAGGAGGAGGTGGCGCGCGCCGCAAAGGCCAGCGCCGGCGCGTTGTCCAGCTCGAAATCGCTCTCGACCTCGCCGTTGGCGCGCCGGCGGTAGGTAAAGCGAAGAATATGGAGATGCTCCTGCTCGTGGATGAGAGCCGGATCGTGAATCTGCACGAGCTGCTGGTGGCCGTAATAGTCCGTCAGCGTGACGAACAGATCCAGCGTATGGCCGGACGGCAGCAGCGAGGCGCCGGTGCGTCCTCCCCCCATGGCGGTTACCGCGTCATACATCAAGCCAGACATCATCGGCCCATCGAGCGGGGGCTTGAACCAGCGCGACCGCAGGAAAAGCGAGAGCTTCTGGCGAACCTCCGCTTCCTTCACGCCGCGCAGCACGCCGGTTGCGGCCGCTCCCCAGATCAGCGGCCGCAGGAACCACTTGTTCCAATTTCCGGCCCGCGCCTCCGGCGCCAGCAGCACCGAGACGTCCGCGTTATCGAGCCAAAGGTCGCGCAGCGCCCCCATCGGCAGGTCATGGCTCAGCGCCCGTGCCAGCATGGTGCCGTTGATGCCGCCGGCGGACGCGCCGGCGATCACGTCGACGACCACGCGCAGCTCCAGGCTGCGGCCGATCTCGCGCAACAGGTCGAAATAGACCGCCTCGGTGTCGTATTCCGCGCTCGCGCGATCGGCCTGGTCGAAGAAGGACGCCTTGGCGCGCACGGGGCGGTCGGCGATCCGATGCAGTGCGCTCGAAGCGCGCACCAGCTTCAGGATTTCCTTGGTGATCCCGTGCATGTAGACGGCGAGCGAGACGCCGCCAAAGCACACCAGCGCAATGCGAAGCTCCTTCTCGCGCAAGGCCAAGCCTCGATGATTCGGCGCCCCCGCGCGATCATGTCGCCAACGCGGGCAAATCGGAAGCGCCAAGGGGGCGGGGGACAGGACTTCGCCTCGGCACCCTCTTGCGCAGAAGCGGTCAATTCTCCATCTGCCTTGACGAATCGAGCCAGGATGCCATTGCGATGACCGAGAGCGGGCCAGGACGGATCGGCATGTCGATCGAGGTGAAGCCCCACGCCTATGACCCGGCGGCCAACCCCGAGCTGTTCGAAGGGGTGTTGCCCCGCCGGCTCGTCGCCTTTGCGATCGATCTTGTCATCATCATGGTCCCGGTCGGGCTCGCCGCCATTTTCATCTTTTTCCTCGGCCTGGTGACCCTGTTCCTGGGCTGGCTGCTGTTTCCGCTGTTATACCCCGCAACCATCATCTGGGCGCTCCTGTACTTCGGCATGACGTTCGCAGGCCCGCAATCGGCCACCATCGGGATGCGGATCATGGACATCGAAATGCGCACCTGGTACGGCGCGCCCTCCTATTTCGTGCTGGGGGCCGTGCACGCGATCGCCTTCTGGATCACGGTCTCGGTCTTGACGCCGCTCGTCCTGGTGGTGGGCCTGCTCAACGACCGCCGCCGGCTTCTGCACGACATTCTTATCGGCACCGTGGTGATCAACAATCCCCTGCGCGCAGAGGTCCTGCGCATGCGCCCGCCGGCGTGGCATTATCCGTGAGCGGCGCCAAGGCATTTGACGCCAAGCCCCTGGCAGGCAATCTTAGAGCGCGTCGGAAGGCCGCCAGCGAAACGACCGTGACCCAGCACTCCCGCAATACGCCGCAGTTCTACCTGACCGCCCCCTCCCCCTGCCCCTATCTGCCGGGTCATGAGGAGCGGAAGGTGTTCACGCATCTGGTCGGCGAGCGGGCAGCCGAGCTCAACGATCTTTTGACCCACGGGGGCTTCCGCCGCAGCCAGTCGATCGCCTATCGGCCGGCGTGCGAAAGCTGCCGTGCCTGCGTATCGGTGCGCGTCATCGCCGACGAGTTCAAGCCGACCCGCAGCATGCGGCGCGTGCTGGAGCGTAATGAGGACATCATCGGGGAGATGCGGGTCGGGGTGCCCACCTCCGAGCAATATTCGATCTTCCGCTCCTACCTGGACAGCCGGCACCGCGACGGCGGCATGGCGGACATGACCTTGCTCGATTACGCCATGATGGTGGAGGACAGCCACGTCGAGACGCGTGTCGTCGAGTATCGGCGGCGCGGCCCCGACAGCCGCATCAACGGACGCGGGGCCGGGCCGCTTCTGGCGGTCGCCCTCACCGATCTGCTCAGCGACGGGCTGTCCATGGTCTATTCGTTCTTCGAGTCGGACCACGCCGCGCGCTCGCTCGGCACTTTCATGATCCTCGACCACATCGAACGCGCCCGCAGCATGCGGCTCGCCTACGTGTACCTCGGCTATTGGGTGCAGGGGTCGCGCAAGATGGACTACAAGGGCCGCTTCCTGCCGCAAGAGCGCCTCTCCCCGGAGGGCTGGCGGCGTACCGGGGGCTGAGCGGGCCCCCGAAGGGTGCACGGACAGGCGAGGTCCCGCTTCCAATGTAACCTTCCGGCGCCCGCCAGCGAATATCGAGGCAGAAGCCGTGAGCCAGCCGCAGCCGCAGAGGACAGGTCCGGAGGATGCCCGGCTTTCGGCCTGGATGGCGGCGGCGCAGGGCGGCGACCAGGCGGCCTATGTTTGCCTGCTGCGCGAATGCACCGGGATGATCGAAAGGGTTGCGCGGCGGAAGGGCGTCCCCGCCGACCGGATCGACGACGTGGTTCAAGAGACGCTTTTGACCGTTCATCGGGCGCGCCAGACCTATGACCCTGCAAGATCGTTCACCGCCTGGCTGCGCGTCATCGCCGAGCGGCGCGCGGTCGACCTCATGCGCAAGACCGGCCGGCAGGCGCTGCGCGAGCTCCATGCGCCGCTGGCCTACGAGCGCCACGCCGACGAATCGCAGGCGCGGCAGGTCGAGCCGGGGGGCAAGCTCACCGAGGCTGTCGCGCGGCTGCCGCCCGGCCAGCGCGAGGCCGTCCAACATCTCCTCCTGCAGGAGCGCTCCTTGGCGGAGGCTTCCGCCGCCACCGGGCGCAGCCAGGGATCGCTCAAGGTGAACCTGCATCGCGCCTTGAAGAGCCTTCGGGCTCGCCTGGGTCAGGCGAGGTAAGGCCATGTCACCGATCTCAGAGCCACAATCTTCCTACGAGGGCCTCATTGGCAGTCTTGCGGCTGACCTCAGGCCGGTACGGCCATTGCAGCCGCCGAGCGCGCGCGCCCTGATCTGGCTCGCGGCGGTCTTCGCGGCGGGGCTTGGCCTAGCGGCAATGGCCGACCTTCCGGCAATCGCTGCGCGACTTGAGGCCGCTCCCGACATGTGGCTTGCCGTCTCGGGGGCTGCGCTGACCATGGTGCTTGCGGCCATTGCGGCCTTCGAGTTGAGCCTGCCCGACCGCAGTCAGGTCTGGGCGCTGCTGCCGCTGCCGGCGGCGCTCCTGTGGATCGCGGCCAGTGGCGCCGGCTGTTTGCGGACCTGGCTGGTGCCAGGCACCCATGCGGCTGCTCTCGACGAGAGCAGGGATTGCATACTCTTCATCCTGGCGGTCTCGGTCCCGCTGTCGGCGCTGCTGCTTGCAATGCTGCGGCGTGCCTATCCGCTGCGGCCGGGGCTTGCGGCGGCGATCGCCGGCCTTGCCTCGGCTGCAGCCGCCGCCACGCTGCTCAATCTGTTTCACCCCTATGACGCGAGCGGCAGCGATCTGGTGGTCCACGCCGCAGCAGTGGGCCTGGTGGTCCTTGCCAACCGCGCCTATGGCGGCCGGATGCTGCGGGCCGCGGGCGCCTGACGGCTACTCCGGCGCTGCCTCGGCCGCCCTGCCGTTCGCTTTGCCGTTTGCGGACGCGCCGAACTTGTTGGTGCGCGGAAATCCTTTCGGGGCCAGCCGCCCTGCATCGGCACGGTTGCCGCGCCAGTCGGCAAGATCCTTGAGGCCGAACGTGAAGGTGCGCCCAGCGGTATCGACCCAGCTGAGCCCCTCCTCCGCCTTGAACGTCTTGAGATCGGACAGGCTGCCGTCCTTGTAGCGCTGCAGCCGCACCCCGCGGCCGCGGTTCATCTCCGGCGCCTGGTCGAGCGGGAAGACGAGCATCTTGCGGTTCTCGCCGATCGTGGCCACGAGTTCGCCATCGACCAGCGCCAAGGCGCGGGCCTGATCGGGCGCCTTGACGTTGAGCACCTGCTTGCCCTTGCGGGTATTGGCGAGACATTCGTCCTCAGGCACGACAAAGCCGCGTCCTTGGGCGCTGGCGACGAGGAACTTTCGCCCGCCCTGGTGGCGCAGGACGGCCACGAGATCGCCGTCCTGCTCGAGATCAATGAACAGGCGGATCGGCTCGCCATGGCCGCGGCCGCCGGGGAGCTTGGCAGCATCGAGGGTGTAGAAGCGCCCGTTGGTGGCAAAGACCAGGCATTTCGAGGTGGTTTCGGCCGGAAAGGCGAATTTCAGACGGTCATCGGTCTTGAAGGCAACGCCAGAAAGGTCGGTGACGTTGCCCTTGAGCGCCCGGATCCAGCCCTTCTCGGACACCACCACGGTGATCGGCTCGCGCTCGACCAGCGCTTCCTCGATTGCCGCAAGATCGTGCTCGGGCGCTTGCCCGAAGCCCGTGCGCCGCTTTCCGAGCGCCGTCTTCGGCCCGAATTTGTCACGGACCGCCTTGATCTCGTCGGCAACCTTCTTCCATTGCTGCGTTTCCGAGCCGACGAGCTCCTTGAGCGATTTGCGTTCCACGCGCAAATCCTTGTCCTCCTGGCGGATCTCCATCTCCTCGAGCTTGCGCAGGTTGCGCAGGCGCATGTTGAGGATGGCTTCGGCCTGCGCCTCCGACAGCTTGAAGGTCTTGATGAGCACCGGCTTGGGTTCATCCTCGTGGCGGATGATCTTGATGACCTTGTCGAGATTGAGATAGGCGATCAGATACCCGCCGAGCACCTCCAGCCGCTGATCGATCTTTCCGATGCGGAAGTTGGTGCGCCGCAGCAGCACCTCGCGGCGGTGTGCGAGCCATTCGCTGAGCGCTTCCGCGAGCCCCACGACCTTGGGGATGCGGCCCTTCACCAGCACGTTCATGTTGAGCGGAATGCGGTTCTCGAGCTCGGTAAGCTTGAACAGCGATTCCATCAGCACTTCCGGATCGACCGTGCGCGAGCGCGGCTCGAGGACCAGACGGACATCCGCCGCCGATTCATCACGCACATCGGCGACAAGCGGAAGCCTGCGCTCGTTCATGAGCTCGGCGATCTTCTCGACCAGCCGCGACTTCTGCACCATGAACGGAATTTGAGTGACCACGATCGCGTAAGTGCCGCGGCCAGTCTCCTCCTTGTGCCAGCGCGCCCGCACCCGGAAAGAGCCGCGCCCGGTCGCGTAGGCCTCCGCGATGCTCTCGTGAGAATCGACAATGATGCCGCCGGTCGGGAAATCCGGTCCCGGCACGAATTTCAGCAGCGTCTTGGAGCGGGCGTTCGGGTTGGCGATGAGATGCAGCGCGGCATCGCACAGCTCGGCGGCATTGTGCGGCGGGATCGAGGTCGCCATGCCGACCGCGATGCCTTGCGAACCATTAGCCAACATGTTGGGGAAAGCGCCCGGCAGGACGACCGGCTCTTGGCCGCTGTTATCATAGGTCGCGCGGAAATCGATCGCGTCCTCGTCGATGCCTTCAAGCAGAAGCCGCCCGACCTCGGTGAGGCGCGCTTCGGTGTAGCGCTGAGCCGCGGGGTTGTCCCCGTCGATGTTGCCGAAGTTGCCCTGCCCGTCGATCAGCGGATAGCGCGAGGCAAAATCCTGCGCGAGCCGCACCAGCGCGTCATAGATCGCCTGATCGCCATGCGGATGGAAACTGCCCATCACGTCGCCGACGATCTTGGCGGATTTCTTGAACGCGCCGTCCGGGTCGAGCCGCAACAGGCGCATGCCGTAGAGAATGCGGCGATGCACCGGCTTGAGCCCGTCGCGCGCATCCGGCAGCGCGCGATGCATGATGGTGGAGAGCGCGTAGGCGAGATAGCGCTGCTCGAGCGCCTCGCGCAGCGCAATCTCCTCGACATTGCCGCCGCTCGGCGGCGGGGGAATCAATTGCTTGCCCATGCCGCATGGGTAGCGCGCAAAATTGCGCCGAACAAGCCGACGGCATGCCTCAGGCGGTAATCTGCGGCGCCCGATGGGCGGCCACGACCGCGTTCACGAAGCTTGCGCGTGCCTCCGGCAAGGGCAGGCCGCGCGGCTCGAGCACATGATGCAGCAGAAAGAAGCCCGTTACGGCAAACGCATCGGCAAGGTCCGCGGCGGAGGGGCTTTCCGCAGCGTCCGGCTCGCGCAGGAACGGTGGAAGCCGCAACAGCTTGTCCTTCCACGGCAGGCCCGCTTCGCGCGAGACCGCACGCCCGCTTTTGGGCGAAACGTAAACGAGGTCTGAGTGCGTTCCGGTCGCCGCACAGCTGCCAAGATCGAGCCCGAAGCCAAGCTCAGAGAGGAGCTGAAGCTCGAAGCGCGCGACGCGGGGCCCGCTCGCCCGCGCATCGGCAAGCTCGCCCAGCATCCCGTCAAGGGCGGCATAGATCTCCGGATGCGGATCGCGTTCCGGCAACAGGCGGCAGAGCGCGGCCAGGTGGGTGACGCCATAGAGCGCGTGCGAATGATCGAGAAGACTCCCCGCCGCGAGGTTGAGGCCCTCGACCGTGTAATGGCCCAAGTGCTCATCAAGCCGCGCCCGCCAGGTGGCGCCCAGGCGGTTGCCCGGCTGCAGGAGCGGACGCAAGCGGCTTCCGCTCGCGCCACGCACGTGCCCGAGATGGCGGCCGTGCTCGCGGGTCATCAGCTCCAGGATGGCACTCGATTCTCCGTGGCGTTTGACGCCGAGAACGATGCCTTCGTCGCTCCAGTGCATCGCTTCCGCCTTCCGGCTCGCACCCTGCCCTACTCGGTCGGATATTCGAGCCCGATCTCCCGATAGCGCTCCGGATCGTCGCCCCAGGCCTCGCGCACCTTCACGAACAGGAAGAGATGGACCTTCTGCTCGATGATCTCCGCGATCTCGCGGCGCGCCTGGGCGCCGATCGCCCGGATGGTCTGGCCGCTCTTGCCAAGGATGATCTTTCGCTGGCTGGCGCGCTCGACATAGATGGTTTGCTCGATGCGGACCGACCCATCCTTGAGCTCCTTCCACGCGGTGGTTTCCACGGTCGATTGATACGGCAATTCCTGATGCAGCCGCAAATACAGCTTTTCCCGGGTGATCTCGGCCGCAAGCTGGCGCAGCGGCGCGTCCATGATCTGGTCTTCCGGGTAATGCCATGGGCCCGCCGGCGCTTGCCCGGCGAGCCAATGCTTGAGGTCGGCGACCCCATCCCCGGTGAGCGCCGAGACCATGAAGGTCGCCGCAAAGGATGCGCGCGCGGTGATGTCCTTGACCAGCGCCAGCAAGGTCGGTTTCTCGACCAGGTCGACCTTGTTGACGACCAGGATTTTCCGCCGCGCGATCGTGGCGAGTTGCGCGAGAATGGCGGCGGTCTCCTGATCGATGCCGCGCGCAGCATCGATCAGGAGGGCCACCGCGTCAGCATCGTTGGCGCCCGACCAGGCGCCGCTCACCATGGCCCGGTCGAGACGACGGCGGGGCGCGAAGATGCCGGGCGTGTCGATGAAGATCAGCTGGGCATTGCCTTGCGTTACGATTCCGCGCAGCAGGGTGCGCGTGGTCTGCACCTTGTGCGACACGATCGTGACCTTGGCGCCGACCATGGCATTGATCAGCGTCGATTTCCCCACATTGGGGGCGCCGATCAGCGCGACGAAGGCGCAGCAGCGCTCGTTCGTCGCTTCGCTCGCGGGATCATCCATCGCCGCCTTCCGCCGCGACGCCCTCGCGCGACAGCATGACCGAGGCCGCGGCCTGCTCGGCGGAGCGTTTCGAGCGGCCAATGCCCTCGGCCGGCAGGCGATCGCGAAGCTCCACGCTGACGCGAAATTCCGGATTGTGGTCGGGGCCCCGGCGCTCAACCTCGCGGTAGGCGGGAGTGGGAAGCCCGCGCGCCTGCGCCCATTCCTGCAGCATCGTCTTGGCGTCGCGCAGTGGCCGGGTTGGCGCGCGCATGCGTTGCCCCCACAGCCGTTCGATCAAATCGGTGGCGGCCGCATATCCCCCGTCGAGGAAGACCGCGCCGATCAATGCCTCGCAGACGTCGGCCAGGATCGCTACGCGGTTGCGCCCGCCGGCATTGCTCTCCGAGGCGCCGAGCCGGATCGCTTCGCCCAGATCGATCGCGCGCGCGACCTCGGCGCAGGCCTCCTTGCGCACCAGATCGGCCAGCCGGCGCGACAATTCGCCCTCGTCTGCCTTCGGGAAGGCGCGGAACAGCATGTCCGAGACCACCAGACCAAGCACATGGTCGCCGAGAAATTCCAGCCGCTGGTAGCTGCTGCCGCGATTGCGCACGCCGGCAAGTGCCGAGATATGGGTCAGCGCCTGCTCCATGAGTGCAGCATCGGCAAAGTGATAGCCGACCCTCTCTTCGATCGCGGCCGGGCTGCGGCGCCGCCGGCGCGGCTTGGCAGCGCGAGCGGGCGCCGCGGCATCGACCGGATCAGGCCCGGCGGAGGAGGCTGGCGCTGGGGTGCGCGCGCGCTTGGCTCTTGGCCTTGGGCTCATCGGACAAGCTTGAAGAATCGTCCCCAGCGCGCGGTCCACGGCCAAGTCCACACTTCCCACGCATGCACGTTGCCGTCGATCGAGAAGAAGATGATCTGGGCGCGGCCGATGATGTTCTCGAACGGCACGTACCCCACCTCGCTGAGGAAGCGGCTGTCCTGCGAATTGTCGCGATTGTCGCCCATCATGAAATAATGGCCGTCCGGCACTTCATAGACCGGCGTATTGTCCTGTGGTCCGCCCTCTTCCGAATAATGAGCGATGTAGGTGACGCCGTTGGGCAGCGTCTCGCGCCAGCGCTGAAGCCGCATGCTACGGCCGTACTCGTCCGTGCTGACGAGATCATCGATGCGCTCGCGCTTGACCGGCTCGCCGTTGATATGAAGCACGCCGTTGATCATCTGGATGCGGTCGCCGGGCAGTCCGATCAGGCGCTTGATGTAGTCTACCGAATCGTCCTTGGGCAGCCGAAACACCACGACATCCCCGCGCTGGGGGCTGGCCGACCAGATGCGGCCGGAGAACAGCGGCGGCGACCATGGCAGCGAATAGTGACTGAAGCCGTAGGAAAATTTGGAGACGAACAGATAGTCGCCGACCAGCAGGGTCTCTTCCATCGAGCCCGAGGGGATGTTGAACGGCTGGAACAGGAAGGTGCGGATCACGAACGCAATGATGAGCGCATGGATGATGACGCGCACGGTCTCGCCGATGCCGCCTTCCGTGCGCTTGCTGCCGACTGTCACGCTCATCTGCTGGCCATTGTCCTTAAAATATGCGCCCCCGCGCGCTCTTCTAACCGCTGTGTGGCGGGCGCGCAACGCAAGCCGCCGCCTCTCATGGAAATGTGTCTTATGGGCAATTCCAGCGTACCTTCAACGGGTTGATAAGGGACCCTGGGCCCCCGCGGGAGGTTCGGCGCTGATGATCACCAGCGCCTGCGCAAGCGGCCCTTCGTCGGTCAAGGTGATATCGATTCTCGCTTCCAAGCCCGGCGGCGTGATCGCCTCGAGCCGCGCCTTGGCCCCGCCGGTGAGCTTCATGGTGGGCCGGCCGGAGGGGAGATTGACCACGCCCAGGTCGCGAAAGAACACGCCGGCGCGGAATCCAGTGCCCAGGGCCTTGGCGCAGGCTTCCTTGGCGGCGAAGCGCTTGGCGTAGGTCTCGATCCGGTTGGCGCGCCGCTCCGCGGTGGCCCGCTCGACCGCGGTGAAGACGCGCGCGATGAAGCGCTCGCCGTGGCGGGAGAGGACCTCCTCGATCCGACGCACGTCGACGAGATCGGAGCCGATGCCAAGGATCACGGCAAGGCTCGCGTGCGGCCGCGGTCCATGCTCTCGCGCATGATCCTCACCGCCTGGGCAAGGCCGGTCGAGATCGCCTCGCCGATCAGGAAATGGCCGATATTCAGTTCGACCACCTCCGGCACGGCCGCAATCGTCTCCGCGGCGCCAAAATTGAGACCATGCCCGGCATGCACCTCGAGCCCGAGCCGTGCGGCAAGCCTTGCTCCCTCGCGGATGCGCTCCCATTCCGCCCGCGCATCATCGATGCGTCCCTGCGCCAGAGCGCCGCACCAGCCGCCGGTATGGATCTCGATTGCGGGGGCGCGCACGCCCGCCGCCGCCTCGATCTGCCGCGGCTCGGCGTTGATGAAGAGCGAGACCCGAATCCCGGCCTGGCCAAGCGCCGCCACGATCGGGAACAGCACATTGTGCTGTCCCGCCACATCGAGGCCGCCCTCGGTCGTGATCTCCTGGCGGCGCTCCGGGACGAGACAGGCCGCGTGCGGGCGGGTCATGAGCGCAATCGCCGCCATTTCGTCGGTCGCCGCCATCTCGAAATTGAGCGGCTTTTCGATCTCAGCCTTGAGACGGGCCATGTCATCGTCGCGGATGTGCCGGCGATCCTCGCGCAGATGCGCCGTGATGCTGTCGGCGCCGGCCGCGATCGCAACCTTGGCGGCCTCGACCGGATCGGGATGGGAGCCGCCCCGCGCATTGCGGATGGTTGCAACGTGGTCCACGTTGACCCCGAGCCGAAGGTGCGAAATCGCCGTCACGTGATCGATCCGAATCTGCCCGGCCAGGCCTCAGGCGTTGACCCGCTCGGCGCTCGCCACAACGTGCTTGGCGCGCAACTGGGCAATGATCGAAGTGAGATGCTTGAGGTCATAGACCTCGAGGTCGATCGTGACCGAGGTGAAGTCCGGCGACTGGCGCTCCATGCGGATGTTGTCGATGTTGCCGTCGTGCTCGGCGATCACCTGGGCGACCTGGGCGAGCGAGCCTGGCTCGTTCACGGTCTGCACGGCAAGGCGGGCCGGGAAGCGCTGGGGCGTCATCTCGTCCACGTCCCAGCGCAGGTCGAGCCAGCGATCCGGCGTGTTCTCGAAATCCTTCAGCGCCGGCGATTGGATCGGGTAGATCGTGATGCCTTCCCCGGGGGTGAGGATGCCGACAATGCGATCGCCCGGCACCGCTCCCCCGATCGGGGCGAACCGGACCGGCAGGTCGGTATTGACGCCGCGGATCGGAATCGCGCCCCCTTCCGCGGGCACCTTGAACTTCACCGCCTTGGAGCGCTTGAGCCCGGTCCAGCCGCCCTCCGGCCGCGGCTCGCGGGCGAGCGCGGCGGCCCGCTCCTCCTTGTAGTCCGGGTACATGGCGCGCGCCACGTCGGCGGCGCGCATTTCGCCGCGGCCGACCGCCGACATCACGTCCTCGATCGATCCCCGCGCAAGCCGCGGCAGCGCCCCCTGCAGCTTCTCGTCGGAATAGGCGAGCTTGGCGCGCTGGCACAGGCGCTCCACGATGCGCCGGCCGAGGCCGGCATATTGGTGGCGCACGGCGGTGCGGGTGGCGCGGCGGATGGCGGCGCGCGACTTGCCGGTGCGCACCAGCGATTCCCAGGCCGGCGGGGGTGCGACCTGCGCGCTCGAGGTGATGATCTCGACCTCGTCGCCGTTGGTGAGCTCGGAGACGAGCGGTGCAATCTTGCCGTTGATCTTGCAGCCCACCGCGTGGTTGCCCACGTCGGTGTGGACCGCATATGCAAAGTCGATGGCGTTGGCGCCGCGCGGCAGCGCGATCAGCTTGCCCTTGGGGGTGAAGCAGAACACCTGGTCGTGGAACAGCTCGAGCTTGGTGTGCTCGAGGAACTCTTCCGGGTTGGAGCCGTCGGCCAACAGCTCGATGGTGCGCCGCAGCCAGGCGTAGGCGCTCGATTCCCGCGACAGCATCTCGGTCGGGGAGCCCACGCCGTCCTTGTAGAGCGAATGGGCGGCGATGCCGTACTCGGCGATTTCCTGCATGTCCTGGGTCCGGATCTGCAGCTCAACGCGCTGCTTGCCGGGGCCGATCAGGGTGGTGTGGATCGAGCGATAGTCGTTCTGCTTGGGGGTCGAGACGTAATCCTTGAAGCGGCCGGGCACCATCGGCCAGGTGGTGTGGACGATTCCGAGCGCCTGGTAGCATTCCGCCACCGTGCGCACCACGACCCGGAAGCCGACGATATCCGAGAGCTGCTCGAAGCCGACCGATTTGCGCTCCATCTTGCGCCAGATCGAGTACGCACGCTTCTTGCGCCCGGAGACCTCGGCGGCCAGGCCGCGATCGGCGAGCTTCCTGGTGAGCTGCTGCTCGATCTCGGCAACGACGCCGACGCTGCGGGCTTCCAACGCCTCGAGCCGCTCGCTGATGACCTTGTAGGCCTCGGGGTTGAGCTCGCGGAATGCCAGATCTTCCAGCTCTTCGCGCATTTCATGCATGCCCATGCGGCCGGCGAGCGGCGCGTAGATGTCGAGGGTTTCCTGCGCGATCCGCCGGCGAGACTGGGGCGGCATGTGGTCGAGGGTCCGCATGTTGTGCAGGCGGTCGGCAAGCTTGATCAACAGAACCCGTACGTCATCGGCGATGGCGAGCAGCAGCTTGCGCAGGTTCTCGGCCTGCTTGGCCTCCTTGGAGACGAGGTCGAGCTTCTTGAGCTTGGTCAGGCCCTCGACCAGCGCCCCGATGTCCTTGCCGAACATCTGGTCGATCTCGTCCCGGGTTGCCTCGGTGTCCTCGATCGTGTCGTGCAGGAGGGCGGCCGCGATGGTCGAATCGTCGAGCTTGAGGTCGGTCAGGATGGCGGCGACCTCGAGCGGATGGGAAAAATAGGGGTCGCCGGAGGCGCGCTTCTGCTCGCCATGCGCCTTCATGGCGTAGACATAGGCGCGATTAAGCAGGGCTTCGCTCGTGCCAGGGTTGTAGCGGCGAACCCGCTCGATCAGGTCATACTGCCGCATCATGTGCGGCTTTTGCTCTCGGCGCGATTTTACCGCTTTTTCAGCATCTTGACCGACGGCATGAAAGCTCCGCTCAAGCGCGGAGCGGGTGCGCGCCTGATTTTGCATGCGGGGCAGGTCGGTCGAAAGCCGCGCCATCGCAATCCCTGCGCCGGGCTCGCAATTGCGTCCGGCGCATTCAGGATATCACGGACGCCTGCGTGCGCTAGCAGCCGGGCCCGGCATGGCTTGTCAATTTGCCGGCATCGCAGAGCAGCCGCAGCCTTATTCCTCTTCTTCCGGCTGCTCCTCCGGCGGGGTCAGGCCTTCGAGCCCCTTGAGGAGCTCTTCCTCGGTCATGCGCTCCATCGTCACCTCGGTGTCGTCGGCATCGACGGTGGCGCCGGGGGAACCGATCAACGGCACCGCGGCGGGCTCTGGCTCGTCGACCTCCACATATTTCTGCAGGGAATGGACCAGCTCCTCCTTCAGGTCATCGGTGGAGACGGTCAGATCGGCAATCTCGCGCAGCGCCACGACCGGGTTCTTGTCGTTGTCCCGCTCGACCGTGATCGGGGCTCCTGAGGAGACCATCCGCGCCCGGTGACTGGCCAAAAGCACCAGATCGAACCGGTTTTGGACCTTATCGATGCAATCCTCGACGGTAACTCGGGCCATAGATGGGGCGCTCCTGAAAGTACAAGAATCTGGGCATTTGGTATGCGCGTTGCAAGCTTCCTGCAAGCAGGAATTTCTACAGTCCAAGTTTGGGCTTGGCGGAAGGGCGAACCTCTGTTAGGCAAAGCACGGGAACCGCGTTGCGACTTAATACGATGACACTTATGGATTGGTTGTAACCGGCGCGCGTCACCCCATTAACCGACACGCGCTCAGCCGTTCCCGATTACGACGATCTACGCGGTCGCTCCCCTGAGCGTGGGGACAAGCGTCGGATCTGAGGGTTAATTGCGAGCGACGGAGCAATCATGGCACCGCAAACGGACAAGATCGCCCTCTTCATTGACGGGGCGAACCTCTACGCGACAGCCAAGGCGCTGGGCTTCGACATCGACTACAAACGCCTGCTGCGCGAGTTCCAGTCGCGCGGTTATCTGCTGCGCGCGTTCTATTACACCGCCGTGATCGAGGATCAGGAGTACTCGTCGATCCGCCCGCTGATCGATTGGCTCGACTACAACGGCTACAGCGTGGTGACCAAGGCCACCAAGGAATTCGTGGACCAGACCGGGCGCCGCAAGGTCAAGGGCAACATGGACATCGAGCTTGCGGTCGACGCCATGGAGATCGCCGGGCACATCGACCAGATGGTGCTGTTCTCCGGCGATGGCGACTTCCGCTCGCTGGTCGAGGCGGTGCAGCGCCGGGGGGTCCGGGTGACGGTGGTCTCGACCATCTCGACCCAGCCGCCCATGGTGGCGGACGAGCTTCGGCGGCAGGCCGACGTCTTCCTCGACATCGTCGAATTGCAGCCCAAGATCGGGCGCGACCCGGGCGAGCGGGCGGCGCGGGAGCCGCGCGAACCCCGCGAGCCGCGGGAGCAGCGCCACACCCCGCAATTCCTGCAGCGCAGCAGTGCTCCCGCTCCCCAGCGAGCCGGCGCGGCGGCGGGCGGCGATGACGACGACGACGAATTCGAGGACTGAGGGCGGCCCGCTCCCCGATCCGGCGCCCCCCGACGCATCGGTCGAGCCCCCCCGCGATTGTCCGCTCTGCCCGCGGCTGGTGGCGTTCCGCCAGGATTGGCGCGCGCGGGAGCCGCAATGGTTCAATGCCCCGGTTCCGAGCTTTGGGCCGCGCAGCGCGCGGCTCCTGATCGTCGGGTTGGCGCCCGGCCTGCAAGGCGCCAACCGCACCGGCCGCCCATTCACCGGCGATCATGCGGGCGAGCTTCTTTACGACACGCTCGCCAGGTTCGGCTTCGCCCACGGCAACTATCAGGCGCGGCCCGACGACGGGCTCGAGCTGGTCGATGCCCGTATCGCCAATGCGGTGCGCTGCGTGCCGCCCGAGAACAAGCCGACCGGCAGCGAGATCAGGACCTGCCGGGCCTTCCTCAAGGCGACGATTGCGGAAATGCCGGGTCTGCGAGCCCTGGTGGCGCTCGGGCGCATTGCCCACGATACCGTCACGGCGGCGCTTGAGGCACGCAAGGCGGCTTTTGCCCATGGCGCCGCGCACATGATCGGGGACTTGCGTCTGTTCGACAGCTATCACTGCTCGCGCTACAACACGAACACGGGCGTGCTCACGCCCGAGATGTTTCGCGCCGTCTTTGCCCAGGCGCGCGCATACCTGGACCCCGCCTGACCATTTGCAGCCTTCACGGCAGCGCCATTCAAGGCAACCGACATGGCCGCGAAGTCGCCCCGCCAACTGCGCATCGTCGCCGACAACCGCAAGGCGCGCTTCAATTACGAGATCGGCGAGGTGTTCGAGGCCGGGATCGCGCTGACCGGGACCGAGGTCAAATCCCTGCGACAGGGCCGTGCCACGATTGCGGAATCCTACGCCGATGCCCGCCGTGGCGAGATCTGGCTGGTCAACGCCAACATCCCCGAATACCTGCAGGGCGGCCGCTTCAACCATGCGCCCAAGCGCGCCCGCAAGCTCCTGCTGCACCGCCGCCAGATCAACAAGCTCGCCGGCGCGGTCGAGCGCGAGGGCATGACGCTCGTGCCGCTCAAGCTCTATTTCAACGAAAAGGGCCGCGCCAAGATCGAGCTTGCGCTCGCCCGCGGCAAGAAGCTCCACGACAAACGCGAAACCGAGAAGAAGCGCTCCTGGGAGCGCGAGCGCGGCAGGCTGATGCGGGCGAAGGGTTAGGGCGTCTGGGGCGCTCCCCCGCGCAGCCTTGCGGCCTGGACCAGCGGCGGGCAGCGTTTGTCGTCGTAATATTCGACCTGGCAATCGAGGCATTGAAAGCATTCCGACGTGACGATCCGGCCGCTTGGCGCGATCGCCCGCACCGGGCAGGAGCGCTCGCACAAATGGCAGGGGCTCCCGCATTCGGGCCGCCGTTTGAGCAGATTGACGATGTGCAGCCGGTCAAGGGCGGCCAGCACGCCGCCGAGCGGGCAGAGGAAGCGGCAATAGGCGCGCTCGGAGAAAAGGCCGATGGCCAATAGCGCTCCGGCATAGAGCACGTAGGGCCAGGCGCGCGTGAATTTCGATGTGATCGCGGTCTTGAACGGCTCGATCTCGGTCGTGGCACCCGATGGATCGAGCGCCGTGATCGCCAGCGCGAGCACCGCCGCGGCCGCGATGTACTTGCCCATCCACAGGCGTTTTTCGAGCGCGACCGACGGGTCCCATTGCGGCACGCCAAGTGCCCGCGACAGCTGGCCAAGCAGTTCCTGCAGCGCCCCGAACGGGCAGAGCCAGCCGCAGAAAACGCCGCGCCCGATCAGCACCACAGAGATCAGCGTATAGCCGGCAATGATCACCATCAGCGGCTCGGCGAGGTAGAAGCCGAGATCGAGGCCGGCGATCGGCGCCTTCACGTAATTGATCACGTTGACGATCGAAAGCTGCACGCCGGCGGTCCAGCCGAGCCAGACCAGAACCACCGACAAGAATCCGTTTCGCACCAGCCGGTGGGCGCGGCGCGAGCGTGCGAGGCTTGATTGAAAGGCGAATATGAGGGTGAGCAGCGTCAAGAGCCCAGCCAGGATCGCCACATTGATCTTCGCGTCGCGCCAAGCCTCGACCCAGGCGGGGATCGGCGGCTCTTCCGGCATCAGGACATGGGCCGAGGGGACCTGGTAGTCGAGGGAGAACGCAACAGTCTCCGGCGTTGCGCCCGTGCTGTTGACGAGAAGCTCGAGTCGCCACGGCCGCAACGGGTCGAACGCCGGACGCGCGGGCAGCACGAACAGGCCGGCAATCTGCTCGCCTCGAATGCCTTCGACGTAAGGATTGGTCCACTTGTAATCGTCCGGCACGAACCCGAAAGTCTGCCCGTCCTGAACGACGCGCAAGCGATCGAAGCGCCCCTCGCGAAAGAACCGCGTGCCGAGAAAATCGTAAGGGCCATTCGAAGCCACAAAGATCGCCTGGGCGTCGCCCGGCAGGCCGCGCTTGTATTCCTCGAGATTCAACAGGCCAATCAGGTTGCCGCCGATGGCGGGCGGCGTCAGGAGCGCAGTGGCAAATTCAATATAGAGATCGTCAGCCTTGCCGAGCGGCACGTCGAGCTTGACGTCAGCGGCGCCCCCCTTAGCGAGCGCGTCGGCAACTTCGCCCGAGGTCACCCGCCGGCGCACCACGGCGCCTTCGGCTAAAAGCTCGTCCCAGGACATGCGCCGAAAATTTTCGGTGTCGAGGGTCGGGACGGTCACGGCGGTGCGCGAGCCCCGGGCCTGCAGGACCAGCCGCGCGGTTGTGAGGAGGGCTGCCCGCATCGCGCGTGCGCTTACCGTGGCACCGGCGACAAAATCCGGCGGCAGCGCGTTGGCGTCCGGGGTGAGCGGGCTGCCGGCCTGACGGGAAAGATAAGTATCCAGCAGGCGCTGGCGCCTGGGATCGTGAACGAGATAGGGCTCGTTGTGGAACACCACCGTCGCCCCGGTGATGCGGCCGGTGAGATCGACACCGCCGATCACGTCGAATGGCGTGATCGAATAGCCGCGCGCCGCGATGATATCGAGCGTCGAGAACACATAGGCCGCGACCTTGCCGTCCCGATACACCGCGATTGCGGGCGGCGAGCCTTCCTCTGGCCCCAGCCGCTCCGCGCCGCCCGGAAAGACCGTTGCCATGACGTCGGGGGTGAGCCGCTCGGCGAGCTTGCCCTTCTCGGCCATGGCCGGCGCGGCGAAGAACAGAACCAGCAAGGCAATGCCGGCGCTTCGCATCCGCTCGCCGCGCGTTGGACATGCACCGTTATGACGCACGAAACCTCGAACCTCTTGCACTGCTCAGGCCCGGCCGATGGCGACCGTTGCTCCGTCGGGCCGCGTGACGATCGCATGCGTTCCGGGGCACCTGTCCAGAACGATCCGCGCCCGCTCCTCGCCCATGACGCAGATCGCGACCGCAAGCGCGGCCGCCGTGGTGGCGCGCGGCGAAACCACGGCGGCGTCAGCGAGCCGATGGGCGCTTGCTCCGGTCTGCGGGTCGAAAATGTGATGGAACTGCCCGGTCGCCTCGAAGGTCGTGCCATAACCTCCGGAGACCGCAAGCGCCATGTCGTCGAGCTCGATGACGCGGTCGACCTCGTCCGCCGCCAGCGCATTGCGGACGCCGATCCGCCAGGGATGGCCGTCCGGATGAGCGCCCAAAGTGCGGTATTCGCCGAGATCGACTACTGCGGTCTCGAAGCCTTCGTTGCGCAAAAGGTCGGCAATCGCGTCGGTGATGAAGCCTTGGGCGATGCTGTTGAGCGTGATGCCCATGCCTGGGCGATCGAAGACGATCCGCCGCCTGCTCGTCTCGATCCGGCGGAAATCGACGAGCGCGCGCGCAATCTCCTGCGCACGGGCCACAATATCCGGAACGATTTCGGCGTGCGACCAGAAATGCGCCTCGTAGAGCCGCCACAACGGCTGCACCGAGATGTCGAATGCACCCCCGCTCAGAGCGCCAATGCGTTGGCTCTCCTCGATGACCGCGCGCAGCTCGGGACATGGGTTGCGCAGCTCGCCTTCCGCGTTCAGGCGCGCGGTCTCGCTGTCGGTGCGGTAGAGGCTGAAGATGCGGTCGTAGCGCGCGATCTCGGCTTCGATCCGCGCGAAAGTGCGTCGGCAGAGCGCCGCATCGGTGTGCCAGAGGGTCAACTCCGCCAGATCATCGAGCACCTGGCCGTGCCATGCGAACATCCGCGCTTTCGGCACCGTGGCACGGACCGCCGCGATCAACACAGGCAATCCCAAGCCGGCAGCCATGATGCGGATCGTGCGGCGGCGCGTCCAACCGCTCGTTCCTCCGCCGGCCTCCGCCTCACCCATTCCCAACCTCTGCGCCGCGCCGCATGCCGGCGCCCAACCCTGGAGAACCAGCTTGCGCTACGTTACGCTGCCGCTTCGCATCCGCAAGAGCCGTGATCACGGAGAAGCCAGCCATGCCCGCTCGAACCTCGATGGTCTTGCTCGTCTTGGCGGCCGCGCTCGGGGCGACGACAAGCACCGCACCGGCCGCCGACGATGGAAAATATCCAAACTGGAAGGGGCAGTGGGCGCGCTTCATCACCCGCGGCCTCCCGGGCCAGGCGGGGCATGACCAGACCAAGCCTTGGGGGTTTGGCCAGGAGGCGCCGCTCACAGCGGAGTACCAGGCGGTGCTGGAGGCAAGCATCGCCGACCAGGCCAAGGGCGGGATCGGCAATTTCCCCACGGCCCGCTGCTTCCCGGCCGGAATGCCGCACATGATGATGGCGTTTGGACCGCAGGAATACGTCATCACCCCGGAGACAACTTATATTCTGGTCAATTGGGACGATCACAGTCGCCGAATTTTCACTGACGGAAGGGATTGGCCGGCCGGTCTGGAACCGAGCTATGCGGGCTATTCGATCGGCCGCTGGATCGACGAGGGCGGCACTGGACGCTACGACGTGCTCGAGGTTGAGACCCGAGGACCCTTCAAGGGGCCGCGTGCCTACGATGGGACCGGGCTGCCGCTTGCATTCGACAATCAGTCGCTCTTCAAGGAGCGAATCCATCTCGACAAGGCCGACCCGAACATTCTGCACAACGAGATGACCGTAATCGATCACGCCTTGACGCGGCCATGGACCGTCGACAAGAGATACGTGCGAAGCGCGAACCCGCAGCCCGTCTGGACCGAATATTATTGCGGCGAGAGCAACGCGCAGCTGGTCATCGGCAAGGAAGCCTATTTTCTCAGCCCCGGCGGTGAGCTGATGCCGACCCGCAAGGATCAGCCGCCGCCGGACCTCAGGTATTTCAGCGGGACCCCGAAATAGCTGATTTCCAGCGCTCTACTTCGGCGCCGCCTTCAGGAGATCGCGGATCTCCGTGAGAAGCTCTTCTTGCTTGGTCGGGGGCGCGGGCTTGGCGGCCTCGGCACGACTGAGCTGGTTCATGAGCCGGATGACCACGAACAGGACGAAGGCGATGATGACAAAGTTGATGAGCAGCGTGAGAAAGTTTCCCCAGGCCAGCACCGCGCCCTGCTTCTTGGCCTCGGCGAGCGAGTCCGCAGTCACCTTCGAGGTGAGCGGAATGAAATGGTTGGAAAAATCGAGCCCGCCCGTCGCCGCCCCGATCATCGGCATGAAGATATCCTGGACCAGCGAATTAACAATGGCGCCGAATGCGGCGCCGATGATGATGCCGACCGCCAGATCGACCACGTTGCCCCGCAACGCGAATTTCTTGAATTCCTCGAGCATCCTTGCCTCCCCACGAGAGCCGGCCCAAGGCGTGCGGCCGCGCTAAGCTCTCCTCATAGCTCCTGCTCCTGATCGGCGGCGGAGCTAATTGATCAGGCCCGCGTGCACCATCGCGGCGCGAACCTCGGTCCGCGTCTTCTCCGCAAGGAGGACCATGGGCAGCCGCACCGTCTCCGCGCACTTGCCAAGGAGCGAGAGCGCATATTTGGCCGGCGCCGGATTCGTCTCCAGGAACAGAGCGCTGTGGAGCGGCATCAGCTTGTCCTGAAGCTTGAGGGCGCCGTCGTAGTCGCCCTTGAGGCAGGCGGTCTGGAAGGCGGCGCAGAGCCGCGGCGCGACGTTCGAGGTGACCGAGATGCAGCCGTGACCGCCATGCGCCATGAAGCCGAGCGCGCTCGCATCTTCGCCCGAGAGCTGATTGAAGCCCTCCCCCATCGCCTGGCGCTGTTGCGAAACCCGCACGACATTGGCGGTCGCATCCTTCACGCCGGCAATGTTGGGCAGTTCGAACAGCCGCCGCATGGTGTCGACCGACATGTCGATCACCGAGCGGGCCGGGATGTTGTAGATGATGATCGGGATGCCGATTGCGCCGTTGATCGCCTTGAAGTGCTGGTAAAGTCCCTCCTGGGTGGGCTTGTTGTAGTAGGGGGTGACCACCAGGACGGCGTCGGCGCCGGCCTTCTCGGCGTGCTGGGCAAGCTCGACCGCCTCCTTGGTCGAGTTCGAGCCCGCGCCGGCGATCACCGGCACACGGCCGCGCGCCGTCTCGATGCACCATTCGACCACGCGCTTATGCTCGTCATGGCTGAGCGTGGGGCTCTCGCCGGTGGTGCCGACCGGGACCAGGCCGTTGGTTCCCTCGGCGATCTGCCACTCGACCAGGCCGCGGAAGGCGGCTTCGTCCAGCGAGCCGTTGCTGAAGGGCGTGACAAGCGCCGTGAACGATCCCCGAAACTTCGTCTTGGCGGGCATGATGCAATCCTGCTTTGTCCCTATGGGGCGAAAAGTCACCCCGCTCCCCGCGCCGGATGCTATATCATTCCGGCGCGAAAGGCTCCTGACCGAGGCACCCTGGCGATGGCGAATCAGGCGGGTATCCACACCCGCCGACGGGATGGCGCCGGGCGCGAGGGGAAAACGCATGAACAAGCCATTTTAGCAGTTCATCAACTAAATTTGGCCGAAAACGGCACTTAGCCCCAACCTGGGCTGCATTCGCATGGTCGGGCGGGATGGCAGGCGCATGACGCAAAACAGACCTTTCTTCCTGAAATTCGGGGCCTCCATCATGGCGCTGGCCTTGGCAGCCCCCTTGGCGCCGATCCGCGCCAGCGCCGCCGCGCCAAAGCCCAAGGAGGCCAAGAGCGAGGCCAAGACCGAAGCCAAGGCCGCGCCGCACCCGGCCGCGGCTTCAATTCCTCTGCCGCGCCCAAGGCCGCAACCGCGAACGGCTTCGATCGGCCCCGCCACGTCCGCGGGCATCGCGTCCGTCCATCCGCCGTCCGCGCATGTCCCCCCTCCATCGATCCCCTCCGGCGACATGGCCATGCTCAAGGAGGCGATCACGCTCGCCCGCAACAGCAAGATCGGCCCAGTGACGGACATGGAGAAGGGCTTCAGCGACCCCCTCCCCCGCAAGCTGGTCGAATGGGTGCTCTTACGAAGCGACAACAACACGGCGGACTTTTTCCGTTATACGGCCTTCATCGGCAATAACCCGGCCTGGCCGAACAAGCCGCTCCGCCGCAAGGCTGAAGGCGCGCTGTGGCAGGAGCAAGCGGAATCGGCGACGGTCCGCGCGTTCTTTGCCAAGGAGCCCCCGCTCACCTCCAAGGGCCGCTTTGCGCTTGCCCGTGCGTTGCTTGCCGCGGGTGATCGTGCCGGCGCGCAGGCGCAGGTGCGCGAGACATGGCGAAATGACGGCCTTTCGGCTGAGCTTGAAGAGCAGGTGCTGCAGATATTCGGGAACTTTCTCACCGAAGCCGACCATCGGGCGCGCATGGACATGCGGCTCTATGCGGAGGATGTCGAAGCGGGTCTGCGCGCGGCCAACCGGGCCGGCGGCGCGGCGCCCGCGGTTGCCAAAGCCTGGGCTGCCGTCATCCACAAGGCCGGCAACGCCAAGGCGCTGCTCGATGCGATCCCCTCCGAGGCCAGCCGCGACCTCGATTATACCTTTGCGCGCGTGCAATGGCTCCGGCGCGCCGACAAGGCCGCTGAAGCCGCCCAATTGATCTTGGCCGCACCGCGCGACTCAAGCCAAGCCATAGATTCCGAACAGTGGTGGGTGGAGCGGCGCCTGGTCGCGCGCAAACTGCTCGACCTTGACGACCCCCAGACCGCTTATCGGGTCGCCCGGGAAGCCACAACGCCTCGCCAGGAAGACCATCGCTGGGAGCCGCCATTTACCGCAGGCTGGATTGCGCTTCGCTTCCTTAACGACCCGGCAACCGCAATGGCGCACTTCGGCAGGGTGGCGCAGAACGACAGCAATCCGACCACCCAGGCGCGCGCCGGCTATTGGCAGGGACGCGCTGCGGAGGCGCTCGGCCGCCGCGAGGAGGCACGCGCTCATTACGAGGCCGCCGCGCGCTATGGCACCGCCTATTATGGCCAGCTCGCCCGTGCGAAGCTCGGCTACCAGGACATGGTCCTGCGTTCTCCGCCGGAGCCGCGCACCGCCACCGAGCCCGAGGTCGTGCGCGCCGCCCAGCTGCTTTACGCAGTCGGCGAGCGCGACCTGGCCCTGTCTTTCGCGATCGGACTCAGCGAAACTTCGACCGACGTGGCCGCCTTGGCGGCGCTTGGGGAAATCGCAGCCCAGAACGGTGATGCCCGCAGCATGTCGAACTTCGGCAAGGTGGCGCTGCGCCGCGGTTATGCGCTCGAGCACTATGCCTTCCCGACGATCGGAATTCCCGAATACCGGGCGATCGGCCCCAGCGTCGATACCGCCATCGTTTATTCGATCGCCCGCCAGGAAAGCAACTTCTGGCAGGGCGACACATCACCCGCAAAGGCGATGGGGCTCCTGCAGGTTACGCCCGAGGCCGGACGCGAGACCGCGAAGAAATTCGGCGTGCCCTACGACGTGAAGCGGCTTCTATCCGATGCCGTCTACAACGTGCAGATGGGAGCTGCCGAGCTTGGCGATCGGCTCGAAGGCTATCGCGGTTCCTACATTTTGACGTTCGCCGGCTACAACGCGGGACCCGGACGCGTGCGCGAATGGATCTCGCGCTACGGTGACCCGCGCGATGGCGAGGTCGATCCGGTCGATTGGGTCGAGCGCATTCCGTTCCAGGAAACCCGCAACTATGTCCAGCGGGTCATGGAGAACCTGCAGGTTTACCGTGTTCGCTTCGGCGGCGGGTCGAAGCTTCTGATCGAGGCCGACCTGCGGCGCGGCTCCGCCGGGCACTGAAGCTGGCGTCAGAGCGGATCGACGCTGAAGCTTCTCGGCTCCTCGCCCCGCTGGCGCATCTCCCACATTCTCGCGTAGGCGGCCTCGATGTGACGCCGGAACCGGTCTGAATCGAACAGCGGACAAGTCGACCGGTTCTGCGCGAGCGTTGCCCTGATCTTCGCCAATGCCGCGCGATCGCAGGCAAGGCGCAATGCCAGGCTTTCGTAATCCGCCAGCGACGTAGTGACG
>Ga0126381_100000364_pt1 | contig 48921 bp, 46 predicted proteins | sample PanSoiMetPlot_28_FD_96465 | JGI IMG/M metagenome (GOLD analysis project Ga0126381, IMG submission 96465) | Tropical forest soil microbial communities from Panama - MetaG Plot_28 | ecosystem: Environmental > Terrestrial > Soil > Tropical forest > Bulk soil | place: Panama | collected 2016-02-17 | reverse complement strand
TGCGCTCCCCAATTTCGTATAGTGGAGGAAGTATGGCATCGCCCGTAGAGCAAAAGGTCAAGCAGATTATCGTCGAGCAACTCGGTGTGGACGAGAGCCAGGTGGACAACAAAGCTTCCTTTGTCGACGACCTGGGCGCCGATTCGCTCGATATTGTCGAGTTGGTGATGGCCTTCGAAGAAGCGTTCGAGCTTGAAATTCCGGACGAGGACGCCGAGAAGATTACGACGGTGGGCGAAGCCGTCGCCTATATCGAGTCGAAGAAAAAATAACGCCGCATCCGGCTTTCGGAGGGCGTGTTCCCGCATCCGCATTCGTTTTGGCGACATCGAATTGACGGGATCGGCGAGCGCAGCCCTGATTGATCCCTCCCCGGAACGGGCGCACGAAGGAGAAAGTTATTTCCCGCAGAGTCGTTGTTACCGGAGTCGGTCTGCTGACCGCTATCGGCGACACAACCGAACAGACCTGGAACGGATTGATGGAGTGCCACAACGGCATCTCTCGCATCGAATCGTTCGACGCTTCCGCGTTCAATTGCCAGATCGCCGGTGAGATCAAGCATTTCGACCCCACTCGCTTCATTGAAAAGAAGGAAGTGAAGAAGATGGGGCGCTTCATCCAACTGGCGGTCGCCGCGACCGAAGACGCGCTCCGGAGTTCCGGACTGAAGGTCACGGACGAAAACGCGGAACAGGTCGGGGTGTATATCGGCAGTGGTATTGGCGGTTTCGAGGTTATCGAGCGGGAGCACAAGAATCTGCTCGAACACGGGCCGCGGCGCATCTCACCTTTCTTTATTCCCGCGACGATTATCAATCTCGCTTCGGGGTACATTTCGATCCGCACGGGCGCGAAAGGGCCGAATTCGGCGACCGCGACGGCATGCACGACCAGCGCTCATTCGATCGGGGATTCCTTCAAGATTATTCAGCGCGGCGACGCGGATGCGATGATCTGCGGCGGCACCGAGGCATGTATTACGCCGATGGGTATCGGCGGATTCGCGGCGATGCGCGCGATGTCGCAGAGGAATGACGATCCCGCCAGGGCTTCGCGTCCTTTCGACAAAGACCGTGATGGGTTTGTAGTGGGCGAAGGCGCGGGAATTCTGGTGCTGGAGGAGTTCGAGTTCGCGAAAAAGCGCGGCGCACCGATTCTGGGCGAGGTTGTCGGTTATGGAATGAGCGGCGACGCGTTCCACTTCACGGCTCCGCCGGAGGACGGCGAAGGCGCGTACCGCGTGATGCGGAATGCGCTGAAAGATGCGAAGCTCAACCCCGAGCAGATCGATTACGTCAACGCGCACGGAACCTCGACGCCGTTGGGGGACCAGGCGGAGACGATCGCGATCAAACGCACTTTCGGCGACCATGCAAAGAAGATCGCCGTCAGCTCGACCAAATCGATGACGGGACATCTTCTCGGCGGAGCGGGCGGCCTTGAGGCCGGGATTGTCGTCTGCGCTCTTGGGAAACAAGTAGCTCCTCCGACCGCGAATTATCAGACGCCCGACCCCGGGTGCGATCTCGATTACGTGCCGAACGAGGCTCGTCCGATGCGCATCGATTATGCTCTCTCGAACTCATTTGGGTTCGGCGGCACAAACGGGGCCCTCATTTTTAAGAGATTCACGGAGTAAAACATTGAAAATCGTTGTCGCCATCAAGCAGGTGCCCGCGAGGGACAGCCTGCTCAAGGTGAATTCGTCCGGAACATGGATTGAAGATGCCGATCTCGCTTATGAGATCAACGAACCGGACGCTTACGCCCTGGAAGCCGGGCTCCAACTGAAAGAGAAAGAGGGCGGCGAGGTCGTCGTGTTGTGCGCCGGGCCGGAGGGAGCGAGCCAGACGATTCGCGAAGCCCTGGCGAAAGGCGCGGACCGGGCGATTCATATCGAGAACTCGGGCGGGAATGCGGTCGATCCGCTGTCCCTCGCGCGCGCGATGGCGCAGGCGCTTGATGGGGAGAAGCCCGATCTGGTGCTGACCGGATTGCAGTCCGACGATTTCGGCTACGGGCAGACCGGCGTGATTCTGGCGGAGGTCATGGGCCTGCCGCACGCGACGATCATCATGAACATCGAAGCCGCTGCGGGAAAGATCAAGGTCAAGCGGGAGCTGGAAGACGGATGGTTTCAGCACGTCGAGATGCCACTGCCGGCGCTGCTGACGATTCAGTCGGGCGCGACGAAACTGCGGTACGCGACGCTCATGGGGATTAAAAAGGCGAAGACGAAGGAAGTGAAGAAGGTTGCGGCCGCGGGGCTTGGTTCCGGCGCTGCGCCGATTCGTCTCGAAAAGATCTACATGCCCGAGAAGACCAAACGGTCGCAGATATTTGACGGGCCTCCGAAGGAAGCGGCCGCTCAACTGGTCGAGAAGCTGCGTTTCGAAGCGAGGGTGATATGAGCGGCGTTCTAGCTGTTCTCGAACAGCGCGACGCGAAGCTGCACAAAATGTCGCTCGAAGCTTTGGCGGCGGCGCAGCAGTTTGGGGAAGAACTGGGGCTTCCGGTTTTTGTGGCTGTTCTCGGCGCAGAGATTCCCGAATTAGCGGGATATCAGGCAGAGAAGGTTCATGTGCTCGAGCATGAGCTGCTGAAAGACTACACGCCGGATGCGTATTCGATCGCGCTGCGGCAGCTTGTGGAGCAGCATCAGCCGAAGTATGTGATCTTTCCGCATACGTATCAGGTTCGGGATTTCGCTCCGAAGCTGGCGACTGCGATGGGCCGGGTGCTGGTGAGCGACGTGGTCGGCCATCGCGTGGAGAACGGGGCTTTGGTTCTGGTGCGGCAGTTGTTCCAGGGCAAGATCAATGCCGATATTCGGTTCGAGGGAGATGCTCCCTATTTCGCATCGATTCAGGCGGGAGCGTTCCGGGCCGACAGACTGAAGGCTGGTTCCGCGGCTGTCGAAAAGACGACGCCGGAACTGAATGCTTCGCAGATCCGCACGAAGCCGCTGGAGTTGTTCCGTGAGTCGGCTCGGGCGGTGGATTTGACGGCGGCTGAAGTGATCGTGTCTGTGGGCCGCGGAATCAAAGAGGCCGAGAATATCCCGGTGGTGCAGAAGCTGGCCGAAGCTTTGGGCGCGGAACTCGCGGCATCGCGGCCGATCTGCGATAACGGGTGGCTGCCGATGGAGCGGCAGGTGGGAAGTTCCGGGCAGACCGTGTCGCCGAAGATGTACGTGGCGGTCGGAATCTCGGGCGCGATTCAGCACCTTGTGGGGATGAAAGGATCGAAGACGATTGTCGCGATCAATAAGGATCCCGAGGCGCCGATCTTCGAAGTGGCTGATTACGGAATTGTCGGGGACCTGTTTCAGGTGGTTCCCGCCATTATCGAAGCGCTGGGGAAATAGTTAACCGCTTGCTTGCGCGCGCGGCTCGGAATTCTGAGCGTTAAGACAGCGTCACCCGCCGCCACTGCTTGCCAACCTGGATCAGCATTTCGGCCAAACCGGCGGTCGGGTAGACGAGGTCCGTGACACGCATGCCGTTGATTTCGACCGCGCCTGCCTTGCGCTTGCGGCTGGCGTCGGAGACGGATTCGGCGAGTCCGGTTCGCGCGAGTAGTTTTTCGATGTGCAGACCGTTCGGTCCGGCGACCCCGTCGGGAAGGGCAACGGTCGGAATGTCTGACGGGACTTCCTTGCGGCGCACTTCGCGATTGAACTTCTCGGCCGCTGCCGCCGCGTCCGCCGCTGAGTGGAAATCGGACACGATGAGCTTGCCGAGTTCGATCTTGGCGTCCATCGGGTGCATGTCGCCGCGCGCGATCCGTTCCTGCATCGCGGCGATTTCGGGCATGCTGATGTCGGTGAGCAGTTCGTAGTAACGGAACATCAGGCCATCGCTGATCTGCATCACCTTGCGGAACATGTCCGCGGGCGATTCAGTGATTCCGATGTAGTTGCCGAGGGACTTCGACATTTTCTTCTCGCCGTCGAGTCCTTCCAGCAAAGGGGTCGTGGCGACAATCTGCGGAAGTTGCGCGTAATCTTTTTGCAACTCGCGGCCTACGAGCAGATTGAACTTCTGATCGGTGCCGCCCATTTCGACGTCGCATTCGAGCATAACGGAGTCGTAGCCCTGAGCTAAGGGGTACAGCAACTCGTGCATGGAGATGGCTATGCCGCCTGCGTAGCGCTTTGAGAAATCGTCGCGCTCCAGCAGGCGCGCAACGGTGTAGCGCGAGCAGAGGCGCACGATGTCCTGGTAGCCCATCTTGCCGAGCCATTCGCTGTTGAAGCGAACTTCCGTTTTTTCGGGGTCAAGAATTCTGAAGACCTGCGATTTATAGGTTTCCGTGTTGGCTTCAATTTCCTCGCGGGTAAGCGGGGGACGCGTGGCATTGCGCCCCGCGGGGTCGCCGATCATTGCGGTGGAGTCGCCGATGAGGAAAATCACGCGGTGGCCGAGATCCTGGAAATGCTTCATCTTCCGAAGCAGAACGGTATGGCCGAGATGAAGGTCTGGCGCAGTGGGATCGAAACCGGCTTTGACGCGCAGAGGCCGACCCTCGCGGGCTCTCAGGATGATGCGTTCGCGCAGGTCTTCCTCGCGAATGATCTCGGCAAGGCCCTTTCTCAGGTACGTAAGCTGTTCGTCGGGAGTGGAAGCCACTAAGCCGATTGTAGCGATTGACTTAACGCCACTCAGGCTCGTAGCGGTAGATGAAATCGCGCGCGCGAAGGTACCATTCCGCGCCAAGTTCGGGGAATACGAAGGGGTTCCATGCCATCAGGTTCAGCTCAGGCCCGCGAATTCCCAGCGACTTCGCGACGAGCATGTCTTCGGCGGCGTTGCGTTGAATCAGTTCGCGCAAACGCACCGTCGTCATCGGCATTTCGGGCGGAAGGCCGTTTATGTAGCGGAATAACTGGCGCTGCGCGGTCGCGCTGGAAGGCGCGTCGATTGGAGCGATGTCTTCGACCTCAGGCAGACGGCTCGTGTCCGGGACGCGAGGCTCGATCACACGCACTTCCATAGGCGCGACCATCCAGATTCCGACTTTCAACAACGCCTCGATCCGGACGCGGCGCGGAGGAACGTCGGGCGGTATCCATATATCGAAGAGATAGCAGCGGGTGTCCTGATCCGGGATGTCGCGAAAGGACTCGGGCATGGCTCCGAAAGCCGGCGAATGCTGCTCGGTGAGAAGTTCGGGACAGAAGTCTTCACCGCAGCGCACGAAGTGCTCGCGATAGATTTTGATCTGCAGAACGTCCTGCGGGCTTTGCCCCGCGTAGAGGAAGTAATTCGTGCCAATGGGAGCATTCACGACGACGTGAACGGTGAGATGGCCGTTGCGCGGCGCGGCGGGGGAGAGTATTTCACGCGGGCGGACCTCGCGATCCTGCGCAACGACGCGGCCGAACGGATCGAAGCGCTGGAACTCGGAGTAGATATTGATTTCCTGGGCTTGCGCTGCCGATGAGATGAGCAGCGCGGCGGCGAGGCCAACGCGCATCAGCCCTTTTCGTCCGGGAAGCCGTGCTGGTAGTCGCGAACCAGAGTGCGGTCGGGGAGGATCAGATAAGGTTCTTCCTTGCCGCGAGGTCCGTGGGGTTTGTTCTGCAAGGCATATTCGCGGGCGGTCATGACGTAGACTCGCCTGTCGTATTCGTCGCGAGATGCCACCATTGATTCCGTCGCGCCGGGAATCGAGAGCGGGTCGCCTTTTCTGATTCGCGCCATTCCTGTGCAATGGCCTCCAACCGCATAGTATCGGATATCGTGAAGGCATGAAGCGATGGCTCGCGCTGCTGATGCTCGCCGCGGCTCCGATGCATGCGGCGACCCCGCAGACATGGGCCTTGATCGTGGGGATTTCGAAGTATCAGAAGCTCCCGCAGGATCTCTGGCTGCAGTATGCGGATTCCGACGCCACGGCGTTTGCCGGTTTTCTCTCCAGCGCACAGGGAGGCTCCGTTCCGAAGGACCACCTTTTAGTCCTGACGAACGAGAAGGCCACGACGTTGGCTGTGAAAGAAGGGCTTCACGGGTTTCTTCACGACCGTCCCGCCAAGACGGATACAGTCTACGTCCTGATAGCGGGGCACGGGACGGTAGATGACACCGGCGCTTATGTTTTGACCTGGGACAGCGACCCGGAAAACCTCGCCAAGACAGCGCTGCCGATGGCGGAACTGCACAGCATGGTGGAGAGTGAGTTAAGTCGCGTAGGCCGCGTGATTCTGCTGGCCGACGTGTGCCGCGCCGCGACCATCGCGGGTCAAAAGACTTCGTCGTTGGGCGCTGTTGTGGAGAAACTCGGCGAGTCGCCGGGCGAGATGCTGGGCCTGATGGCCGCGCGGCCCAGAGAGCTTTCGATCGAAGGGCCGGATTTCGGCGGGGGACATGGAGCGTTCACGTGGTCCGTTTTGCAGGGGCTTCAAGGCGCGGCGGATGCGGACCACGACGGCGTAGTCACGGCGGGCGAGCTGATTGACTTTGTGAATACCGATGTTTCGAAGCTGACGGGGAATAAACAGCATCCCCGCGATTTCGGAAATATGGATAACTCGACGAAGCTGTCAGAACCTAAACGCGGCGCGACGAATCCCTGATTTTGAGAGTCGCGGGAAGGCGGATGGTCCGGATTTCTGAGGCGCCGTTCTCAATGCGGTCGAGGAGAATGTTGGCTGCCTGTGAGCCGATTTCGTAAGCGGGCTGAATGATCGTCGTAATGTGCGGCGAGAAGAGTTCGTCCACAGTCAGTTCGTCGAAAGTTACGAAGCCGATATCATCGGGCGTCTCCAGACTGCAGGCTCTCATCGCGCGCAGAGCGCCGAGCGCCGTGGGGCCGTTCGTGCATAGCAGCGCATCCGGTCTGGCCGCGGCATCGCGCAGGCGTTCGCCGCACATCGCCGCGAGGTCGTCCGGCCGAAGATTACCCTGCCAGACCAGCGCCGGATCGAGTTTGATCCCGGCGCGCTTCAGGCTCTGCTCGTAACCCTGAAGACGGCGGCGTTCGTTCTTGAGGGCGAGCGGTCCGGTCACAATAGCGATACGACGGTAGCCCTGTCCAATCAGGTGCATCGCGCCTAATTCGGCGGCGGCGACATCGTCCACCGAGACTGAGTCAACCGGAATTTTTTCGGGTACGCGGTCGAGGCACACAACGGGTACGCCGGCCTCGATCAGACGGGTCATCTGACCAAGAGGCGTTGGCGCGGCGGCAACGACGACCAGAATTCCTTCCACCTGCTGGGAACGGAACAGGGATAAGAGTTCGCGCTGGCGATCGGCGCTTTCCGAAGAATTCGCCGCGATGACCGAATAGCCGCGCTCACGCGCCGCCATCTCCGCCCCATGGATGATCTGGGGGAAGAACGAAATCGTCATGTCCGGAACGATGATTCCGAGTATCCGGGTTTTGCTGGTTTTCAGGCTGCGGGCTACGTGGTTGGGATGATAGTCAAGCTCCCGGATTGCGGCCTGGACTTTCGTGCGGAGGGATTCACTGACCGGAACCGATCCGGTGATCACGTGCGAGACGGTTCCTACGGAAACGCCCGCCATGTCCGCGACTTCCTTGATCGTCGGCATGAAAGTGTCAGCTTGAAGAAATCGCCGTGGCTTGTCAACACGCGGCGTACGCGTACGCGCTAAAACGTTTTGATGCGGATATTGCGGGCTTCGATTTTCATTCCTTCGTCGAGTTTGTGGAGCTGCAGGCCGATTTCACCGTCCATCTTGCGGTTGGTCTTGTCGTCATCAACCACGATGCTCATCACGCGCCCGTTGAGCAACTGAATGAGCGTGTTTCCACGCGCGATGATGTCGAGATCGTTCCAGTCGTTGTTCTTGATGAGCGCTTTCAGCTCGGCTGGCGCACCGAGCGTACCGATGAATCCGCCTTTGCCATCTGCAGGAATATATGAGATCTGCCCGCGAAGGGCGAGAAAGCCGCGCCCGCGTTCCTCGTAGACCTGGCCCGTGAAATTCTGCTGACCATCGATGTCAGCCTGATAGCCCTTCATGACCCATTTCGCGACCGATGGCAGTTCGACGCTTCTGTATTGAACGCCGCTGTTGCCGTTCGCGCCGGTGAGCCGGTATTGCAGCTTGAGTTCAAAGTCACCGGGTGAACCGCCTTTCCAGATGCAGAAGATGTTCTGCGGCGGTTGATGGGCCTTCGTCGTCTCGCCGGTGATGGCGCCGTTTTCAACGCGCCAGAAAGCGGAGTCGCAGTCCCAGCCTTTCAGGGACGTTCCGTCGAAGATCGGGGTGAACCCGGACTCTTCGAGTGGCTTGACCTGAGCCGTCAGAACACCCGCGGCCGCGAAGAACAGTGTTGCGCGGAGGAGCATGCTACAGCCTCTTTAGCCAGATGTCGCGTATATAGATTTTACCGACGCTTTCGATTTCAAATCCTATGATGCCCGACTTGCGGAACTTCGAGGCGTCGTCGTCAATCAGAATCGACATTACGTGACCGTTGAGGATATGCGTCATCGTGTTGCCGCGGGCGATGATGTGAAGCTGGTTCCAGTCGTTGATCTTCACATAGCCGCCGAGTTCATCTCTATCGCCGAGCGTGGCGAGCAGTCGCGGCGCTTTGCCTTCTTCGGTGTGAACTACCTGACCGCGCCACGCGATGATTCCGCGTCCCGTGGCCTGTTCATAGAACTGACCCGTGTAGCGGTTGGAACCATCGAAATCGTACTGGGCGCCGAGCATGTCCCACTTCGCCTGAGATTCACGCGATGGCGGTGTTCCGCGAGCCGCGCCGCTCGGGCATGGCCCTTGCGGGCCACGTCCACGCCCACCTGGGAATCCACCCTGCGCGTTCGCGGGACGCGGCGGCTGGATCGCGCCGCGGTATTGCACTCCGCTGTTGATCTGGGCGCCTTCACCTTTCATCTCGAGCTTCATTTCGAAGTCGGCCGCCTCGCCGCCTTTCCATACGAGATAAATGGTGCCAGTCGGTTTTTCGCAGGTAGATTCTGCGACAATCGCGCCGTTCTCGACTTTCCAGTAGTTGAAGTCGCCGTCCCACTGGTTAAGAGTGGAGCCGTCGAACATCTGGGTCCAGCCCGCGTGATCGGAGAAGTCGATTGGATCGGGCTGGCGGAAGCCGCCTCCTCGCCCGCCGCGACCACCTGGTCCTCCAGGAGCGCCGGGCGCTCCTGCCGCCGGAGGCGCCCCTCCGGGAGCAGCGGCGGGCGGTTGTTGCGAAAGAACAATCGCAGCCGTGCCTAACACTCCTGCGGCAACAATCAACATCTTTTTGGTAGTCATGCTGTCTTCGCCTTCTCCCATTGCCGGGATTTCGCCGATTTCAATACGGCGTCGGTCACGTAGTCGGTTTTGAGCGCGTCGCGGAATGTCGGCGAGGCGCTTTTGCCCTCACCGAGAGCCGTTAGAAAATCGGCCGCCTGATGAATGAATGTGTGCTCGTAGCCGATCTGCAGGCCCGGCACCCACCATTGCTTCATATAAGGATGGTCGCCGTCAGTGATGTGAACGCTCTTCCATCCGCGCAGCCTGCCCTCATCGCGGTGATCGAAATATTCGAGCCGGTGCAGGTCGTGCAGGTCCCACTTGATCGACGCGTTCTCGCCGTTGATCTCGAACGTGTAAAGGGCCTTGTGGCCGCGTGCGTATCGGGTGGCTTCGAAGCTCGCGAGCGAGCCATTCGAGAAGCGCGCGAGAAACAGACTGGCATCGTCGATGTGGACCGGCTCTTCTTTTCCGGTGAGGTTGTGCTTGCGGGATTTCACGAACGTTTCTGTCATGCCCGTGACTTCGTTGATCTGGCCGTTCAGCCACATCGCGGTATCGATGTTGTGGGCCAGAAGGTCGCCAGTCACGCCGCTACCCGAAACACTGGCGTCGAGACGCCAGAGGCCCGCGCCGCCCTGCGGGAGGTCGGCCGAGATCGTCCAGTCCTGCAGAAATACGGTGCGGTAGTGGAAGACGCGGCCGAGGCGTCCTTCATCTATTAACTGCTTCGCGAGCGTGACGGCCGGAACACGCCGGTAGTTGTACCAGACCATGTTGGCTACGCCCGCGTCCTCGACGGCCTTCACCATCGCTTCGGATTCGGCGGGATTGCGGCCGAGCGGCTTCTCGCACATCACTATCTTGCCCGCCTTCGCGGCGGCGATGGCGACTTCGGCGTGCGTGTCGTTGGGGCTCGCGATGTCGATCAGGTCGATGTCTTTCGAATCGACGAGTTTCCGCCAATCCGTTTCGGCGGACTCGTAGCCCCATTGGTCCGCGAATGCCTTGACCTTGTCAGCGTTACGCGCGCAGATGGTTTTGAGAACCGGGCGATAGGGGAGGTTGAAGAAATTTGGCGCCTGGTGGAACGCATTCGAATGGGTGCGGCCCATGAAGCCGTACCCGATCATTCCGATATTGAGTTTCTTCATGCGCTAATTCCACCCGTGGGCGTCGCGGACGGCGATCATCGTCCGCAGAATGTCGTTCCAGGTTTTCTGCTCCATCATCACCGAGTTGGGGAACATGCATCCGTCCCAGCAGATGTGCTCGAATGCGCGAGTGGTTTCGCCCCTGTCGTTGCGCAGCCATGCGCCCGCATCGCGAACCACATTGAGTTTGCCGTTGGGGTCGGTCGCCTGGCAGTGGCGGCCCGTTTTGTCGTGTGAACCGGCCCCTTTCACGGTGCCATCGTTCTGGGCCACGTGGAAGTCGAATGTCCAGGGGCGCAGCGCGCGCGCCATCTCTTTGTAGGCCGCTCCCAACCGTTCGCTGTCCGAGAGATCGAAGCCGTCGGGCAGGAGGCTGTCTTCGGGCGCGTTGTAGCCCATCGTGAAGAGCATCGTGTGGGCCATGTCTGCCTGGAAACCGACCGTTTTCGGCATTCCGACCTGTTCGAGCAACTCCACATTGCGGCGCCAGCTATGCATGCCGCCCCAGCAGATTTCGCCTTCCGCGGCGAGGCGCTCGCCGTGATCTTCGGCGATCTTGCCGGCCTGCCGGAATGTGTCCGCGATTTTCCTTGTATTGCCCGCGGGATCTTTGGCCCATTCGTCAACGCCGGTTGCGGAGTCGATCCGCACAATGCCATACCGGCGCACACCGAGGTCACGCAGTTTATTGGCGATGCGGCAGGACTTTTTCACCTGGGTCAGGAATCTGCCGCGCTCTTCTTCATTACCCATGGCGGAGCCGCCGCCGGTCGGGGGCCACACAGGCGCGACCAGGGAGCCCGCTCGCAGGTTTAGGGAACTGAGTTTGTCGGCGAGTTTTTTCAGATCATCATCGGATGAATCGATGTCGGTATGCGGAAGAGAAAGGAAGAGATCGACGCCTTCGAATTTCACGCCATCGACTTCCGCGTTTGAGGTCAGCCGCAGCATGGTGTCGAGGTCGATGGGCGGTTCGGAATCGGGCCCTTTTCCCACGAGACCCGGCCACATGGCGTTGTGTAGAGCAGGCCTGGTATGTTGTGCCGTCATTGTTGTGCGCTTAGGGCAGATTGAAACGTCTCAAGCTTCGAAAAGCGTATACTACAATTCCCTCGATGTCAACGCGCGGAAGAGCGCACTGAACATGGCTCAAACAACGTTTTACGACCGTCCCGCGGCGTCGATCCGGAATGATCTGCTGCGCGTCACTGTCCTTGCTCACGGTGGCCACATAGCGGAGATTCAGGATCTCTCGAGCGGCGTCAACCCGCTCTGGATTCCGCCCTGGGTTCATGAGCCGGACGCGGATTTCGGGGACAACGTTGAGACCCGCCTTCTGCAGCGAATCATGGGGCATAACGTTTGCGTAGATCTGTTCGGTCCGCCTTCAGATGCCGAAGCGGCCGCGGGTGTGACGGCGCACGCGGAGGCGAGCGTCGCGTCTTATGAGTTCGAGGAGTCCGGCGACGAGTTAGTCTGCCGCTGCGAGTTGACGGCGTCTCAGTTGTCGTTCGAGCGAAGGCTCCGATTGGATGGACGGCGGTTGCTCATTCAGGAAACGGTGCGGAACAACTCGGTCTTTGACCGGCCGATCGGGTGGACTCAGCACGTGACGCTGGGTCCGCCGTTTCTCGAAGCGGGCAAGACGCTTTTTCGCGCGCCGGTAGTGAAGTCGGCGCCACTCGGCGATTCGGTTCCCATTCCTCTGGAGGTCTACGGCTGCACTACTCCGCTGGGCGGGTACAATGCGCATCTGACAGATCCCACGATCGAGCGCGCCTGGTTTACGGCGTGGTCGCCGGCTTCCGGCATGGCGTTCGGTTACGTGTGGGATCGGGCGGAGTTCCCGTGGCTCGGAACCTGGGAAGAGAACCGAAGCCGGACGCACTCACCATGGAATGCGCGCGCTCAGACCCGCGGCATGGAGTTCGGGGTTTCGCCGTTTCCGGAAACCCGGCGCCAGATGATCGAACGCGGCCGCTTTTTCGAGACGCCTTGTTACCGATGGATCGACGCAAAGGGAATCCTGAGCGCCCGTTATTACGCCGCCATAGTTCCCTCGCGCTCAATTCCCACAACTCTCGCCGAGTTCGAAGCACTTCTATGAAAATTTCATTACTGCTCGCTGTATTTGCCGGAATCGCGCTTGCCGACGATTCCTCGCGATTGGTCCGGGTGGATCATTATGTGCCGGTGCGGTCCGCCGCGCCGCAGATTGCGGGGCAGACGGCCGAGATTTATGTCCGCGAGGTCGTGAAGGCGGGCATCGGGCTGCGGGCGCCAGCCTCCGCCGATCCGGTCGTGCTTTTCGTCCACGGCGCGGGGACGCCGGCTGAGGTCGCGTTTGATGTTCCTTATCAGGACTACAGTTGGATGGCTTACGTGGCCGGGGCGGGTTTCGACGTTTTCGGAATGGACGTCACGGGCTATGGACGATCCACCCGTCCGCCAGCGATGAATGAGCCATGCAATCTGACGAAGGAACAGCAACTGACGTTCGTGCCGGGGCTGATCGCATCGCCCTGCTCGCCCACCTATGCGAAGCACGCGACGACCATCGAATCCGACTGGAGCGACATTGACGCAGTGGTGGACTATTTGCGCGCACTACGCCATGTGAGCCGGGTGAATCTGATCGGCTGGTCGCTGGGCGGTCCGCGAACGGGCGGTTACACCGCGCACCACCCGGACAAGGTGGCGAAGCTCGTTTTGTTGGCGCCTGCGTACAATCGGGCGTCTTCGTCCGCGAAGCCCGAGGAAGTTCCTGCGAAGGGGACTGCTTTCAACACCCAATCTCATAGTGAATTCCTTGCGAATTGGGACCGGCAGACAGGATGTCCCGCCCAGTATGATCCCGCAGCCGCCGATTCGGTGTGGTCGGCGATGCTGCAGTCGGATGTTGTCGGCGCAACGTGGGGCACGGGGGTGCGGCGGGCCCCGCAAGTGACGACTTGGGGATGGTCCCGAGACGTAGTTTCAAAGGTGACGCTGCCGGTGCTTGCGGTATCCGGGGCGCACGACAAACAGGTGCTGCCCCAGCGGGTTTCGGAATTAATCGAGGATCTCGGATCGAGCGCGAAGGTATTCGCGGATCTTGCGTGTTCCTCGCACAACGCGCTTTGGGAGAAAAATCATCTCCTGCTGTTTGACGCCTCGGTGCAGTGGCTCACAAAAGGGTCACTGAATGGGACCTCGCAGGGGAGCGTCCGGCTTGGGTATTCGCCCGCGCGATAAAAACCAGGCTAGAATAATCGCACCAAGAATTCGGAAGAGCTGAAACGCGCAATCGTTTCAGGAAACAGAATACGTGATAGTCCGGGTCAAACCCGGTTGGACGTCAAATGCCACTTCGACTACGCCACGGATTCGTCATCTCAGTCCTCATGGGGGTTTCCGCCAGCGCTCAGACACCCACCGGGAATCCTACGACCGTCGGCTTTCCGTTCCAGCAATTTTCGGATGCCTCCGGTGAATGCAAGGCCTGCCATCCGCGCCAGTATTTCGAGATGAAGCAGGCGGTTCACTTCGGCTATCGCAATGTGAGCCCGGTGTTCAACGGTCTTGAAATCGCGGGCAATTTCCTCACCGGAGGACTTCTGCGCCCGGTCTATGGAGACAGCGCGAAGACGCTCCCGAACGGCTCTCCGCTGAACACGAACAACCTCACCACGCAGTCCTACACGAATGTTCTTCAGGCCGACGCTGGTTTCTGCTACACCTGCCATCAGGCTTTTATCGAGTTGAAGGCAGAAGACCCAACGATGCGCCCAGTGCCCGAGATCGCAACTGGCGCCGATTTTCGGCCGGACCTTCTGCGACCGCTCCGCGACTACATTCTGCTCGACGCCAACGGTAACCAGGTACTGCCGGAAACCATTGGCGGACCGGTCCCGACTGATGCCGCGACTTGTGGCGTGGACGGCGGCTGCATAGGAGATCCGCTTCAGACGACCGGCATCTCCTGCGATTCCTGCCACGACGTGGCTGGCCCCGACCTGAACCGCAGCTTCCAGCATGACGGCTTCGCCAACATGAGCCTGCTGCTCCAAACGACCACTGAGAAGGTTGGTCAGTTCAACTTTCCGCTTCTGCCAGCCGGACCGTTTCACGTTCCGAGCAACAATCCCGACAAGATCAACTTCCTGGCCGGTTCCGCCTTCTGCAACAGCTGCCATGACGTGCGGGTTCCCAAGGCGACTCCCGGCGATCTGCAGCATCAGGAATCCTATGTTGCGCCGGGTGGGCAAAACGTCAGCTATTTCCGTCTGGAGAACCTCAGCAGCGAATGGCAGACCAGCGTCTGGAACACGAACAACAATCCCCTCGGCCGGGTGGTCGTCTGCCAGGATTGCCACACTTCTCTGTTCCCGTTTGCTAACACCATCACGTATCCAGTGGGGGACATGACCGTAACGGAAGCCCGCCCCGGGGTCTTCCCGGTCAACTTTGCCGCCCAGCAGGATGTGCCGTTCACCTGTAACGATTCGAAAGGCAATCAGCTGGGGGTTTTCTGCAATCCCCCCGCAGTGGGTACGCTACCGACTTACATCAACCAGGAAGTCGACACGAATCTCTCCTATGCGGTCGATGGCGCCGCACGGCTGCCGCAGCGTACGGTTTCGACGCACTATTTCACCGGCGTCGATGTTCCGCTGATGGACTGGCTCACCCTGACAAATTACCTCGGACCCGATTATTCCGATCCGATTACGGGGTCGACCGGAATCAACCCCGACGGAACGCCAGGCGGCACGGACGTCGATCCGGGCGGCATCATTTGTACGCTCGACCAGCCCTGCCGCAATGAATACGGCATCCCCCGCTCACAGGAACTCAGGCGTGAAGCGCTTCTCAAGAACGCTATAAATATCAGCCTGTCGCACACGGACGGGTCCGTGAGTCTCGGACAAACGTTTACGGTACGCGCCGAAGCCGTCGCGCTGACCGGCCACCGGTTCCCTGCAGGCTTGTCACAGGAGCGTACCGCGTATATCCAGCTCAACGTGACGGACAACAACGGATTCCTGCTTTATCAGTCCGGTTATTCCGTCGATAAGCCGCATCCGCAGACGGGCGAGACGGATCCAGACGGGAACCTGGACGACGAGGACTTGGAGAACATCCACCTGATCGCCGACCCCGGGCACTGGACGCCGGTCTATCAACCCGGAACCGCTACCAACGGCCACACCAATCAGGTACTCGAAGAAGGCCCCGACAGCGGCCCTGAAGAACGCGTTTACTCTGGTGTCGATGAGGGTCTTGTGCTGTTCCGCAATGAGCTGCAGCACATTTTCCTGCCGGGCGAGAGCATCGGCCGCAGCGACGCGAATGGCAATCCAATCGTCGCGCAGACGCCGCACCTCGAAGAGATCGTAAGCGCGGATCTCGCCAACACGGTGGATAACTACCGTTCGATGCAGCCGCTGATGCCGCGTACCTACCGCTACAACATCACCCTGCCGACTCAACAGGAGCTTGCAGAGATGGGCGTGACCGTGAAGGGACCGCTGCACGTCCATGCGCAGGTCAATTACGAGCATTTCCCGCCGATGACACTACGCTTCGTGGCGCGCACCACCAGCCCCGAGGGTCCGTCGGGGAACGACATGGGATTGCTTTACGAATCGACGATCGACAGTTTCCTGCGCAATATCAAGGGTATTGCGTCGGACGATTTCACGATTCAGCTCAAGTAGTAATCCGGTTCCGCGCCGGCCGGGAATCCCGTTCTGCGCCGTGTTTTTGCCTGTTTTCGCAACCAAATTCGGCCTCGCGCGTCCAACTAGCGAAGGGCCAATTATTTCCCCTGCACAAGTAACATTGCGCCGTAAAAGGTGGTCTGTTAGTATCGTGTAGGCAGAGAGTTTGGTTCCCCCCTCTTTCTACAACCCAAAATTTCCAAACCACGGAGTGAACGCAGCAAACTGAATGAGCTTTACCGTCTTTCTGGGCAATTTACCCACTTGGGTCACGGCCGACGACATTAAACAATGGCTCGCCGCCGAAGACCTCGTCGCGGATTCTGTCAAAGTCATCCGGAATCACGAAACGCAGGAGTCTAAGGGCTTCGCGTTCGTGGAAGCACCGACCTCTGACGAAATGCAGGCCATCATCCGGCGTTTCGACCGAGCCCCGCTCGAAGACAAAGTGCTTCGCGCAAACCCGGCGCAACCGACCAAGGGACCCGCAACGAAGGGTAGCCCGTCGGCGGCTCCTGGCGCGCGAACGGACCAACGCAGTAGGACCGATCGCCGCGGCGGCAGAAAGCGCGATCCGGAACCGAAGAGCGCTTTCGCAACAGAACTCGCGAAAGCACTCTAAACAAGATACTTAGACCAGCACACCTGTGATGCGCACACCACAGGCTAAACTGGTTATCATTACTGCTTTCAATGACATAAATGCGGGCAGGTCGCGTGCGTTGCGCTCGGCAATGTCTCGCACCGTATCACTGCTCCGATTCGGTCCGCTGCTGTTTGTTGCCCTTTGCTGCAGGGTCTACGCCGGCGAAGAGATCTATCGGAGCGCTAACGAAAACGTCAATCAGCGGTACACAATTGAGAGCATCGCGGTAGCGGGCGTTCAGGTGGACGAAGCTCGTCTGCCGTCCCGCCTGCGCCAGCGGATGACCGCGCTCATCGGCAAGCGCTGCGATATCGCCGTTCTCGAAGACCTCGCCTCCGACCTCCGGAGGGAACTCCATCTTCGCGAAGTCAGCCATCACCTCCTACGAGGCAGCCAGCCGGGACAGGTCCGCGTGGATTTCGATATCGTGCGCAAGCCGGTGGATGCCTCAGTCCCCAAGTTTCTCTATCACTCTGGGCAGGGCTTTACAGGTGAAGCCGAAATCAGCAGCCGGGTCGGCCAGAACAATTTCAGTGTGGCCGTTGTCAGCAATGGCGACGAACTGACGGAACGGTTCAGCGGAATCGCGGCGCGATACGAGAACAGCCATCTCGGTTCGGATCGTGTGCGCTTCGGTCTGGGTTTTGAGGAATATCACGTTCAGTGGAACTCAGAGACCGCCACTGTCGCGCCCGAAGCGGATCTCTATTCATCCCGGCGAAACATCGCCCCGGAATTCACATTTTCGGTCGCAAAGCCGCTGACCGTTTCGGTTGGCGCGAGCTTTGAACAAACCCGTTCCGACGATCCGGCGGTGGGGTTGCGAGACGCCAACGCGATCACCGCGCAAGTTAACTACGGACATAAAATTGAGGGTGATCTGGTGCAGCAGCGGATCGATGGGCGGTACGATCTGAGGCTCGGAACCAGGGACCTCGGATCGGATTATTCGTACGCGCGACATATGATTTCCCTGCGCTACGAAGTGAAGTCGGGCCGCCAGAGTGCAGTGGACGAATTCACGGCGGGTGCGCTCACTGGAAACGCTCCGATGTTCGAGCGGTTCGTTTTAGGAAACAGTTCTACACTGCGTGGATGGAACCGGTTCGCGATCGATCCGGTCGGGGCGGATCGAATTGTCCATAACTCGCTGACCTACGGGTATCAGTTCGGTGAGCGTACGTTTGAAATGTTCTACGACTGTGGGATGTTGTGGAATCCCGGAAATTCAGCAAATTCCACGCGAGCGGCGCAACCCAGGCACTCGCTGGGCGTCGGGTACAAACAGGGAGTTTTCATCCTCGCGCTGGCTTTCCCGATTACCGACGGGAAGGTCACGCCTGTCCTGATGGCAGGTATGAACTATTGAAGTCACGCAGGCTCAGGATCGCGCTCGCTGCGGCGGCTCTAGCCGTCATGGCGATCTGTGCGTTCGCGGTGACTGCGGTCTACCCTAAGCTATTGATTCGATTAGACGGGGACTATCTGCGGGTGGCAGTGTCGCCGCATCTGAATTTTCTTTCCGGCAGATCGCTGGAGCGACTGAAAGACGGCGCTTCCATAGGGTTCGCGGGACAACTAACGATCACCTCGGGACCGAATTCGTTGATTCCGGAGGCTCGAGCTGTCGCGCACTTCGCGCTCAGCTACGACATCTGGGAGGAGAAGTTCGCGGCCGTCAAGATGGCGGAGCGTCCCGATGGCAGGCGTGCGGTCTCTCATCTGTCGGCTGAGGCCATAGAGACGTGGTGCACCGATAATCTCAGCATTGAGCGCTCGCTGATTCCGGCGGACCAGCCATTTTACGTACAGTTGGACCTGCGCGCTGAGGATCCCAGGGATCAGGCAGGGCTCGTCGGGGATTCGGGCATCAACATTACGCAGTTGATCGAGATCTTCCGTTCCCCCGTGCGCGACGGGCAGAAGCCATTCCGGCTCACCACTGGCCCCTTGCGTTTAAGCGACCTCAGGAAGGCAGGCTAACCCGTGAGCCTTCGGACCCGGCTTGCGCTGGTGTTCGTAGCAGCTACGCTACTACCACTTGGGGCGACGCTATGGCTCACTTCAGTACTAATCGACGCGAGCCTGCGGCCCGCCGATCAGCTCTCCACGCTTTCGCATTCGCTCGAAAACACAGGGCGCGAATACTACCGGTTGGCCTGCGAGCGGCTGAAATCGGACGCGATCGGCGGACACCTGCACGCGCGACAGTACGCGCCGGCTGCGCTGCCGCCGCAGATCGAAGAGTTCTGGGAGAGCGGCGAATCCGAGCGATTTGCGCGCACCGGCGACGGCGGATCGCAGCTGTTGTATCTGAGGCGCACGCCCGCGGGCGTCAGCGAATGGACGATGCCTCTCGCTATGCGCATGCAGGACCTCTCCGATCAGTACCGTAACGCCCGCACAGCGGTTTCGGGAGATCTGCGTCACGGCGTATTCGCCGCGTTCGGCGTCCTCGCGGGGGTGATCTGGCTTTCGGCGCTGGGACTGGTGTGGTTCGTCGCGACGAGGTTCAGCAGGCCGATCGTCAATCTCACCGGGGCGTTGAAGAGCCTGGCGGCAGGTAACTTTCGGGCGCGCGTTCCGAACGATCGAACGGACGAGATTGGACAGGCGACCGACGCCTTTAACCGAACGGCTCAGGAACTGGAACAGAGCCGCGACCGGCTCGTATATCTGACGCAACTGGCAAGCTGGCAGGTGCTGGCGCGGAAGACGGCGCATGAGGTGAAGAACTCCCTCACGCCGATTCGGCTCACAGTTGAGGAGATGGTGGCGCGGTGCGACGATCCGGACAACCGGCGAGCTTTTCTCGAACAGGCTGCCTCGATTGTGGTGGACGAGATCGAGTCGCTCGAGCGCCGTATCCGCGCGTTTTCGGAGTTTTCTTCCGAGCCTCCCGTGTGCCCTGAACCGCTGGATGTGCACTCGATGGTGGAGGAGCGCATTTCGTTTCTGAAGGCGGCGCATCCCGAAGTGGCGTACGCCGTTGAGATTGCGGAAAACGCTCCCGACGCCCTGGCCGATCCGGATCTCGTTCGCAGCATTCTGGTAAATCTTCTGGAGAATGCGGCGGAAGCCGCCGGTGAAGGCGGGCGGATACTCGCCAAAGTACATCCGCTCGAAGATCGCGTGGCTATCGAGGTCCACGATTCGGGCCCCGGTCTGAGCGATCTCGCGAGGAAGTCTCTGTTTCAGCCGACAATTTCGTTCAAGAAGCGCGGCATGGGACTCGGACTTTCGATCGCGCGGAAGAGCGCCCTGCTCTCGGGCGGCGACATTCTGCCGATATCCAGCGATCTCGGCGGCGCCGGTTTCCGCGTGTTACTTCCTATCGTTCGCTAGTCTATGCCGGTTCGCCGAATCCTTGTAGTCGATGACGAAGAAAATATTGGCCGGTCCCTCCGCATGATTCTGGAGCGCGAGGGTTATCAGGTCAACGCCGTGCGCAGCGCCGCCGAGTTCCGCGCTTTTCCGGAGCGGGCGCGCGTCGATTTGTTCCTGCTTGATGTGCGGCTTCCCGATGCCAGTGGAATCGATCTGGTTCGGGAACTGCAGGCCAGCGACGCTGCTGGACCCGTGGTCATGATTTCGGGCCACGCCACGATAGCCGACGCAGTGGAAGCGACGCGCGCCGGCGCGTTTGATTTCCTCGAGAAGCCGCTGGGCCGTGACCGCGTGATCGTGGCGGTGAAAAACGCGCTCGATCAGGGGACTCTGAAACAGGAGAACAAGCGGCTAAAAGAAGCGATCGGGCCAGCAACTAAGATGATCGGGTCGAGCCCGACCTTCGAGCGCGCGGTGAAACAGGCGTCGCTGGCCGCGCGGACCGATGCGCGCGTGCTGTTGATCGGAGAGTCCGGGACCGGCAAGGAACTTCTCGCGGCGCATATTCATGCCGCAAGTCCGTTTGCGTCGGGCCCTTTCGTTAAGGTGAACTGCGCGGCGATTCCGGGTGAGTTGATAGAGAGCGAGCTGTTCGGGCATGAGAAGGGTTCGTTCACGGGCGCGACATCGATGCGGCGCGGCAAGTTCGAACTCGCGGATGGCGGGACGCTTTTTCTCGACGAGATTGGTGACCTGCACGCCAATTCACAAGCCAAGCTATTGCGTGTGCTGCAGGAGGGTGAATTCCATCGGGTGGGCGGCGAGCAGACGATTCGCGTCTCCGTGCGGGTAGTTTCGGCGACGAATCGCGATCTCTCCGCGATGGTGGCTCAGGGAAAGTTCCGAGAGGATCTGTATTACCGGGTGAGCGTCATGCCGATTCGCGTGCCCGCGCTGCGCGAACGGCCACAGGATATTCCTCCGATGGCGCAGTATTTCCTTGAGGACTTTTCGGCGCGGAACGGTTTCCGGGGGAAGAGCTTCGATCCCGAGGTTTGGGAGGCATTCGCGGCCTACTCCTGGCCTGGCAATGCGCGCGAATTGCGCAATGTGGTGGAGCGCATGGCGATCCTGTCGCCGGAGGATGTTTTGACGGCGGCGGCGGTACCGCTGGAGCTAAAACTGCAACGCGAAACCGGGCCACGTTCGAGCGTGCAGGAGGCGAGGGAGTCGGCTGAGCGCGAGCATGTGCTGCGGGCGCTGGAGCAATCGGGCTGGAACGTATCGAGCGCAGCGCGGGCTTTGGGGATGGAACGGACGAACCTTCATAAACGGATCCGCGCGCTGGGGCTCGCCCGCGGGAAGTGATTCGATCGCTCGAGCCGGAATTGATGGACTCGCCGGATGTGGCGGGCGCAGCGCTCGATGAATTCCATCGCGATCTGACGCGGATTCATGGCTTCCTGGGCACGTTTCCCACGATGGAACGATTTCTGCAGCAGGATGAACGTCCGTGTCGGCGAGTACTCGATATCGGGTGCGGTGGTGGGGATCTGCTTCGGTACTTACAGCGACGGTTGAGCGTTGAGCCGATCGGAGTGGATCTTAAGCCGGGGCGCGCGGATGGGATCCGACTGATTCAGGCGGATGCGACGGTCGATCGGCTGCCGGAGGCGGATGTGGCGGTTTCATCGCTCGTGGCTCACCACCTGACTCCGGAGCAGAACATCGCGATGATCAGGAATGTGGGGCGTTCCTGTCGGAGGTTCGTGATTCACGATCTGATCCGGCATCCGATGCCGCTCATTCTGTTCACTGTGTTCATCTGCCCGCTGATCGGAAAAGTCGCTGCAGTGGACGGACGGCAATCGATTCGGCGGTCGTATACGCCGGAGGAATTCGCAGACCTTGCGCGGACGGCGCTTGCCGGGACGAGCGGAACGTTTTCAATCGATGTGTCGCGGTTTTTATCGCGGCAGATTATTGATATCCGCTACGGCGGATCAGACAAATAGCCGAGTCAGCGGCTCGGCGAGGTTGTGAACGGGCGGTACACCAAGGGCGTGATGGATCGTCGCAACCACAGTGGCGGGATCGACCGGGTTATCCTTCGGCTCGGCTCCGATTTTGTCGGAACTGCCGTAGACCTGCCCGCCTTTGATACCACCGCCTGCCACGTGGATCGTCCAGCATTGCGGCCAGTGATCGCGGCCTCCCGCGGGATTGATCTTTGGGGAACGGCCGAATTCGCCCGTCCCGACGACGAGCGTACTTTCGAGCATGCCTCTACGGTCCAGATCTTCCAGTAGTGAACTGTAGGCGTTGTCGAACATAGGCCCGACGTGGTCGCGGTAGTCGGCAATGGAGCTGAATGGCTTCGATCCGTGCGAGTCCCACGTCACGCGGTCGAACACGGTGTCGAACATGTTGACGGTGACAAAGCGCGTGCCGGATTCGACCAGACGGCGCGCCATCAGGCAACTCTCACCGAACGGGTTCAAGCCATAAGCCGCCCTCAGGTGTTCGGGTTCCGAAGTGAGATCGAAGGGGCTCGCCATGAATTGGGGCTCATAATCCGCCCCGAGGAAACCCGCCGACTGACCGTTGGTCAGATTCACGCCCGTGTTGCCAATCCGATGCGGGAGCACGACGTGGCGTGTCCCGGTTTCTTTCGCCATCACACAGCCGATATGCGGATATTCGCCGTCTTCATGCGCAAGACGCCCGGTCTGCATCAGCTGATAGCCGGTATCGTGGACCGCGGCGGCTTCGTGATGCACGGACCGGATCAGCGCGTACTTGTCCGCATGGCGGGCCATGCGCGGGAAAATTTCAGAGATTTCGATGCCGGGGACATTCGTCTTGATCGGACGAAACGGGCCACGAACGTTCGAAGGCGCGTCAGGTTTCATGTCCCAGGTATCCAGGTGGGACGGGCCGCCGACGAGCATCAGGAGAATGCAACTCGTCTCGCGGCCGCTGCTCGCGCGGCCAGGGAGGCCGACCAGCGGGAGGGCAGCCCCTGCCTTCAGAAAATCGCGCCTGCGGATCATGGCCATCGCGTTGCGTCTCCTATTGGTTGTCTTTGTATTCTTCGTACCACGCCATCTGAATCGCTTCGAGTTTTCCTTCCGTCGATTTCGACGGATCGTCGCCGAAGCCATTCAGCTCGGTCACCCATTTGTGCAGGTCAGTGAAGCGCACCGTTAGCGGATCTACTCCCGGATGCGACTCGTACAACCCCAGCGCGATATCTTCAGTGTGGTCCCAGGTCAGTCCGGGCATAATGCTATTCTGCCACTGGGCCCGGCGTGCGATTCCTTTGTTTCCTGGTAGTCCTGTTTTACTCCGCAGCCCCCTCCTTGGCGCAAAGATCGGCGAACCTGGAGTCGTTTGAAGTCGTTTGGCGCACGGTTCGCGACCGCCATCCCGATCCCGGACTCAACGGCCTCGACTGGCAGGCAATTCACGACGCGACCCGGCCGCGCATCGCGGCGGCGAAGTCCATTTCGGAAGTGCGTTCGATTCTGACCGAGATGCTGAACAAGCTCGGGTCTTCCCATTACGCGATTATTCCGAAGGATCTCTATGCGCCGGCCGAGGCTTCCGGGCAGGGCAGCGTGGCTCCGGATCTCGAACCGGTGTTTGTGGATGGCAAGGCGATTGTAGGCCGCGTGGAACCGGACTCCGTTGCGGCGCGGGCCGGGATTCGACAGGGGATGGTGATTGAATCGATCAACGGCGCGCCCGTGGATCCGAACAGGCGGGCGGTTGCGAAGAGCCTAAAAGGACCGGCGGATGAGCCGGTGAAGCTGAGCGTGGTGGACGCCAACGGCGTCCGTAAGGAGATCGATGTGCCACGCACGGATACGTCAGGCAAGATCGTCGAATTCGGCAATCTGCCGCGCAGCCGGCTGGTTTTCGAATCACGAGCCCTCGAAGGCGGAATCGGCTACATCCGATTTAATGAGTTTCTCGACCCCGTTTCGATCATGCCGCAGTTTGAGGCGGCGATCGGCAAATTCGCCAAAGCGCCCGGCATCATTATGGACCTGCGCGGCAACGCGGGCGGAATCGGCGTGATGGCAATGGGAATCGCGGGGTTCTTCGTGGATCAGCCGGGATTGAAGCTCGGCGAAATGAAGATGCGGGACACGACTCTGAAGTTCGTGATTTTTCCGCGCGCGACGGTTTATAAAGGACCGCTTGCTCTGCTGGTCGATTCCGGTTCCGCTTCGACTACAGAGATCCTCGCGGAGGGACTGCAGGATCTGAATCGCGCGCGCATCTTCGGGACGACAACGGCGGGCGCGGCGCTGCCGTCGGACATCATTCGGTTACCGAACGGCGACGGGTTCCAGTTCGCGCAGGCGAGCTACACGTCAGAAAAGGGCAAGGTTCTCGAAGGCGCCGGGGTCGTTCCCGATGTGGAAGTGCGGCAAACACACGAAGCCATCGCTGCCGGGCACGATCTGGTCATCGAGGCCGCGGAAAACTGGATCCGTTCGCAAAAAAGCTGAACCCGGCGGTTAAGTCGCGGGTTTGGGCTCGATCTTTTCCGAGCTTCGGAAGAAGAACAGGATGATCAGCAGGATCACCATAGACATCGCTGCCGAACTGAGCCAGAAGGCGGGCCAGTTGCGGGTTACGGTCGCGCCGGAAGCGCTGGTGAAGTAGTCGACGGCGCCTCCGGAGAGCAGGGAGCCGATCAACATTCCTACTCCGTAAGTCGCGAGCGTGATAAAGCCTTGCGCCGTGCCGCGCAGATGCGGCGGGGCTTCCTGGTCGGTGTACATCTGGCCCGTCATGAAGAAGAAGTCATAGCAGACGCCATGGAGCAGGATGGCGACGTAGAACATCCAGAGTCGTGAATCCGCATTACCCTGCGCCAGGAGCGCATAACGAACCGTCCAGGACAGCAGGCCGGCCACGAGGATGTACTTCACCGTGACCCTTCGGAAGATGAACGGCATCGAAAGCATCATCAACAGTTCGGAGAACTGGCCCAGCGTCATTTTTCCGGCGGCGTTCGTTACTCCCACGTTGTTCAGGTAGTCGTTTGTGAACGAAAAGTAGAACGTCAGGGGGATGCACGCCAGGATCGAGGCCACGATGAACACCGCAAAGGAGGGACGTTTCATCATCTCGAGCGCATCGAGGCCCATGATGGTTCGGACGCTCGCTTTCTCGCCTTTGGCGCGCGGTGGAGTGTGCGGCAGAATCGTGAGGCTCAGGAGAGTCATCGCGAGAGAAGCGCTGGCGGCCAGGAGGAAGGGAGTTGATGTCGCTTCGATCTTCATGGAACCGACGACGAGTCCGATCAGAATCCATCCGAGCGTGCCCATCATGCGGATCGGAGGAAAGTCGCGCGCGGGATCTTTAACGTTCTGAAGCGCGAGGGAGTTAGTGAGCGCAATGGTCGGAAAGTAGCTGAGGCAGTAGAGCAGCATGAGCGCGTAGACTTCCGGGAAGGTTTTCGCGCGCGTGACGAGGAATGCCAGGCCGGCGCCGATGGCGTAGAGCGCGGCCAGCACTTTTTCCGTAGAGAACAGACGATCCGCGACCAGGCCGACAAAGAACGGCGACACGATCGAGGCGATGGCCGTTGTTCCGAATACGGCCCCGGTCTGCGCGCCGGTGAAGTTGAGGGTTGTATTGAGGTAGGTTCCGATGGTTACGTACCAGGAACCCCAGATGATGTAGTTGAGGAGCATCATCGCTCCAAGGCGCACATTTAACCAGGGTAAGCGAGAGGGGGACGAGGCCACTCGGTGGAGTATACAACGGACCTGTCACGCGGCGTCCGCGACGGCATCCACTTTCCGAAGACGCTGCAGCCGGACCGTTTCGCCGCCGCATTCGCAGGCATCGGCCACGATCGAGCCCTCGATATCAGTGCGGCGGTTATCCACCCACAGTTCGCGCTGTTCGAGCCGCGCATCGGTTCCGGAGACCAGGTGCAGTCCGTCATGCGCTTCGCATTCGCGCGCGATCACGTTGCCGTCCCAGTCGCGAAGCTGCTCGAAGATCGGGACCTGGAAGGCGCGCCAGAAAAGATCGCGATGCTGGTCGTCAAGCTCTGGACCGGAGAGGTCCGTCAGCACGATCAGCGCGAAAGAGAGTTTGGGTACGCGGGAAGGATCTGATAACCGGGCGTCCGCCAGGCGGATTGCGCCCGAGAGCGTGGTAACAACGGCCTCCGGGGCTATGGCGCGAAGGGTTTCGATAGCAGCGTCACTGTCCTCGAAGTGCGCCACCTTTCCTGCAAACTTCATGGGAAAGACGGTGGGCGCGTGGGATAGCCGACGAGGGCTCGCTTCCGGGGATACGGCAAGACGGCGAATCCCCGACAGGAATCGGCGAATCAGGCTATTTAATTAGTGTCGCGCGCGTCGATAATTCTCATTAAGTTGCCGCCCAGGATCGACCGCGCCGCTTCTTCCTCCACGCCAATCCGCCTCAGGGCGTCGATCTGATCGTTGATCCGTGCGGCGATCCAGCCTCGGGGAAACCATGAGGAGTCCGAGCCAAACAGCAGGCGTTGAGGGCCCAGCACCTCCAGCGCTTTGCGAAATACCACCGCGAGATCGACATCGCCGGTCTCATAACGCATCCACGAATTGGAACTCGACGTGTCCAGGTAAACGTTCGGGCAGAGATCCGCGACCATCAGGGCTTCCCGAAAGAAACCCGCGCCGAAATGCGGAATCACGAACTTGACGCGAGGAAAGTTGGACGCAAGTTCGTGCAGGTCGATCGGGTTCGAGAAGCGCATGTCGAAGTGCGACGGGAGGCCGAGTTTCTTTCGGAATCCCAGGCTCAGGGCGCCGCAATGCACGTAAGCCACCGAGCCGGGATGGCCGGCCAGCACCTGAATGAGCGCCCAGACTTTGTTTTCATGGAGCGAATAACGATGCATGGCGGGGAAGAGGAATACGCCGTTTACCCCGTCTTCCGAATACGCGCTCTCGAAGCGGATATCGGGGCTCGGGAGCATCGGGTTCGCCATGTAGACCGCTCCGAAGCGATCCGGGTAATCCGCAATCGCGACGCCGACCGACTCGGTATCGTTGGGAACGCTCGCGATCAGCATGGCGCGTTCGACGCCATGCCGTTCCAACTCGAGCGCCCAACGATCGGCCAGGTCATCGGAATCCAGCGGAGCCTCCCAGCCGAGCAGGGACGCCACTTCCGACTCGCTCCTGTGTTCCGCGAGAGAGCGAAAAAATGCGGGGGAAAAGAAATGGACGTGGGCGTCCGCGACCGGTATTTCGCCCCAGGGGGTATGCATCAGAGCGATGCTAACAGTTTGGTCGCCTGCGCGACCTGCTCGTTTAAGGCGCCGAGGACCTGAGCGACCTGTTTGGCCTGCTCATCGGCTTCATCCGGATTGCCCAACTCCACCGCCTCGCGAATTCCGGGCAGAGTCTTCACTGCGTAGCCGGTGTATTTGCCCGGAGCGTAGATGCGATGGCGGAACCAGGGCCTGCCCGGGAGGCCGGGATCGAGGGTGAGGTCGCGTTCGCTGCGGAAGAGGATTTCGTTCAGCTGCGCCAGTTGCGCTGCGTGAGAGCCGTTAAGTTTCAATGCTGCTTTTCCGTATGCATTGTCGAAGGCTTCCGCCGATTTCGAGAGTTGCGCGACTTCAGACCGGACGGCTTTCAGGTCGGGCTTGCGCTTCTGGTTGGGAAGCTTTTCGATTTCGTCCAGATATCGGCCGACGGTTGCGGCGAGATGCCCGAACTCGAAGGGCAGCACCGGCGCGTCAGCCAATCGCATACCGATGGTCGCGTCGACCTGAGCGAGCGTGCGGCCGTAGGAAAAGTTGGTATCGGAGAAGTGACTGTACCAATAGAAATCGTCGTAATTCGAGTGGTAGACGCCACCACCGCCTTCGCCGCCAAAACCAACGTTGAGAGTGGCGATGCCGAGATGCTGAAGGAAGGGCGTGTAATCCGAGCCGGAACCTAACGGTGAAATGCGGAATTCACCCGGAGGAGGCGGCGCTTCGGCCTCGGGGTCAGGCGCGCCGCCGCGTCCCCTGCGGGGATGGGCGAGAACTTCTTCCAGAAGTGTTTTCCCGCTAACGGGGTCTTTGATGTCGCGGGCGATCTCCTTCGAGAACGCCTCCAGCGAGTGCGATCCGCCGATACCCAGCCGTCCTTTACCGTTGGAGTCCGAGTTTACGTATGCGACCAGCTTCTGGCTGAGTTCGTCGGCATGTTTCTCCATGTATTCGGTGGATCCGATGAGCCCGAACTCCTCGCCGTCCCAGAAGGCGAGCATGATGGTTCGTTTCGGCTGCCATCCCTTGCGGCGGAGTTCGGCGTACGTCCGGGCTGTTTCGAGCAGAGGCGCAGCCCCCGAAAGCGGATCGCTCGCGCCCTGCACCCAGGCGTCATGATGATTGCCTTGCAGGATCCACTCATCCGGGAATTCGCTGCCCGGAATCCGGACGATTACGTCGTAGAGCGGATGGGTGGAGTTGTCCATCTCGACTTTGAGGTGAACCTGCGTTCCGCCCGGTCCCAGATGATACGTGAACGGCAGCGCGCCGCGCCATGCTTCGGGCGCTACCGGGCCCGTGAGATTCGCGAGTAAGGGCTGGGCGTCGGCGTAGGAAATCGGGATCACCGGAATCTTCATCAGCGTCGTGGCTTCGGAGAGCGAGAGGCGCTTGGATCCGGGTTCTGAGGCCCAACCGGGGGAGAGCGGGTCGCCCGGATAGAGAACCATATCCATGACGCTGCCGCGCTGTACGCCGTCCGGTGGGCGGAAAGCGCCTTTGGGATAGACATCGCCCTGGTAGTAGCCGTCGTCACGTGGGTCCGAATAGATGAGGCAGCCAACCGCTCCATGTTCGTAAGCGACTTTCGGCTTGATACCGCGCCAGCTTCCGCCGTAGCGGCCGATGACCACTTTGCCTTTGACGTCGATCCCCTGCGCCTTCAGCGTGTCGTAGTCGGCGGGCACGCCGTAGTTCACATAAACCAGCGGAGCGGTCACATCGCCGTCTCCGGAATAGGCGTTATAGGTGGGAACGCCGTCGGGTGGCGCCGAATTCTTGTCGCCGGGAACCGCGGGCTCTTCCAGTTTGGCCTTGAACACCGAAGGCGCGGTCATTTCGAGCGAACGCGCTTTGGGGGTCGGGAGCAGCGCTTCGTACTGCTCGATGTGCGCGTCCAGCCCGTATTCCTTGAGCTGCGCCAGGATGTATTCGGCCGTCTCCTTCGACTGCGGCGTGCCGGCAAGGTGCGGCCGATTCGCCAGCTTCTCGATGAACGCCCCTACGCGCGCCGCTTCCGGAATAGCGCGGGCCTGCTGCTCCCATTTGATCTCGTCCGTTTGCGACGCGGGATCGAAGCCGCGAATCGTGTCGTTGTTCGCCGGTTGAAGGGCGAGGGAGCCAGCGCACGCGAGAGCCGCGCAGGCGATGCGGAATTTCATTCGAAAATTTTAACCTATTGAATCCGAAAGGCCGACGAATCAGGCACGAATCCACCGTATGCTAGCATCGGTTCGTAGCAGTGATCCATCGACCGGCGCCGTGCTCGACATTCTGAAGGGTCCGATTCTCGCAATTCAGGACTTCTACCAGCTCACGGGCCGGGCGCTCCGCAATCTCACTCGCAAACCCCATCACCTTGACGACGTAAAGCTCCAGATGGATGCTCTGGGATTCGGCGCGATTCCCATCGTCGTGCTGACCGGCGCGTTTTCGGGCGCCGTGATGGCGCTTCAAATGGGGCGCGCGCTGCAGCAGTACGGTCAGACCGGCCGCACCGGTACCGTTGTTTCGATCATCCTGGTTCGGGAACTCGGCCCCGTACTTACGTCGCTGATGGTCGCCGGACGAAACGCGTCCGGTATAGCGAGCGAGCTGGGCTCGATGAAGGTTACCGAACAGATCGATGCCATGCGGGCTCTGGGTACCGATCCGACGCAGAAGCTCGTGACCCCCCGCATGATCGCCATGGCCATCATGTTGCCGTGTCTTACGGTGATTGACGACTTCGTCGGCATGGCGGGCGGCTGGGTCATCGGCAAACTGATTTACGACCTCGATTTCCTGCAGTACTGGTCGCAGACGTGGCGGGCCCTGGTGTGGAGCGACGTCGTGCAGGGTCTTCTTAAGCCGTTTATCTTTTCGTTCGTGATCTCGCTGATCGGGTGCTTTTATGGTCTGCGCGCTTCGGGCGGGACCCAAGGCGTCGGGCGGGCCACAACGCAGGCGATGGTGGCGGCTTCTGTCGCCGTCCTCGTGCTCGACCTGTTCCTCGGGCTCATCTTCGTTCCCTACGCGAGTTATTGATGAGCGAACCGGAACCTCCCAGGAATCTTCTTCGATTCGAAAACGTGACCGTCCGGTTCGGAGAGCTCACAGCCCTGAACGATGTGTCCTTCGAGGTCAAGGCCGGGGAGACGCGAATTATCCTTGGGGCCGCCGGCAGCGGGAAGACAGTCCTGCTGAAAACAGCGATGGGCCTCAACCCGGTGTCCGGCGGAAAAGTTTTTCTTTTCGACGAGGACGCCACTGGAAAGCCGGAGAAGGACTTGTTCGCTGTGCGCCGCCGCATCGGAATGCTTTTCCAGGAGAGCGCGCTGTTCGACTCGATGACCATCGCGCAGAACGTAGCCTATCCGCTTCTCAACCAGCCGGGCACGCGCGCATCCCGGCAGGACATGGAGAAGGCGGTGCGCGATTCGCTGCGGTTCGTTGAGCTGGAACAGACCCTCAGCCGATACCCCAGTGAACTCTCGGGAGGAATGCGCAGGCGAGCCGCGATCGCGCGCGCCGTGGTCACCAAGCCTCCCCTGCTTCTCTATGATTCTCCGACCGCCGGACTGGATCCCATTACCGCGCACACGATCATGGCGTTGATTATCAAAGAACGCGATGTGGACAATACGACGGCCCTGGTGGTCACGCACCGGTACCAGGACGGGAACCTGGTTGCGAACTTCCGGTACAATCCTGACAGTGGCCGCCTCGATCCCGCGGCAGCAGACAGCGAAACGGGGGGAATGGCAAAAGACACGGTTTTCATGGTGCTTCGGGAAGGCCGACTCGTTTTTGAGGGGAAACAACGAGAACTTGAGGCATCCTCCGATTCCTATATTCGAAAATTCGTGAAGCGCCCCGAAAAGGACGCGGCGTAACAGGACTATGGCATCGCAGCAACGAGTAAAGTGGGCGGAACTGAAGTCCGGGATCGTTGCGGCGGTCGCGATGGTCGTCGCCGCGACGCTCATTATCCTGATGACGACCCAAAGCGCGCTGTTCAAGGGGCAGTTCATTCTGCGTACCTACATGCAGGATTCGGAGGGGATGCCGGAGAATGCGCCCGTGAGGCTGAACGGAATCGCGGTAGGGCATATCGATAGGGTGGCGCTTTCGAATTCGCGCGATCCGCGGCGCACGGTCGAGATCACGATGAAGCTTCAGAAGAAGTATTTATCGCAGATTCCGGACGATTCGCGGGCGTCCATCAGCGCCGCCAATCTTCTGGGCGATAAGTTCATCAACATCACGAAAGGAACGCATCCGAAGCATATCGAGGACGGAGGAGAAGTTCTGTCCGTTCCGACGCAGGATATACCAGAGATTCTGGCGCAGGCTTCCGGGCTGCTCGGGCAGTTTCAAACCATTCTGACGAAAGTGGACAGCCTTCTCGCGGTTGTGGATTCCGGTAAGGGGAATCTCGGCAAGCTCATTAAGGACGACGCGCTATATGATCGGCTCAACTCCACCGCGGCCGAGGTGGAGCAACTGGTCAAAGACGTCAAGAACAGCAACGGGACCATCAGCCATCTGCTCTATGACGACGGCTTGTACAACGACATCCGAAAGCCGATTCAGCGTCTTGACGACATGCTGGGCCAGATCCAGCAGTCGAAGGGCACGGCGGGTAAGTTGCTGTACGATCCGGCGCTTTACGATGAAGCGCGGACGAGCATAACGGAAGCGAAGCGGCTGCTGGATGATCTCAACGCAGGTAAAGGGTCGGCGGGAAAGCTGCTTAAAGACGATGAGATTTACCGGCAGCTTACGCTGATTGCCGATAAGCTGAACACCGCGATCGACAAGATTAATTCGGGGCAGGGCACGATCGGCCAATTGGTCGTGAATCCGCAGTTGTATGACTCGATGACGGGCGTCACCCGGGAACTGACGGGGCTTCTCGTGGATATCCATAAAGATCCGAAGAAATTCCTGCGTATCAAGCTGGCGTTTTTCTAGCGTGCCGGGCGCCGCGATACGTCTGATCGTGAATGCCGATGACTTCGGGTTTACGCGCGATGTGAACGCCGGGATCATCGAAGCGCACCGGAACGGAATCCTGACCGCGACGACTTTGATGGCGAACGGCGCCGCGTTTGACGATGCTCTGGCGTTAGCGCGCGCGAACCCGTCGCTGGATGTCGGATGTCACGTCGTACTCGTACAAGGGCAAAGCGTGCAAGACCCAGGCCGCAAGCTGCCGGAGACGACCGGTCAGTTGATTGCCGTTTTGGCGAAAGGCGAGATTCGCGTCTATGACGAGATCGTCGCTCAGCTGCGGAAGATTATGTGCGCGGGTATCCGCGTTACGCATCTCGATACGCATAAGCACACGCATCTTCTTCCGCCGGTGCTCGATGCTCTGACCCGCGCCGCGCGGCAATTTGGAATTCCGTGGGTGCGAAAGCCGTTCGATTTTGAGCCCGAGGCGGGCATTTCGATCGCTCGATCCGCGATCAGCGTGGGAGTACGCGCGCTTCAACCATTCTTTGCGTCGCGGATGAAGAGCCTCAAAACCACGGATCACTTTACCGGGTTTCAGATCACCGGCGTTCTGGATAGCGCGAGCCTCGGCCGCACGCTGCTTCGCCTGCGCCCGGGTCTTACGGAACTGATGTGCCATCCGGGCCGGCTTACATCCGAGCTGCGCGCTGCTCCCACACGGCTGAAAGAGAGCCGCGAGATCGAGCTTTCCGCGCTGATCGATCCTGGCATCCGGGGAATTATCGAGCAGCGCGGAATCGAACTGGTGAATTACCGGCAGGTTAATTCAGATTGAAGATCACATCGATCTCGGTCAGGACCTCTACCGCGACTCCATTCAGAAGCGTTGGCTGATACCGCCACTGGCGAACCGCATCTACGGCGGCCATTGCAAGAAGCGGCGATCCTGCGAGTACGCGCACATCGCGAACGGCTCCGTCGGCGGCGATAATCGCCTGCAGTTTCACGGTTCCTTGTGTGCGCGATGCCTTCGCAAGGGCGGGGTACGGCGGTTTCGGCCCGAAGAGGAGTTTCGCCGCCTGCACGCCCGCGCTCACCTGAGTCGGGGCTGACTGCGCCGGCGGTTTCGGCGCCACGACCGGAGTCGAAGGCGGCGGGGAGTCGGGGACGGCATGAGTGGATAACCCCGGGATGAGGATCGGCGACCCTATAGCAACGTTGGCGCCGAGGACAGAGGAAACGTCCGGTTCGGCCGCATTTAGATCAACCACTCGCGCGATTCGGTCCGGGACCCTCAGAGGGCCCACGAATGCGCGGGGAGTTGTCTTCGATGCGCGTTGAACCGTAGGCTTCACCGCGGGCGGCGGTTGCTTCGCAATCCTCAACGACGCGAAAATCGGCGTATCGATTTTCGGCTGCAGGACCTCGGGATACGCAATGCGAATTACGACGGCGGCGGCCACAACAACGGTTTGAATGGCCAGGGACGCGCCAAACGTAAATGGTCTGGATGCGCGCGTCCGCCCTTCCACGAACGTCTGATCGAACATCTTTGTTCTCCTTGGTAAGTGTCGGAATGAACGCGCGTTGATGCAGTAGACGCTGTGGTTTTGAGGGATGTTCCCGGGGCGGGTTAGCCGCCGATCGAGTACATTGGCCGCGGAGGGGGCACGAATCGTTGCGAGTTAATTTCGTGACCGAGCCATTTATCGGCTACGTTGCGGCGAATGGTTTTCTGAATTTCTTCATCGGAGGCTTCGGAGCGAAGCAGTTCCTTGACGTCAGTCTCTTCGATCGCGAAGAGGCAATAGCGCAGCTTGCCGTCCGAGGTGAGGCGGATGCGATTGCAGTTGAGACAGAACGGCTTGCTCACCGATGCGATGAAGCCGAGTTTTCCACCGCCGTCGGCGTACGCATACTCGGTTGCGGGCGCGTGCGGGTCGGGATCCGGAATCGGCAAAATCCCCCCGAATTCCTGCGAGAGCGTCCCGATGATTTCATCGGCGGTCAGAACCTTGCCGCGATCCCACAGAGACTGCGAGTCGAGCGGCATGAACTCGATGAATCTCGGTTCGAACCCTCTCTCGCGACAGAACCGAGCCATCGGCACAATGTCGGGCTCAATCAATCCTTTGTGGGCTACGATGTTCAGCTTGATCCTGCGGAAGCCGGCTTCGGTCGCCGCATCAATGCCCTCGAGGACGCGGGAAAGATCGTCGCGACGGGTGATCCGCCGGAAGCGTTCGCGATCGAGCGTGTCGAGATGAATGTTCAGGCGCCTGAGTCCGGCTGCGTAGAGATCGTGCGCCTGCTGCTTCAGCAGCACCGCGTTGGTGGTCAGCGCGATGTCATGGATTCCCTCGATGGAGGCGAGCTTTTCGATGAGTCGCGACAGATCGCGTCGGACCAGCGGTTCGCCGCCGGTGATCCTCAGTTTCGTGATTCCCAGCGGAACGGCCGCGCGAACGAATCGCCCGATCTCTTCGAAGGTCAGGATCTCGCCGCGGTCCATGAAGCGCACCGGTTCGTCCGGCATGCAGTAAAAGCAGCGGATGTTGCAGCGATCCGTTACGCTGATGCGCAGGTTATCGTGAACGCGTCCGAATTTGTCGACGAGGGGGTTCACTTGACGGCCAGCATGCGTTCGATGGGAACGAGCGCACGGGCGATGAGATCGTCCGAAACCTCGACCCGCGGCTCCAGATTCCGCAGCGCGTCGCGCAGCTTTTCGAGCGTGTTCAGCCGCATGAACGGGCACTCGCTGCAGTTGCAGTTCTCATTCCGCACATAGTGGAAGGTCGCGCGCGGAGCGACGCGTTCCAGCGAGTAATTCACGCCGCTCTCAGTCATCACGATGTATTCGCCGGTCGGGTTCGCGGCGCAGAAGTCGATGATGGCCGAGGTCGAACCGATGAAATCGGAGTGGCGCAGGACGTCCTGCGGGCACTCGGGATGGGACACGACGAGGGCGTTCGGAAACTCGGTTTTCGCGTCCAGCAGGCGGCGGAGGGGGAACGTATTGTGTACGATGCAGGCCCCCTGCCAGATCTTCATATTTTTCCGGCCCGTCTCGCGCTGGACGTATGCGCCGAGATTCTTGTCGGGCAGGAAGAGGATCGGCTTGTCCGCCGGGATGGAATTCACGACGCGGACGGCATTTCGGGAAGTGCAGAGAATGTCGGATTCGGCCTTAACTTCAATCGAAGTGTTGATGTAACTGACGACTACGTGATCCGGATTGCGGCGGCGGAATTCCCGGATCGGCTCGACGGGGCAACTCTGGACGAGGCTGCAGCTTGCTTCCTTATCGGGCACGATTACGATGCGCGACGGGTTCAGCACTTTGGCCGTTTCGGCCATAAACCATACGCCGCAGAACGCGATCACGTCTCCTTCGGCTGCGCGGGCCTTACGCGCGAGTTCCAGGCTGTCGCCCACAAAGTCGGCGAGTTCCTGAATCTCGGATTCCTGGTAGTGGTGCGCGAGGAGAATGGCGCGACGCTCGCGTTTGAGGTCCAGAATCTCCTCAGCGACGGTACTGGCAACTAACATAGGGGAGGTTTTGTTTAATTTCAGTTTATCGCGCAGTCAGACCACGAACATAACGACCGCGCAGACCGCCATGACGGCGGCACAGGTCCAGCCGAGCCACCGGATCGGAGCGCTGTTTTGGCGGTCCCCCATGACTTTGCGACTGCTGGTCAGGAGAATCACCAAAACGATCAGCGGAGGCGCCAGAACTCCGTTCAGAACCGCGGAATAGAACAGCATTCGAACCGAGTTGAAGCCGGCGAAATCCAGACACAATCCGAGCGCCACCGCGAACGCGAGAATGGCGTAGAACTTAGGCATCACCCTGGGTTTGAAGTCGAGCGATCCGCCCCAGGCCAGCGACTCAGCCACCCCGTAGGCGCTCGATCCCGCGAGGACGGGAATGCCCAGCATTCCCGTTCCGACGATTCCGAGGGCGAACAGCAGGTATGCCCAGCGCCCCGCCAGCGGGCGCAGCGCGTCGGCGGCGTCTTTGGCGCTCTGAATGTCTTTGATTCCGTGGGCGTGCAGCGTCGTGGCGGTGGTCAGAATGATGAAAAACATCACGAGTTGGGAGAAGAGCATTCCGATGGCGACATCCCGCCGCGATTTCGATAGCTCGGCGTCGCTGGCTCCCTGGCGCTGGCCGAGCGTCTTCCGGCCCTGCGCCCGCTCTTCCTCGACCTCCTGAGCGCTTTGCCAGAAAAAGAGGTACGGGGAAATCGTGGTACCGAAGATGCCGACGAGAACCGCGAAATACTCCTTCGTCCATTCGAGGTGGGGAATCAGCGTTGCGCGCAGCACAGTATTCCACTGCGGATGCGTGAGGAAGGCGGTGACCACGTAAGCAAAAAGACTGAGCGTGAGCCATTTGAAGATGTTCGCTACGAGGCGGTATGACGCGAATACGACCATCGCGACGAGCGACAGGGCGAACAGGGGCGACCAGACAGGCGAGTTGATGCCCGTCACGAGAGCGACCGCGTCGGACATGCCGGCGAGATCGGCTCCGATGTTGAAGATGTTGGCGACGAGGAGAAGGCCGCAGGCGCTCCACATCACCCAGCGGGGGTAGTGGTGGCGGATGTTAGCGGCGAGTCCGCGGCCTGTGACCATTCCCAGCCGCGCGCACATCAACTGCACCGCTGTCATCAGGGGAAGACTGAACGCCGCCGTCCAAAGCGGGGCCAGACCGAAGGTTGCGCCGGTTACGGAATAGGTGGAAATGCCTGAAGGATCATCGTCTGCCGCGCCGGTGATCAGACCGGGGCCCAAATCGGCGAAAAATCGCAGAGCAGGGCTGGCGGACGACGGTCGCCGATTCAAGCAGGCGGGTTCGCAGCCGGGGCCGGAGTCGATTTCGTCTCAGGCGTTTTAGTTTCTGCGGGCTTGGTTTCCGTCTTGCTCGATTCCTTCGAGTCCCCGGATTTATCGCCGGAGGCTTTGGAGTCGTCTTTGGTCGCGCCTCCGCCGTTCGGTTTGGCGTAGTCGGTCGCGTACCACCCCGAACCCTTCAATTGAAAGGCGGATCGGGAAATCAGGCGCTCAACGTCGCCGCCGCACCCTTCATGAACCTTGACCGGCTCGTCAGAGAACTTCTGGAGCACCTCGAATGTCTTACCGCAGGAGTGGCACTTGTATTCGTACAGAGGCATACCGCAACTCCATTTTAACAAGGCAAGAAAAAGGGCAGGCCGTAAGGCCTGCCCTCAAAGCGAAAACGCGTTCGGGGGAGCGCCTATTTCTTCTTGGGAGCCGCTTTCTTCACCGGCGCGCGACGGGCGGGCGCTGCTGAGAAGGCATTCTCGGGAAGTCCCTTGATGTCTTCCTTGGGATCGTCGATCGTGACCGTCAGCATGTACGGCTCTTTCGTGTAAGAAGCAACAACGCCCTTGAACTCGAATGCGTCGCCCTCTTTCAGCACCTTGGTATTCAGGGCTTTTTCGAACTTCAAAGTGACGTCACCGCCCACATTGTCGACGCTTCCCACGATGTCCTTCTCGTTAATCGTCACGATCTTCGCCTTGAACATGCCGATTTCAGCGGGCGGAATCAGAGAGTCCTTCACCTGAGCGAAGTAGGTGTCGCCGTCGGCCGCCGTGAGTCCGGTCTTGATGTTGCGCCAGAGGGCGGTGTCCGGATGCGCCTTATTGAACTCATCCTGATTCTTGAATTGTTCCTGAGAGATCTCGTTGGCGTTCTTGATATGGAAATCCGGCGGAGGAGTCGGGGATGCCAGCGCCTGCTGCTTCAGCTTGGCGATATCGTCCTTCACTTGCTGGGCCTGCTTGGGATCCTTCATATCGTCGCCGTGATATCCCGAGTAGACGCGGGTCAGGTAGTCCTCGGCAGTCTTTTCGCCAGCGGGTGGCAGTGCCCCCTGGCCCTGGATGGCCGTGGCGCGGGCTAGATCGTAAATGGCTTCGGAGTAGCGGTTAATGTTCTTCTCAGCAATGATCGCGCTCCCGAGCGAATAGTAGCTCTGCGCATCATTGGGGTTGAGCCCGGTCAGCTTCTTGTACTCAGCCTCGGCCGCCGGGTAGTCTTTCTTCTGCTGATCCACCCATCCGAGGACAGCGTGCGCCTGGATCTGAACGCTCCCGAGGGCGGTCTTCCACTGGTCGTCGGTCGCGCCGATCCCCTTCTTCACGTCATCCGTGAAATATGTATTGAAGTTGTCGACGACGTCCTGGGCCGCTTTCCTCCCATCCTCCAGCAGCTCCGGCGGCCCGGGCTTTCCGTAGGCGGCGGTCGCAATCTGCATTAACGCGTTGGCCTTCTGGAAGGTGCGGCGTCCGGCGAGTTTGGCGTCGGGGTACTTCTGCTCCCACTCTTTTATCTTCTCGATCTTCTTATGAGGGTCCGTCTCCTTGTCGGCGGCCTGAGCGAGTTCGTATTCGCTCTGATCCTTGTACGGAGACTCCTGCTGCGCCGCCTGGGGGCCGGGACCAGCCCATGCCCGCCCCGAGGGAAGCGCCACTGCCGCCGCCATCCCCAAGGCCGCTATCGTCAAACCAAAACCTAATCTTTGCTGCACTTTGCTCTGCCTCCCGCGTCTCAATATCAAATGAACCCAGTCCGGTATTTAAGAGAGTATCTCAGATACCGCCACAGCGATTGATGCTTAACGCCTGCAACCGATGTTCATTTCCGGAACCGCCCAATCGTAACCACGGGCGGCAAATGCGGAGTATACCGAACCCGTAAAGCTTCGATCAACGCAGTGCGCCGTAATGATGGACGCCAGGGCCCAGTGCGGAGTTCCCACCCGGGCAGCCTGTTACAATCGCCCCAGCCCATTGCGCGTTGCGGACCTTGCGGTAATTGTCATCTATCTGGCGGGAGTGACGTGGTTTGGCGCACGTTTTCGGGAATCGCAGAAGTCGCTTAAGGACTACTTTCTGGGCGGGCGCACCGCTCCCTGGTGGGCAATCGCGCTCTCGATCGTATCCGCCGAAACCAGCACGCTGACGATCATCGGCACACCTCCTCTCGCTTACGCCGGAAGTTACGTTTTCCTCCAGGTCGTGTTCGGCTATCTGCTCGCGCGTATCGTGATCTCGACGATTTTTCTTCCGCAGTATGCGCAGGGGCAGTTGTTCACCGCGTATGAGTTGATGCAGCGCCGTTTCGGCCCGCGGGTCCGGCGCGTGACCGCGGGGATTTTCCTGATCACGCGGGCGCTCGCGGAAGGCGTGCGCGTCTTCGCTGTGTCGATTGTGGTCTCGATCATTCTCCACACCGGCGGCCTTTTGTCCGTGGTTGTAATTACGCTTCTGACGATTTTTTACACTTTCGAGGGCGGGATGACTGCGGTTATCTGGACCGACGTCGTTCAGATGGTCATGTATGTCCTCGGCGCGGCGGTCAGTCTGGCTGTTTTGGCGGGAAAGATACCCGGCGGCTGGACTCATGCGTGGACGGCGGCTTCCGCCGCAGGCAAACTGCGCGTGTTCGATTTCCACTGGTCCTGGACGATGCCGTATACGTTCTGGGCGGGCGTTATCGGGGGATGCTTCCTGACGACCGCAAGTCATGGCACCGATCAACTGGTGGTGCAACGCCTTTTGGCCGCAAAGGATCAGAGCCAAAGCCGGATCGCGTTGTTCGCAAGCTGGGTTGTGATTCTGATCCAGTTCAGTCTCTTTCTGACGATCGGAATCCTGCTCTGGACTTTGCGGGAGGGCAAGCCGATCGAGGGCCAGACGGATCGACTTTATCCATCCTTTATATGGGAGTCGCTTCCGACGGGAATTGCGGGCCTGGCAATGGCGGCGATTTTGGCCGCGGCGATGGCCAATCTTTCCGCGGCTCTGAACTCTCTGGCGTCGACGACGGTCGTCGATTTCTATCAGCCGCTGACACGCGCCCGTCACTCGGCGGCCCATTATCTGAAGGTTTCGCGCTTCTCCACGGTTGTCTGGGGGGCCGTGCTGGCCGGCATCGCTCTGGTAGCGAGTCAATGGGGCTCCGTTCTGGAATCGGGGCTCTCGATTGCTTCGGTCACGCTCGGAATCCTGCTCGGCGTATTTCTGCTCGGCGTTCTTACGCGGCGTCCGGGGGAAGGCGCTGCGATCGCGGGAGTCTGCGCTGGCGCCGTCGTGATGGCGTGGGTCAAGTTCGCGACGAAAATCCCGTTTACCTGGTGGGTCATGATCGGTAGTCTTTCGACCTTTGTTGTGGGATACGCGGCGTCGTTCTTATTGAAAGCGCACAGGGAAACAGCATGACGGAGCTGCGCCGCGATCTCGGACTCGCCGCCGCACTGGCGATTGTCATCGGCACGGTGATTGGCAGCGGGATCTTTCGCGTCCCACAGGCCATGGTGAACAGCGTGGGCAGCGCGCCGCTTGTATTCGCGGTCTGGGTGGTGGGAGGCGCGCTTTCGCTCGCCGGCGCGCTGACGTATGCGGAACTCGCTTCGGCTATGCCGGGCGCGGGCGGCGAGTATGTGTACCTTACAGAGGCCTACGGACCGCTTTACGGATTTATCTATAGCTGGACTCAGATGTGGGTGGCGAAGAGCGGGTCCATCGCCACGCTGGCGACAGCGTTCTTCGAGTACACCGCGCATTTTGTGCCGGAATTTGAAAAGGTCTGGTTCGCCCTGGGGCCCCTGCAGATCAAGTACGGCCAGGTATTCGCCATGGGCATGATTCTCACGCTCGGGCTGGTGAATTATTTCGGCGTCAAGATCGGCGGCGCGGTGCAGATTGCGGTCACCGTGATTAAGGTGGGCCTGATCGCGTTCGTGATCATCGCGGGGCTGCTTTATTCCCGTGGCGCCCCGGTATCGACGCCGATTCCCGCTCCGCCGATCACTACCGGATTCGTGGCGGCTCTGGTCGCGGCTCTCTGGGCTTACGACGGTTGGAACAACGTCGGGATGGTCGCGTCCGAAATCAAAAATCCCAGGAAAAATCTTCCACTCGCGCTGATCGGCGGTACGGTCGCGGTGATCGCGATCTACATCCTTGCGAACTGGGCTTACTTCCGTGTGCTCTCGCCTGCCGAGGTGGGAGCGCATAAACTCGTCGCGGCTGAGATGATGGCGCGAGCGCAGGGTCCGTTCGGAGCATCGGTCGTCTCGGTGGCCGCGATGATTTCGATCTTCGCCGCGCTGAACGGTTCGATCCTGACGGGATCGCGCGTGCCATTCGCGGCGGCGCGCGACGGACTGTTCTTCCGTTCTATGGCGCGGGTGCACCCGGCGTTCCGCACCCCCGGAATTTCCATCCTCGTGATGTCCGGCTGGTCTTCCTTATTGGTTTTATCTGGGAAATATGAAGATCTTTATTCGTACGTCATTTTCTCGAGCTGGCTTCTCTACGCGCTGGCCACAGCGTCCGTTTTTGTACTGAGGCGCAAACGCCCGGACCTGCCGCGCGAATACCGCACCATCGGCTATCCCGTTGTACCTCTTCTGTTTCTGGCTGGCGCCGCGTTGCTGGAGATCACGACGCTAATTAATCAGCCCCGCGAATCGTTAGCGGGAATTTTGTTAATTTTGCTGGGATTGCCGTTTTATTTTTTTTGGAGACGGCGCAACAACCGTCCGGCCGCTATCTAGCTTTTCTACATAGTTACTTTAGTTCTGGTACTAATGTGCCGAACGCGTTTCGAAAATGCGACGACCCCCTTGCCTCCGTCTCAGATGATAGGTTACTAATTGATCTGTGCAAGGCGCGAGCCGCGTTTTGAGTTCCGCAAGCGGAGCCGCTACTCCGTCGGGCTTTCTATTTTCTTGGACCGAGAAAAGATACAGGGAGTTCACCGTGGACGTAGGGAAAATCCTAAGAGATTTGCGTCAGAAAAGAGACGAGCTGGAGCAGGCGATCGAGAGTCTGGAGCGCCTGGCGCGGACTCGCGGAGAGCGCAGCGGTCGACCGCCGGCACTCACGCGGGACATTAAGCGCAGGGGGCGACCGCCGGGCAGCAAGAATAAGCCGCGCACGGATATGGGAGCCAGTCAGGTGGCCGCAGTCGCGACCGCGACGCAATCCGTTTCCACGGCCGCCTGATTTACCGATATAGCAGATAATTCTGGCGAATCCGCTCGAATTGCGCCATTCCGCTTCGGGCCGGGATCGTGGGGTCTGTAGCCGCATCCAGCGCCGCGATTACGCCGCCGTTTCCAATCAGGGACTTGTTGACGTTCCACGCAATTTTTCCAGGGTAGAGACGCCTCAGGCCCATGGCGACTTCGAGCCCCAACCGGGCAGAGGAAAAGGTCGCCCTGTCTGTAACTTCGAATCCTACCCCCTCAATTTCTTTACCTGTGAAGTTCGATGCCGCCGGAGTGAATTTCAGCGGATAAACGCGTACGCCGGGAAGCTGGCGCCCTGCTAGGTAGGCAGCGAGATCCCGACCCTTCATCCAGTCGGCTCCTACTCTTTCGAACGGGTAATCGGTCCCTCTACCTACTGAATAATTCGTGGAATACTCGAGCATTCCAATGCCGGGATAAAGGAGAGCTTCGTTCGGATTACGAATGTTAGGAGATGGATTTATCCACGTTAGGCCAGTCGCATCGAACCAATATTCGCGCCGCCATCCTGACATTTCGATTACATGAAGGTCTGTTCCCAGATGACGTTCTCCATTTTCGAGCTTCGCCAGTTCGCCTATAGTCATGCCATGGCGGAGCGGCAGCGGGTACCCTCCGACGAACGAGAGTTTGTCGGGATCCAGCATGGGTCCTTCGACGTGCAGTCCCGTCAGCGGATTCGGGCGGTCCAGGACGTAGAACGCGATCTTCGCCTGAGCGGCGGCCTCCATGGCGTACAGCATGGTTGTTTCGTAGGTGTAAAAGCGAACGCCCAGATCCTGGATATCGAAGACTAACGTGTCGATACCACGGAGCATTTCCGGCGTCGGCCTTCGCGTTTTGCCGTAGAGGCTGAAGACGGTGATCCCGGTCGCCGGATCTTTCGTATCCGTGATGTTTTCGTGGTCCTCGGCGCCGGCGAAGCCATGCTCCGGCGAAAACACCGCGACAACATTTACGCCGGCCTGTCTCATCAGATCCACGTTGCGGCGACCCATGCGGTCGATCCCGCTCTGGTTTGTGATCAGCCCGACTTTCCTGCCGCGGAAAACGCCGAAATGACTGGCGGCGAGAACGTCGAGTCCTGTTTCGGTGGCGCCAGCCTGCGTGGAAGCGTCCGGTTCGTAGCCTACCGAGGCCGCCGCGATCGTCGCGACCTCCCGGCGCAGCGGCGTAATCGGCTTCCGAAGCTGCGGATGGCCGGAGTTGGCGAGGAGAATTACGTAAGTTTGCGAGGATGGGTCGATCCAGATCGACGTGCCGGTGAATCCGGTGTGGCCAAACGACGAACTGGCGGGGAATAATTCGCCCCGGTTTCCCGAATAGGGAGAATCGATGTCCCAGCCAAGCCCGCGCAGAATAGGCTGACCGATGGGCGTCTCCGGGGTGGTGAATTTCCGGATGGTGACCGGGCTGAAAAGACCATCGCCGCCATCGAGCAGCATCTGGCAGAACTTTGAAAGATCGTCGGCGGTGGAAAATACGCCCGCTTGCCCGGCGACGCCGCCCATGTAACGAGTCGTGGGATCGTGAACCACGCCGCGCAAAAGCGTGCCGTCCTTGAGCATCTCGGTCGGCGCGATGCGCGGTTTGAGCGCGGGATCGGGCAGGTAGCCGGTGTCGTTCATCCGCAGAGGCTCGAAGAGGATTTTCTTTACGTACTCGTTTTCAGGTATTCCGCTGAGGCGTCTGACGATTTCACCCATGAGGATGAAGTTGATGTCGCTGTAAACAAACTTCGTCTCCGGCGGATTCGCCGGTTTATCGTTCAGGGCGCGGCGAATTCCCGTTTCGTAGCCGCTCCACGGCGGGTCGAGATCGAGATCGGGGCGAAGTCCCGAGAAATGGGTCATCAGGTCGCGGACCGTAATAGCGCTTTTTCCGCCCTGAAACTCGGGAAGGTAGCTCGTGACCGGGTCGTCGAGCCAGATTTTGCCTTCCTCGAAGAGTTTCATGACGCAGCTTGTGGTGGCGACGACCTTAGTAAGGGAAGCCAGATCGAAGATCGTATCGACCGTCATCGGCTCGGGCGAGGGGACGAGGGCCCGCCTTCCGTAGGCCTTGCGATAAACGACGTTCCCGTTGTGGCCGATCAGAAGGACCGCCCCCGGAATCTTGTCCTCTTTAATTGCCTGTTCGATGGTCCGGTCCAGGTCGGCCGCGCCGTGAATGGTCTGACTCAACGCGGGAAGGCAGAAGAGCACGACCGAGAGCAGGTATCTCATTGCCTCCACAATACACTGAGGAATTGCCACAATTACCTCTGATCGAACTTCGTAATGTCACCGTTGCGCGCGGTGAAAACATCGCGTTGCGCGATATCAGCCTGACGATCGGGTCCGGCGAGCATGTCGCGATTCTGGGCCCGAACGGCTGCGGCAAATCGACGCTGATCAAGACGATCACGCGCGAATGCTATCCGCTGGCGCAGCCGGCGTCTTCCGTTTCCATACTGGGGCAGTCGACGTGGAATGTCTTCGATCTGCGCAACTTCCTTGGAATCGTCTCGAACGACCTGATGACGCAGTGTACGCGTGAGATCACCGGTTTCGATATCGTCCTGTCCGGATTTTTTTCGAGCATCGGCATTTGGCCGAACCATCAGGTTACTGATGCGATGAGGGAAAAGGCGGCGGGAGTTCTCCGTCTGCTCAACGCGCTGCACCTTTCGGAAAAGCCGGTGGACGAGATGTCTTCCGGCGAAGCGCGGCGGATGATGATCGGGCGGGCGCTGGTCCACGATCCGCACGCGTTGCTGCTGGATGAGCCGTCCACGAGCCTCGACCTATCGGCCCAGCGCGAGTTGCGCGACAGCTTCCGGCAACTGGCGCAGGCGGGAATCGGCATTTTGCTCGTCACCCACCACCTGCCGGACATCATTCCGGAGATCGAGCGGGTGATCCTGATGCGGGAAGGAAAAATTGTGGCGGACGGACCGAAGCGCGAACTTCTGAATGCCGGCGCATTGCGGGAACTGTTCGGCGTGGAGGTACAGATGATCCGGCACGACGGTTATTACCATCTGTGGTGATCGATTACGGAATTTTCCGGAATTGAACACCGCAGTACGGGAACGCCCCAAATTCCGGATTTGAAGGCCCTCATCTTGCGAGCGAGAGAAGTGTGCCGCCGCTGGAGGGGTTTTCCGACCGCGAAATCGCGGACCGTGGCCGCGAGACGGACGGCGCGGAACGCCTCTCGCTCAGGCTCGACGGCGGTCGTCCGGACGATTTCGGCAGGATTCGTGAAGCCGCCGCCAAACTGAGGGCGCCTTTGGAAGAATCGCGAACGGAGAGACAGCCGCGACTGCTCGTTGTGGACGACGACGACGGCAATCGTCAACTGCTGCAACGAATGCTCGAGCGTCAGGGCTACGAGGTGGTTCTGGCGGCCAGCGGGAAGGAATGTCTGGAACAACTGGCGCGCAACCGCTTCGACCTGGTTCTGCTCGATGTCGTGATGCCGGGACTCAGCGGATTTGAAGTGCTGAGCCGGATCTGCGAAAGCCCCGACCTGCGATCCGTTCCCGTGGTTGTCGTGTCCGCTCTGGGAGAGAGTTCGGCCGCGATTCGCTGCCTGAAAATGGGCGCGGAGGATTACCTCCCCAAACCGTTCGATCCCGTGCTGCTGAAGGCCCGTATCAGCGCATCGTTGGAAAAGAAGCGGCTTCGTGATCGGGAAGCGCGATATGCGCAGGAACTCGAATCCGCGCTGATGGAACTGCACAGCGCCAAAGACAAACTCGTCGTCCAGGAAAAGCTGGCGTCACTGGGCGCTCTGACCGCGGGCATCGCGCATGAACTGAAGAACCCGCTGAATTTCATCACCAATTTTTCAGCGCTCTCCCGTGAGCTTGCCCAGGAGATGAAGGCGGAACTGGCGAAACCGAATCCGGACGCGGGGCTCCTCGCCGACTCGCTTCGAACGCTGGAAGAAAATCTCGGCCGCGTTGAGGGCCACGGCCGCCGGGCCGATCAGATCGTTCGCGGAATGCTGTTGCACTCGCATGGGCAACCGGGCCGACGAAACCCCGCAGATATCAATGCTCTGGTCGAGGAGGCGCTGAATCTCGCTTACCACGGAATGCGCGCGCAGTCCCCCGGCTTTCAAGTCGCGATTCAGAAACGTCTGGCGTCTGGGCTTCCTCTGGCGCCAGTGGTTTCCCAGGACATTGGCCGCGTACTCGTGAACATTCTGAACAACAGTTTCTATGCCGTCGAGGAGAAGCGAAAGTCGGACATCGGGGGGTATGCTCCGGAGATCATCGCCGAGACTCGCGACGCGGCAGACACCGTTGAAATCGTGATCGAGGATAACGGCGCCGGGATCCCGGCAGGAATCGTCCAGAAAATCTTCGATCCGTTCTTTACCACGAAGCCTGCGGGTGAGGGGACCGGTCTTGGTCTGTCGATCAGTTACGACATCGTGGTTCACGCGCACGGCGGGGCCATTACCTGCGAATCGGAGCCGGGGAAGTTCGCCCGATTCCGCGTCGCTTTGCCGAAGACGGTGAAGTCATGACCGCCAGAATTCTGGTTGTCGACGATGAGCCGGACTTAGAGCCGTTGATATTGCAGCGCTTCCGTCGGCAGATCGGGTCGGGTGAAATGAACTTCGCATTCGCCCGCGACGGCGAAGAGGCGATCGCGAAGCTGGAAAACGATCCGGCGATAGATGTCGTGCTGAGCGATATCAACATGCCGGTGATGGATGGCCTGACTCTGCTCGGCCGCCTCAATCAGATGCCAAGGCTGCTGAAAACCGTGATGGTGTCGGCGTACACGGACATGCTCAACCTCCGGATTGCGATGAACCGGGGGGCTTATGACTTTGTGACGAAGCCCATCGACTTTGCGGATCTCGAGGCCACGATTCACAAAACCGCGCGGGAACTCGAGGCTTTGCGGGAATCCCGCCGCTTACGGGAGGAACTGAGCGAAATTCAGGCGGAGTTGGACGTGGCCGCGCGTATTCAGAAGTCGCTCCTGCCCGAACCGCTGGCGTCACATCCGCGGCTCGATATAGCAGCCGTGATGCTGCCTGCCCGCCAGGTGAGTGGGGATTTCTACGACTTTTTCGCGCTGGGTCGGGGTCGATACGGGTTTGTCGTCGGCGACGTTTCGGGCAAGGGCATACCGGCCGCGCTGTTCATGGCGGTTACGCGAACGATTCTCCGATCGACGGCGCTGCATAACGCTTCTCCCGCGGAATGTCTCGCGGCGGTCAACCGCGCGCTTTTGCCCCAGGGGGCCGGGCAGATGTACGCCACGCTCTTTTACGGGATTCTGGATACGGAGAACGGAAAACTGACGTGGAGCGTAGGCGGGCACCAGCCTCCCTGGATTATTCCTTCGCACGGAGAGCCGCGCCAGGTCGAGGGACCGCGTGGTTTCATGGTCGGGATGTTCGAAGACGCGACTTTCCAATGCACGGAGACGGTTCTCGGAGCGGGCGACGCCATCCTGGTACATACTGATGGGATCACGGACGCGGAGAGCGCAACGGACGAAATGTTCGGCAAGAAACGGCTCGCGCATCTGATCCGGTCGCTTGCTCCGGCGGATGACGAGCCGGGACGACCCGGAATCATCGACATCGCACAGCGCATTATCGAAGAGGTTCGCGGGTTTACGTCCGGCGCTCCTCAGGCTGATGACATCACGCTTCTCGCCGTCCGCTACGGCGGTCCGGAATGAGCGAAGCGGAGCGGCCTGCTCCGGAGCCACGATGGCCGGCTCTCGTGGCGGTACTCGCGGTGGGAGTTCTCAATCTTGTAGTTCCTGAACAATTGAGCTTTGGGCCTGCATGGGGATTGTTGGCCATGATTGCGGCGCTGGCGTTGCCAACGATGATCTTTCATCAGATCGGCCGGCGCCGCCTCAACGAGGCGTTCGCCTATGCGGGGCTCGCCGTCATCACAGGAGCGCTGGTGGGATCGCTCAGTCTCTTGCTCAGTCGATTGCCGATGCATAAGGATCCGCCCGTCGAACTGCTGCGCGCGGCGGCGGCGCTTTGGGTGGCGAACATACTGGTGTTCGCCTCATGGTACTGGCGGCTCGACGGGGGCGGTCCGAACGAACGTGACAGGCGGGGGGCTCACGTCGACGGCGCGTTTCTTTTTCCGCAAATGATGATGGATACGGAACTCAAAGTACGAATGGGCGAAGAATACTGGAGCCCTGGTTTTGTGGACTATCTGTTTCTCGCGTTCAATACCAGCACGGCTTTTTCGCCGACGGATGTGCCGGTTCTGTCGCGCTGGGCGAAGGTCATGATGATCATTCAGTCGATCATTTCCCTGACCACCGTGGCGCTTCTGGCGGCGCGAGCAGTCAATATTCTTTAGTGTTGTGTTCCCTAAGTGCCCCGAATTAATAGCGGAGCCGGGCACGCGACTTCAGTCGCGTTTCGAACACCAAAAGACCGAACGCGACTGAAGCGTCAACCCGGTGGCGGGCCCATATGGACAGAAACTCCGACAGAGCCGAGTCAGGTGCGGCGTTTTATAGCACAATCGGGTCCAGCAGACCGGGCGCGGGCAGTTATAGT